>PJEL010002474.1_pt1 | contig 16882 bp, 14 predicted proteins | sample 1853271 | NCBI WGS metagenome assembly PJEL01 (sample SAMN08108733, study PRJNA415343) | Invertebrate metagenome, whole genome shotgun sequencing project. | host: Globobulimina | place: Sweden: Gullmar Fjord | collected 2015-08
ACCGGGAGCGCCCCAACGGCAGGCGTTTCGACAGCGTCAGTGGTCGAGGTCGTTTCAGAAGCGACCGCTGGTGACTGGTCCCCCGACTCCGATGTGGCACAGGCAGCGAGTAGCAATGCACCCGCTGTCGCTATCACCATCAACCGTAACTTCATGCTGCTCCCTTCCGCTGAGATAACGCACCGCAATGGCGCCGTGTTCCTAACTGTCTGAATGCCGACAGTGTTGAGAGCCGTCCGAAGCGACATCCGTTGAGCCATGTATGACCAGCACAACACACGAACGCGCCATCGATGTCTCCGTTCTCGCCTGGACCGGCTCCATCGCCACCGTATGGCTCATTGCCGGGCTCATACGGCCGGACACAACGCTCCACCTCGGACCCTTGCTTCTCCCGCTCATACCCGCGATGCTCGGTAGAGACACCGAGCATCCCATTCGCATCACCTTGTTCGGTATCGGAGCAGCGATAGCGACGATCGTCGTTCTCCTCGCTACGGGGAATCTCAATGGTCCTGCCCTCGAACCGTTCTCGAGTGCGCTCACAGAGAGCGTCGCGCTTCTCGTCGTCGGAGGGGCGATCGGATTGGTCGTGGCAGCCTCAGCCGGAAAGCGATCTCGCTAGCCAGTCCGCATCGACAACGGTGATCCTTCGGTAGCCCGTCTCAATGGCTCCATCCTTGCGCAGCACCGCAAGAGCTTCATTGACAGACTGGCGACTCACACCGAGTAACTCCGCAATGGCGGCCTGAGAGAGCAGAACATCCCCATAGGAGTCCGCCTCGTCATCCAACAGTCCAGCAACCTGCTCAATCACTGTTCTGTTCATGAGTCGAATGATCCGCCTTTGCGTGGACTCAAGCTGGCTCAAGCCGTTCACGAGCCATCGCATGGCGAGCACAGGTCTCGCCATCAAAAGCGGGATCAAGCGACCCCGCTCCAAGCGCAACACCCTCGTAGCCGTGATTGCCCTGGCAGACGACAGATACGGTCGGTCCTGAAACATGGCAATGTCACCCACGACGGATCCGGAGCCGATTCGCGACACGACCGACCGTTCGGCACCCACCACCCGGTAGAGCTCAACTTCCCCCTCCTCGATGATGAAGCACGCGTCAGCGACATCACCTTCGCGGAACAAATGTGTTCCCTTGTACTTGCTCACGATCTCACCGGCTTCAGCAAGCGCGACCGCGTCGTCTGGCCGCATCGGCAAATAGTCGGTCCGTCCAATGCTCTTGGCAAGCCATGCCGCATGTTGATCGAGTGTCGAAACCACGACAGGACAACGCACCAACGAACGATCTGCTTCCCACTGATTCGTCGGCTAACCGACATTTCCGACCCGTCACGTCTCGGGCGGAGGTTGTCCGGATATGGAAATCAACGGAGTATTCGAAGGTGGAGGCGTGCGCGGTGTCGCACTTGCCGGAGCAGCGGCAGCCACTCTCGACCGCGGCTATCGGTTTCATCGGGCCGTGGGCACCTCGGCGGGTGCCTTGGTTGCTGCGCTTGTCATGGCCGGGTACGACTCCAAGGAGCTTGAAGAGGAGGTGGCGGGGCTGAATTGGCGGCGACTCCTCCATCCCGCACCCATGGCGTCCCTGCCCCTCCTCGGCAAGCATCTGGCACTCTTGACGCACAAGGGCGTGAACTCGACAAGACGGATGGAGGCAGTTTGGGCCAGGCTTCTGCTGCGCAAGGGCGTACGGACGTTCGGAGACCTCGATCCTGGGGCACTCCAGGTGGTGGCGACAGACCTCACCCACGGCGCCGGTGTTGCCTTCCCACACTGCCTTCCCGGCTACGGAATCGCTCCGGACTCCTTCAGCGTCGCGCGAGCCGCTGTGATGTCGGCCTCCGTTCCATTCCTGTTCGCTCCGGTCCAACTACGCGATAGGTTGACCGGGGAGAAAGTTCTCTTCAGCGATGGTGCGATGGCAGCAAACTATCCGATCGGCGTGATCCAGAAGGACCGTCCCATCTTTGGGTTCAGGCTCAACCCGGACGGTGAGTCCCATATACACCACGCGATCACTGGCCCCTACGCCCTGGCGAGGGCCGTGATCGTCTCAGGCATCCGAGCACGCTACTCGCTCCCACGCACAATCGAAGGCGCGGATACCGAGGTCTTGGTTCCTGTTCGCGATGATTTGGACTTCGACATAACACCGAGAGAGGCGAGCGCCGCGTTCATACGGGCGTATCGAGCTGTATACGACCAACTCGTGCCCGTGACGTCACCGTGATGAGAGCAGCGCGACCCGTACTGATCTTCGTAGCCGCAGCAGTTGGTGTGCTCTTCGGGTTGTGGCTCCTGGACGCTAGAGCGGGCACCTCCGTGGTGGAAAGTGAAGTCCTCGGAACCCTCTACAATCCTGTTCGCTCCGGCGAGCCCACTCCGAAGAACTTCAGACAGCTCCTGCCCCGAGACGCAATCCTCCCCATCTACGACCCTGAGTTTGTTCCGGCGCCAGACGTTGATTGGCATGACAAGTCCCTCGTCATCGGTCTGACGATCGACGGCGATGCGAGAGCGTACCCAGTCAGCTTCTTGAACCGTCGGGAGATCGTGAACGACCACGTCGGCAAGACACCCGTTCTGGTTACCTGGTGACCACTCTGCGGTACGGCGATGGTCCATCGCCGCTCAATCGGAGGGGACGCCGTCGTCTTCGGTAACCACGGTGCCCTGTGGGGCAACGCTATGACCTGGTTCGATCACGACACGGGCACTGTTTGGTCCCAGCCGCTCGGGGAAGCGATCGTCGGACCCTTGAAGGGCACCAAACTGGACCTACTCCCCTCAACGCTCACGGAGTGGGGGGAGTGGAAACGTCTCCATCCTGAGACCAAAGCGCTCGACGCACCGGGCGAACCCACCAGATTCTCTCTGCGAAACATGTCGTTGGTCGTGTCATTCGGAGCGGAGTCCGCAGCGTATCCGGCCAATGATCTCGCGGAAGTCGTGAACGACACCGTGAGCGAAGTCCCAATCGCCGTTGTCCTCGACCCCAACACTGAAGAGTCGTGGACGGTGTTCTCACGGACGCTGGACGATGGTGTGGTGGTCGACCTCGCCTTCACCGACTCGGGCGACCTGGTTGACAGGGCGTCCGGTACGACTTTCCACATCTCCAGAGGCACCGGCATCACCGGCCCCCTTTCGGATCAAGTACTCGATCAACTCCCCGCGTTCACTTCCTTCACGAAGGACTACTACACCTTCTACCCGGATGGTCGGATCTGGGGAACGTCACGCGTTCCGTAGGAACTGATCCCAACTCCGGGCGCGCAACTGATATGGCCACCTGGGGTAGTGTCGTATCGTGGATTTCCCTACCGTTCCGTACCAACAGGACTCGATGCCAGAGGTCGATCAGACTCGACTCGCCGAAGCCGTGTTCAAGGAGATGAATTCCAGACGATCGGTACGCGAGTTCTCTGAACGGCCGGTTCCTCGTGAGCTGATCGAGACGGCGATTGCGTGTGCCTCAACTGCACCCTCTGGCGCTCACATGCAGCCGTGGACCTTCGTGCTCGTCGGCGATTCGGGGGTCAAACGGCATATCCGGGTAGCGGCCGAGAAGGAGGAACGAGAGAACTATGAGGGCGGCAGGCTCCCCCCACATTGGCGTGAGGATCTTGCGCCGCTTGGCACTGACTGGGAGAAGCCGTTCCTCGAAACCGCTCCGTGGATCGTTGTCGTGTTCGAACAGCGCTTCGGAGAACGGCCTGATGGCACCAAACAGCATCACTACTACGTGAAGGAATCCGTTGGTATCGCTTGTGGCATGTTCATCGATGCGCTGCACCGAATGGGCCTCTCCACTCTCACGCACACGCCGAGCCCGATGGCCTTCCTGCGCACGCTGCTCAATAGACCGGAGAGCGAGCGACCATTCATTCTCTTTCCCATCGGCTATGCAGCGGACAACTGCCGAGTTCCCGATCTGAAGCGGAAGCCGCTGGACACCGTCATGGTCGTGGTCGACGCTGAAGACCTCACTGGACGCGACAGCGTCTAACGCTCAGTCCTCTTCGAGTTGGATACGGATTCGCCTGAATCCGCGACCCTTGTTCTCCGCCTTCGGAATGGTGATGCGGCCCACCTGCCCTGTGTCAGAGACGTGTGTGCCCCCATCGGCCTGACGGTCCAGACCCACAATGTCGATGACGCGTACCTCCTGGATTCCCTTTGGAAGCAGATTGACCTTGGTACGGATGAGGCTCGGATCCTCATCGGCAGCGTTTCGGGGAAGGAACGAAATCTTGACATCACGGTGACGGTCGAGTTCTGCATTCAACTCCGCCTCGATGATCGGCACCTGATCAGCTGTCCAGTTGGGCAGATCGAAATCGAGTCTTCCAGCGCCCGGCTGCATGTTGCCTCCCGTCACGGGACTCTGGAAGCGATTCCAGATGACTCCACAGAGTGCATGCATAGCCGTGTGGGTGCGCATCAGCAAGAACCGGCGATCCCAGTCAATCGTGCCTTCAACACTCGTGCCGACCGATGGAAGTGACCCGTCCAGCCAGTGCCACACACCATCGGCGTCCTGTGTCACTCTCACGACATCGAGTTTGTCCTCACCCACCGCAAGGTGCCCGACATCATGTGGCTGTCCCCCGCCACCGGGATAGAAGACCGTTTGATCGAGGAGGACCCGATTGTCGTCAACGTCTGTGCGCACGACCACTGCAGGCATCGTCTGTACATACGAATCAACGGCGTAGATCTGCTTGGTCATCCAATACCTCCATGCACCACCCTATCGCGGAGAGACGACTGCATGGCTACCGTGCCGGAATGCGAGTAGATGTGGCAGTAATCGGTGGAGGAATCGCTGGGCTCTCGGCGGCCGCATTCCTCTCCCCGCGTGCCTCCGTTGTCGTGATCGAGCAGGAGCCCACGCTCGGTTACCACGCGACAGGGAGGTCAGCCGCTCTCTACACAGAGTGTTATGGCGAGGAACCCATCCGTCGATTGACGCTCGCATCCAAGCCATACTTCATCGACCGTGCCGAGCCGTTTGGCACACCCCGTGGAGTCATGTTTCTCGCTCCACGGGATCATCTGACGGCCGTCCGCGAATTCTCCTCCACGTTCTCCGCTCTGGTGCCAGACCTCGAGGAGCTGAGCCCGAACCAAGTGCATGCACTCGTTCCTGTCATTGCAGCGGAGAACACCGCAGGGGGTGTGTTCGAGCCGAGAGCGCTTGACCTCGACGTTCACGGCATCCTTGCGTCATACACCGCAATGGTGCGGAAGCACGACGGGAGGATCCTGACTGCATCGGAGGGATCGGCATTCGCGCAGGCCGACGGTATGTGGCAGATCGAGTCCGGAGATCACACCATCACCGCAGCCATCTTGGTCAACGCCTCCGGCCCGTGGGGCGACCATGTCGCATCGAAGGCGGGTGTCCAGCCCCTGGGGCTCACTCCCCTCAAACGTTGCGTCTTCACCTTCGACCCTGGGCTAGAGACGGCGGACTGGCCGATGGTGGTCGACATGGGTGAGCGCTGGTACATGAAGCCTGAAGGTCCGCATCTGTTGGGATCGGCAGCCAGCGAGATTCCCGAGGAACCATCAGACGCCAGACACGACGAACAGGACGTGGCGCTCGGCATCATGCGCATCTCCGAGGCAACGACGCTCACGATTCGATCGGTTAAGAATCAGTGGGCGGGACTGCGCACCTTCACGCCTGATCGTGTACCGGCGGTGGGGTTCGATCCCGACGTACCCGGCTTCTTCTGGCTTGTCGGTCAGGGCGGCTATGGAATCCACACGAGTCCCGCCATGGGTGCCATGGCCGCCGGTCTCATTCTCGACGATCGTGTCCCTGATCAGCTCGCGGCCCATGGGATCACATGGGAGATGTTCAATCCGGCTCGTTTTCGATAATCAACGGGGCTGTCCCCTGACGGTACACGAGCGCTGCAACGCCGAAGAACACTATCAACGCGAAGGCGAACCATTGCACTGCATAACCAAGATGCGAGCCCTCGGTCAGTTCGGGCTGTGGTATCGGCTCAGGGATGTTCCCAGGGTTGGGCACCGTCCATCCCTCGAGGTACAGAAGTACAGGGAGGACGTCCCCGCTGACCCACTGATCGATGTATCCCAAGTCCAACCGGCTGAGCGATGTGAGGTGTCCACCATCAGGTGGCGACTCTCCGATGGCCGTCGACTGTTCCCCTGGTTGCAGGGGACCCTCAATGTGCATCACACCAGTTGCAGGTACGTACCCAGCAGCGGGCGGACCCTGTGTCCCCGGTGGTACGAGCCCTCGCACCACAATCAGAACTGACCCGTCCTGAAGGTCGAACGGTGTTGCGACCAGCGTCCCTGACATGTCGCCATAGGTTCGTCCAATCGAGAAGAACTCGTCCTCAGTGCGGAATTTGCCCTCAGCGACCGCATGTCGGTACGCCATAGCCTCAGCATCGTCGCCGTACTGTCCCAGGATTCCGACCAGAGGCCGAGGAGGCTCCTCCATACGATGCTCAATGGTCGTGTTCTGGATGCGACGCTCGTCGAGACGGTCGAGTTGCCAGATGCCAAGTCGAACGAACAGAAGCGTGATCATGAGACCCACAACAATCGCGGCGATCCAGCGGGGGCGTCGGAGCACTGCTGTGTCGAATGATCTGGCCATGACCAGAGGCTACGACGTCCGCTGAGCTTCCCATTGCGAGCGTGTGATTCCGAAGTCGAGTTCGTCGTACCGGATACCATTCTTGAGGTACGCCGAAGGCGCCGTGCCCTCGAGCACCAATCCCGCATTCGCCGCTACACCAGCCGATGCTGCGTTCGGTGAGAACACCGGGGCCCACAACCGTTCCATCCCTCGTTCTGAGAACATGTAGTCAACGAGGGCGCTCGCGGCGGCCGAGGTAATCCCCCTCCCCCAACACGCAGGCGTCAGCCACCAGCCAATCTCGGCAACGCCGACCTTTTCCGCCGACATCGGTGCTGCTCCCACGCCGCCGCGGAGCACACCGTCGACCGCGATCATGAAGTTGTTCGGTGGTTCTTCCGTTGAGCAGAGGTCGATCCACTCCTCGGCGGCGTCTTCGGTGTAGGGATACGGGAACCGATCGGACATGTATCGATGGATTCGTTCGTCAGACGCAGCATCGAGAAGCTGACCGACGCGACTCGTGTCGTACTCCATCAGCACGACACCCTCGATCCCGGTCGCTATGACAATGCCATCACGTTCCAGATCCGTGGGCGTCTCAAACCGTCCACCTGTGCGCCAATACGATCCGTCGGCACGATCCATGAGGCCCTCCTCGATCATGTATCTCCGGATCGCGGCATAGTCGGAGTGGATCAACTGAATCTTGAAGTTCACATCGCGCTCTGCGTACCTTTCGCCCGGTTCGAACTCCTGAGCGATTCTCTCGAGAACCAATCGACGCTTCACAGCGGACGAGGGAATCTCGACAAGTCGATCCCCAGAGAAGAACCGACCGAGCACGGTGGCCTCATCCTCCGTCCATGGACCATCGATTGGCTCTCCCTGCCGCCCATCTGCACTGGGAAGCGAACGTCCGATGTCGGCAAGTGCACCACGATTGAGAGCCCCATCCTTGTCAAGGATGTCGAGTGATCGAAGGTCTCCGATCGCCTTGGCGACATCCTTGCGATGCACATCGAGACGTTCGGCGATCTCGTCGATCGAGATCGGTCCTTGGGCAGCCGAGCCGAGAACGGCCAAACGAACAGGATCGAGCACGGCACGAAGCAGGTCGAGGGGCGCGATTTCTTCAGCCACCGATGCGCACCGCTCCGGTCCGACGTGGATCGGCGGATCCGCTGAGCTCATCGAGTCCATCCCACATGGCTGCTTGCACGCCGCCGAAGTACATGGACCACTCGGGCAGCTCACGGATTGCAAGACCTTCAACTAGAGACGTGTCAATACCAGGCTCGACCGCCAACGTGGGAACCCCATCGAACAACTCGGCATGGAGGCGTGGATGGGAGACTGCCTCTTCGATGGGCATGTCGCACACGATGTGGTTCAACAGCACGGTCGCAATCGCTGATGTGATTCTGTCCGCGCCCGGCGAACCAAGAGCGATTACTTCGCCATCGGGTGAACGAGCGCACGTCGGTGCCATATTCGACAGCAGCCGAGTACCGGGTGACAGCACGTGCAGACCCTCTGTTGTCAATTCGAGTTCTCCAAGAGAGTTGTTCAGCCCAAACCCTGTATCGGGAATCACCGCTCCGGATCCGTAGCCGGCCGAAGCCGTGATAGAGCATGCGAGGCCGGTGTCATCGACCGCAGAGGCGTGGACCGTTGACGGAGACATGTGTATCGCCGCGAGGTCGCCGTTGTCTGCCAGCCTCTGCAAGTCGTCTGAACCGATGAACCGATCTGTCTCACCATCGAGCACGTTTCGTCGGAACGAGAACACCGCGTCCTGTGCCGCCGCATACTTCGCGACTTCACCAGCTGACCATCCGTGAATCTTGAGACGCTCCATGAGCGTGAGGAGCGCAGTCATGGTGATTCCGCCAACCGCTGGTGGAGCGTTGGTTGCAATATCCCAGCCCCGGAGACCAATGCGTGATGGAGGCCGAACGACGGGTTGGTACTCCTCAAGATCGTGGCGGGTGATGAGCCCACCTCGCTCCTCGCTCGCCCTGGCAAGGGCAGCCCCAAGATCGCCGTGATACAGCAGGTCAGCACCTTCTGTTGCCATGTCAGCCAGACAGTCGGCCAGAGCCTCGTTTCTGACGACATCTCCGGCACGCCGCGCCGTCCCATCCGAACGATGATGAATGACGGCCGACTCGGGCTCCCATCCGTAGATCACATCGTGGGCGTACTCGAGGTAGTAACCCGTGGCGGCTGTCACGGGAAAGCCTCGACGGAGGAGTTCGACCGTTGGTTGCAGGAGGTCCGCCCATGGCGCGACACCAAACCGCGACGCCGCCACATCAAACCCTGCGAATGCTCCCGGCGTCGCGATGCTCCCCCATCCAACGACGGTCTCCATGCCACCGCCGTACTCCATTGAGACGCGATCGGTAATCGGCGTCCTACCGAGCTCCAGACCCCGACCTGGCATCTCCGCGTAGGCGTCGATAACCGTCGGCTCGCCGTTGCTTGGCCACACTGTGATGAATGCGCCGCCGCCTGGAGACACGATTCCGAGTTCTGTGGACATCGACGCGACCGTGGCGGCGATGGCGGCGTCCACTGCGTTACCACCGTGTTCGACAACGGAACGACCCGCCTCGGCAGCGGCCTCAGATGCTGCGGCTACAACGATTCTTGGCATGCAGCAAGACTAGGCACTTCCTCCTGCTCAGCCGTCTCCTCAGGCCGAAACTCAACGATATTGGCGACGATCTCGATGCGAGAGTGGCGTCCGTCCTCAGCTGACCAGAAGCGCCTCTGGGCTGCTCCTACGACCCATACGCCTCGTCCACGCAATTCCTCGTCGGGAACGGCACCGACATCTGGATTCCACTGAACCACGGGAATCACGTCGAGGCGCGCCCGCGGCTCAATTGAACGCACCGTCACGAGCAGCCGCATGAGCGTCGTGCCCGACTCGAACGTACGCATCTCCGGTTGGGCCGCAAGTCGGCCCGCGAGGACAACAACATTGCAGTCCATGACACTTCCTTTCATGGAAGTGCGAGACCCCACAAACGTATCGGGCGCCTGTGACAGAGACGAGAGCGGTCACACCGGAGCCTCAAACCGGCTACCTGATGGCAGCTATCTCCGTTTCGAGCTGCTCGTAACCGGGGAATGCCGGGTCGTGCATGATGATCTCGTCCGACCATTTGCGAGCAGTGTCTTTGTCTCCACGAGCAGCTGCGGTGCGAGCAGCGACGTAGTACAGCCTCAGGTGGGCCTCGTTCGGCCTCTGCTCCACTCTTGGAGGTTTGACGATCTTCCATGCCTCGTCTGCACGACCCTCGTCGAGAAGGTACGAGGCGTAGACGATCTTGCCCTCGTTGATCACAAGACCGTGTCCGCCCCGTTTCTCAAGCTCGAGCCAGGCCTTCTCGACATCCTGCTTACGACCCTGCGCCCTGAGGATGTCCATCTCGATCGGAAGATGCGTTGTTTCGCCAGCCATCCGCCTGTAAGCCCGCAGCTCACTGAGAGCAATCGACCAGTCACCGATCCGATATGCGGCGATGCCAACGGTCTCACGGATCGTCGCGGATTGTGGGGCAAGCGCCTTGGCACGAAGGCCATGCTTGACCGCCGATTGGTAGTTACCGTCTCCAAGCGCTTCTGATGCAGCGCCGAGCGCCTCAAGGGTCGGCCCGGTACGGTCTCCCGGGGTAACTCTTGAGACCTCTTCAACAATCCAGTTCGGGAGGTTGACGGCTGCACCCTTGAGATCGCCGCGCTTCTTCGCTCGGGCCTCCTGTCGCTGGTGCTCGACGTCACGTGTCGTGGCCGAATACTGCTTCTTCCGGCCGGAACCTTTGCCCGTGCCGGAACCGCTGTTCGAGTCCTTGCGGCTCTTGTCCGACCGCTTGTTGTCTGCCATGTGGGGTAATCCTCTCAGATTCGACACCCAGTTGGGCGCCAACGCGACAAAGGCCGCCCCACCAAACGGTGGGACGGCCTTCATCTTACGAATGTTTGGCAACGACCTACTCTCCCGGAGCCCCTCGGCCCAAGTACCATCGGCGCTGACAGTCTTAACTTCCGTGTTCGGAATGGGAACGGGTGGAACCCTGTCGCTGTGGTCACCAAAACTATGTGAATGCTCTCTGAGCACTCCATAGCGAGCACAAAATCGCGGTAGTCAAATTCAAGCCCTCGACCTATTAGTACCGGTCAGCTTCACGCATTACTGCGCTTCCACGTCCGGCCTATCAACCTTGTCGTCTACAAGGGGTCTTACCTGTTAATACAGTGGGAGATCTCATCTTGGAGCCGGCTTCGCGCTTAGATGCTTTCAGCGCTTATCCGTTCCGTACGTAGCAAACCAGCCGTGCCCTTGGCAGGACAACTGGCACACCAGAGGTACGTTCATCCCGGTCCTCTCGTACTAGGGACAACTCTCCTCAAATCTCCTGCGCCCACAACGGATAGGGACCGAACTGTCTCACGACGTTCTAAACCCAGCTCGCGTGCCTCTTTAACGGGCGAACAGCCCGACCCTTGGGACCTGCTTCAGCCCCAGGATGAGACGAGCCGACATCGAGGTGCCAAACACCGCCGTCGATATGGACTCTTGGGCGGTATGAGCCTGTTATCCCCGGGGTACCTTTTAGCCGTTGGCCTCGGCGCACCCACGTGCCGCCGAGGGATCACTAAACCCTACTTTCGTACCTGCTCGACTTGTAGGTCTCGCAGTCAAGCTCCCTTGTGCTTTTGCACTCAACGCCAGATTGCCGACCTGGCTGAGGGAACCTTTGGGCGCCTCCGTTACATTTTAGGAGGCCACCACCCCAGTGAAACTGCCCACCAGACACTGTTCCTGATCCAGATAATGGACCGAGGTTAGAAGCATGTCATGGGAAGGGTGGTATTTCAAGTGTGTCTCCACAACCGCTAGCGCGGCTGCTTCACAGACTCCCACCTATCCTACACATCACATAAAATGCTTCAATGTCAAGCTGCAGTAAAGGTCCCGGGGTCTTTCCGTCCTGTTGCGGGAAGTGAGCATCTTTACTCACATTGCAATTTCGCCGAGTCTCTGGTTGAGACAGTGCCCGAGTCGTTACGCCATTCGTGCAGGTCGGAACTTACCCGACAAGGAATTTCGCTACCTTAGGCATTGTTGTTACTTCGTTCTATATGTCGGTGCGTGGACGGACCGCATAGAACGTGGCCAGGTCATTTCTGCCTGACTCCCCATGTCGCCATGAGGATCGGACTATATCATCACCCTCTTTTCTCACTGAGGGGCTTGGCGTATAGTCTCTGAGGATCCCTGCACAGAATCGAATCGATTCTGCAGAACGCTGAAGCGTCCTGTCGAGGCTACACACACTCCACTTATGCAGTTCCAACAACGTGAGTGTCGTCGGATGCATGGAGTGATTGTCTCCTCGCTTTGGTTTCCTGCTGATTGTCCGCACCAAACGGATTTTCACTTCCCATTCTCATAGACGTATACACGTCTGCAATTACGGATTAGTACCGTTGGATACTCGGATGTTCCAGCATATAGCCAAGTTTTGTAACCGCCTTTTTGGATACTGATCAACGGTTATAGTTACCGCCGCCGTTTACTGGGGCTTGATTTCACAGCTTCGCTCCGAAGAGCTAACCGATCCACTTGACCTTCCAGCACCGGGCAGGCGTCAGAGGGTATACGTCGTCTTACGACTTAGCACCCTCCTGTGTTTTTAGTAAACAGTCGCTTGGGCCTGGTCTCTGCAACCCCCTCAGGCTTCGGACGCGAAGTCCTACACCTTACCGGGGCGCTCCTTCTCCCGAAGTTACGGAGCCATTTTGCCGAATTCCTTAACCAGAGTTTTCTCGCTCGCCTTAGTATTCTCTACTTGTTCACCTGTGTTGGTTTGGGGTACTGGTGCCCAAGAATCTCGCTAGAAGCTTTTCTTGACGGCATGGGGTTGGTGGCTTCGCCTGTAGCGGCTCGGCATCGTGCCTCGATCTTGATGAGATCCGGATTTGCCTAGATCTCGATCTACACACTTACCCCGGGTCTACCATCGCCCGGGTCCACTTACCCTTCCGTGTCACTCCATTGCTGACCTAATACCTGCTGGGTCGGTAGGCCCCGAAGGGCTTTCCTTAGCAAGCAAGGTTCGGTCTGAACGATTCTTGAGCAGTACAGGAATATCAACCTGTTATCCATCGATTACGCCTTTCGGCCTCACCTTAGGTCCAGACTAACCCTGGGCGGACGAGCCTTCCCCAGGAACCCTTGAACATTCGGCGGAAGAGATTCTCACTCTTCATTCGCTACTCATGCCTACATTCTCACTCGAATGCCCTCCACGACTGGCTTACGCCGCCGCTTCATTGGACATTCGACGCTCCTCTACCACTCACGCCCGCTGGACCCCTATGGAAACCATAGTGGCCTGCGTTATAGACGTGAATCCGCAGTTTCGGTATATGACTTGAGCCCCGTTACATCATCCGCGCGGGATCACTCGACCAGTGAGCTGTTACGCACTCTTTAAAGGATGGCTGCTTCTAAGCCAACCTCCTGGCTGTTTGGGCAACCCTACATCGTTCCCCACTTAGTCATAATTTTGGGACCTTAACTGGCGGTCTGGGCTGTTTCCCTTTCGACCATGAAGCTTATCCCACATGGTCTGACTGCTGTACTTGGCGTATTGGGATTCGGAGTTTGACTGGGGTTGGTAAGCTTGTTGGCCCCCTTACCCAATCAGTGCTCTACCCCCAATACGGAACATACAACGCTAGCCCTAAAGCTATTTCGAGGAGAACCAGCTATCGCCGAGTTTGATTGGCCTTTCACCCCTATCCACAGATCATCCCCCCAGTTTTCAACCTAGGTGGGTTCGGGCCTCCACGAGGTCTTACCCTCGCTTCACCCTGTCCATGGATAGATCACTCGGCTTCGGGTCTATGACATGCGACTAGACGCCCTATTAAGACTTGCTTTCGCTGCGGCTACACCTCTCGGCTTAACCTTGCCACACATCGATAACTCGTAGGCTCATTCTTCAAAAGGCAGGCAGTCAGGATTCCGAAGAATCCCTCCTACTGCTTGTAAGTAGTTGGTTTCAGGTACTGTTTCACTCCCCTCACCGGGGTACTTTTCACCGTTCCCTCACGGTACTATCCGCTATCGGTCGCTAGGTAGTATTTAGCCTTACCAGGTGGTCCTGGCAGATTCACACGGGATTTCACGTGCCCCGTGCTACTTGGGAACATCACTCAGAGTCCGCCTAGATTTAACCTACGGGGCTGTTACCTCCTGTGGCTCCACTTCCCAGTGGAATTCGGTTATCTGACGGTTTTGTAACTCTGTGACGGTATCGACGTTCCGTCAAGTGAGTCCCACAACCCCAGCACGGCAACGGCGTCGACCTTTGACACCGCACTGGTTTGGGCTCTTCCCGTTTCGCTCGCCGCTACTCAGGGAATCACTGTTGTTTTCTATTCCTCGAGGTACTGAGATGTTTCAATTCCCTCGGTTTCCTTTACCGGCCCTATATATTCAGACCGGAATGACTGGGCATGACCCCAGTCTGGTTTCCCAATTCGGACATCCCCGGATCAACGCCTATTCGTCGACTCCCCGAGGCTTTTCGCAGACCATCACGTCCTTCATCGGCTCCTAGCGCCAAGGCATCCACCAACTACCCGTAGTAGCTTGAATTATATCGAATACTTTGACTTTGTGCTCGCTATGCAGTTCTCAAAGAGCGTGGGAACTGACTAGATCAGTTCCTCAGAAGGTCCGTTTCCGGGTGCCTTCACAGCTGAACAGTGCGACGCCTGGTAGCGCTCAAAGAGCGATCTCAGGCAAGATTGACGATTCACTTAGGAACTAGCAGCGGGTGAGACCCTCTGCGTGTTGCTCCTTAGAAAGGAGGTGATCCAGCCGCACGTTCCCGTACGGCTACCTTGTTACGACTTCATCCCAGTTACCAATCCCACCTTAGGCAGCTCCTTCCCCGAGGGGTTAGGCCACTGACTTCGGGTGTTACCGACTTCCGTGATGTGACGGGCGGTGTGTACAAGCCCCGAGAACGTATTCACCGTGGCATAGCTGATCCACGATTACTAGCGACTCCGGCTTCATGAAGTCGAGTTGCAGACTTCAATCCGAACTGGGGACGGCTTTGAGGGATTGGCTCACTCTTGCGAGATCGCGGCCCACTGTACCGCCCATTGTAGCATGCGTGCAGCCCTGGATATAAGGGGCATGATGACTTGACATCGTCCTCGCCTTCCTCCGAGTTGTCCCCGGCAGTCTCCCATGAGTCCCCACCATTACGTGCTGGCAACATAGGACAAGGGTTGCGCTCGTTGCGGGACTTAACCCAACATCTCACGACACGAGCTGACGACAGCCATGCACCACCTGTGATGAGCGCGTAAGCACACTGTGTTTCCACAGCTAGACCCACCATGTCAAACCCAGGTAAGGTTCTTCGGGTTGCATCGAATTAAGCCGCATGCTCCGCCGCTTGTGCGGGGCCCCGTCAATTCCTTTGAGTTTTAGCCTTGCGGCCGTACTCCCCAGGCGGAACACTTAATGCGTTAGCTGCGGCACAGCAGACGTGAATCAGTCCGCTACACCTAGTGTTCATCGTTTACGGCGTGGACTACCAGGGTATCTAATCCTGTTTGCTCCCCACGCTTTCGCTCCTCAGCGTCAGTATCGGCCCAGTGAGCCGCCTTCGCTAATGGTGTTCCTCTCGATATCTGCGCATTCCACCGCTACACCGAGAATTCCACTCACCTCTACCGAACTCTAGTCACAACAGTTTTGATCGGCTTCCTGGGGTTGAGCCCCAGACTTTCACGACCAACTTGTTGAACCGCCTACGAGCCCTTTACGCCCAATAAATCCGGACAACGTTTGCTCCCTACGTATTACCGCGGCTGCTGGCACGTAGTTAGCCGGAGCTTCTTCTGGAGGTACCGTCATTTTCTTCCCTCCTGAAAGCGGTTTACAACCCTAAGGCCGTCATCCCGCACGCGGTGTCGCTGCATCAGGCTTTCGCCCATTGTGCAATATTCCCTGCTGCTGCCTCCCGTAGGAGTCTGGACCGTGTCTCAGTTCCAGTGTGGCTGATCGTCCTCTCAGACCAGCTACCCGTCTTAGCCTTGGTGAGCCGTTACCTCACCAACAAGCTGATAGGCCGCGAGACCATCCCCCAGCAGCGGACTGTTTCCTCAACGGATCATGCGATCCAAAGAGAGTATCCGGTATTAATCCAGGTTTCCCTGGGCTATCCCGATCTGGGGGGCAGGTTTCTCACGTGTTACGCACCCGTTCGCCGGTTTCCACAGTCGAACCTTACGGAACGATTGCTTCTCCCTCGACTTGCATGCATTAAGCGCACCGCCAACGTTCGTCCTGAGCCAGGATCAAACTCTCCATCGAAGTTCTCGATGAGAACAGATCCTGAGTCTGTGCAAGCACAGACCAGGAGTGTTTTTTCATCCCTCAAAAGGATGTGGCCACACGAGGACGAATCCTCTTGATGTGTGACCGTAGGTCATACGGCGACGGGTCGCCTATGTGTATGACCGTTGGCTTTGTACATCCATCGTTCCTTCCGCAACGTGAGGAAACCTCACGCGTTGTTAGGTCTGATGGACACATAACGCTTACCGTCTGAGACCCTCGAGAGGATCTCTCAGGCAAGCGCCTGTCAATCTCGATCCTCCATCTCGCGATGGCTGATCGACGCACTGTTCAGTTGTCAAGGAGCCCGGTTCCTACAGCGCACAGCGCAGTGCTGTCCGCAGGAGGGCCTCACAGTATAGCACCGCCTTGGACAAGCGGCACTGGCCGGCCGGGGTCGACCGGCGGGAGCGCAACGGTAGCGAACTCAGTGAGTTAACGCAACCAGCACACTCTCGTGCTCCGCATTGCTGCGGTGCGAGTCGGAAGTAAACCACAGATGTGTCGTTAGTGACACTTTCCGGCAATCAGGAATTCTGATTCCACAATGCGATCTTCCCGATCCACGGGATGCCGACGATGACTTCTCCGTCGACCGCTTCGGGACGGACCGGCGGGTCGAGTCGCTGAACATTGTCACCCTGTGTGATCAGGACCGGGCCCTCCTCGTCGCTACCGATCGACACGATGCGGTGCACGTAGGCATGCCCTTCGTTCCGAACCTTGATCACGTCACCCACCGCCAGATCGTCAAAGCCGGTCCGTTCCCACACGAGCACGACGTCACCCG
>PJEL010002475.1_pt1 | contig 16881 bp, 14 predicted proteins | sample 1853271 | NCBI WGS metagenome assembly PJEL01 (sample SAMN08108733, study PRJNA415343) | Invertebrate metagenome, whole genome shotgun sequencing project. | host: Globobulimina | place: Sweden: Gullmar Fjord | collected 2015-08
GGGCGGCGAGAAGCAACTCGCTGCTGTAAGCACCCAGACAGATGAGCAGACGCTGAAGCTGGTGCGCCGCTCGCCCGTAGAATCGCAGCCGACTGATGAGCTTGAACGCCTCTGGCTCTTCTGGGCGCTCGACTGGCTGAGGTCGCACCGAGCGCTGTTCGCCGGATCGCCAGTGTTGGTCTAACCTCCTGATTCTGACAACGGATCAGCGGGTGACGAGCGACCGGTCGGATCGGCCGCACCCAGGCCGGCCAGCTTCGACACTCCGAGCGCATCTCGGCAGTGGTCGCGACAGATTCTCGCGACCACAACGCGTCCACATGATGCTGAAAACTACTGAAAGGCAACGCGAGACGATGAGAGGTGGAAACCCATAGTGCACAGGGCCTCTTGCCGCATCAGCCCGATCCTGCAAGCGCTCCGAATAGCCACCAGAAACCTTCACACTGCAGAGGTCACTGGTTCGATCCCAGTATCGCCCACGTGGTCATGGTGCAGCGCGGTCGCTGCCGATTGCGTCCCACTCAGACTTTCGGCGTCACAAAGCGCAAGACACTGCGCCTAGCGACGCCAGAAGCCCGATTGCATTCTGCGCACTGCAGATGACGGCAGTTCGATCCTGCAAGTCTGCTGCTCTTCTCTTCACGAATGTGTAATGCTTGTCGTATGCGGTTTGCTCTCACGATCGGCGTGCTCATTGTGGTCGCGTTCGGAGGTCTGGTACTCCTGCAACGCAGGCTGATCTACTTCCCATCCGCCGATGTCCCTGATGTGGCAGCGGTCCTTCCGGGAGCCGAGGAAGTCGCTTTCCGGACCGAGGACGGCTTGGTGCTTGCCGGATGGTTCATTCCATCCAGCGGATCCGAAGACCTGTTCACTGTGCTTGTGTTCAGCGGCAACGGAGGAAACCGTGGGGACCGATCTGAGCTGGCAATGGCACTTTCATCGCTCGGACACGGCGTCATGCTGTTCGACTACCGCGGGTACGGGGAGAACGCCGGCAGTCCCTCTGAGGCGGGGCTCCACACTGATGGGTTGGGAGCTGTGGAGTATCTCTCAAGCCGCGTCGATGTTGACGCGGAGCGAATCGTCTACTTCGGTGAGTCCCTCGGCGCTGCCGTCGCAATTGCCACCAGCGGAACACAACCGCCCGCGGGACTGATCCTGCGTTCGCCGTTCACATCGCTGGCAGAGGTCGCCGCGGTGCACTATCCGGCGTTTCTGTCATTTCTGCTGTGGGATGCGTTCCCCAACAGCGAGAGGATCAGTCGGATACATGTTCCGATACTTGTGGTCGCGGGATCGGCGGACCGAACGATTCCAATCGAGCAGTCCAGACAGGTCCATGATGCGGCGAACGACCCGAAACGCTTCGTCGCCATCGAGGGAGCGGATCACAATGATCGGTCTTTGAGCTTCGGGTCTCCGATGATCGACGAGGTGGTGAGCTTCCTCGGCGACCTGAAGTAGACCCGAGCTGACGAAGAGCGGGAACTCCTACGAGAATCATCGAAGGGTGATCTGCACCCTGAGGATGCGATGTGTGGAAGCCTCGATCACGGTGAATTCCAGGTCGTCGGTCTCCACCGACTCCCCTGGCATTGGAAAGTGTCCAGCTAGGGCAATCACAAGTCCCGCAATCGTCGTCCACTCCCCGCGGGGTACGGCTATGCCTATGGCTCGTTCGACATCGTCCGTGTCGGCCGTGCCAGGAGCGAGCCACGTAACCGGGTCGATCCTCTCGATGCCGCTTGCGGATGGTTCGTCCTGATCGGCAAACGACATGATGAGACGCCCAACGATGTCCTCGATCGTGACGATGCCGGCAGTCCCACCGAATTCATCGACGACGACGGCGAAGTGATTGTCTCGCGCTTGCATGTCTCCGAGTAGCTCGATGACCTTCCTCGACTCAGGGACGATGAGGGGTTCCTTGGCGACTGACGACACGAGCGTGTCGGCGTCCTCAAGCGCTGCTTTCGCAAGATCCCGTAACCGGACGACACCTACAACTGAGTCGATGTCATCGGAATACACCGGAATCCGTCTGTGGCCGTTCCCAATCGCTATGTCGAGTGCCTCCCGCACGGACGCGGTCGCGGGAATGGCGACAACATCGAGTCGCGGCACGAACACATCGTCAACCCGTTGATCACCGAGCTCGAAGGCCCGGTCGATCAGCACGTGATCCGATTCATCGATTGTTCCGAGCGCGACTGCGTCAGCCGCGAGCCGCAGGAGCTCCTCCTCCGTCGGCGCGGTAGGAGACACGATTCCGGTACCGGGCGCCTGGAGGTCTGCGAACCCAACAAGGAGAGACACCAACGGCTTGAGCACAATCGATAGAGCTCGCAGGAGGGGAGCAGTTGCCCGAGCCACGGATTCGGGATGTCTCACGGCGAACGTCTTCGGGATGGCTTCCGAGTACACGAACAGCACGAACGTCAACACAATCGAGGCGATCGTGACTCCGATCGACCCGAACAGGCTGGCGGCTAGTGCCCCGGCGATTGTCGCCGCTCCGATCTGAACGAGCAGCACGACCAGTAGGACGGTGTTGAGCACTCTTGGGAGATCGTCCAGGAGTTCGACCATGATCTCTGATCGATGGTCTCCTGACTCTGCGGCGACCTCTAGTCGGACACGCTGCACACGGAGCAGAGCAGCTTCTGCAGCGCCCAAGATGGCTGCCGCAGCAATCAGGATCACAAGAGCGGCTATCAGCCACACGTCAGTTGCGGTCATGACTCAAGGATGCCACACGCGCTGATGTCTTCCGTCGAATCGGGGTTGTGCGGAAACGAGTGCCCCACCTGCAGAACTATCGTGGTGCCATGACACATGCTCCAACCACACAGTTACACGATACCGTTCCGATGCCGATGCACGGCCTTGGCGTCTTCAAATCCAAGGACGGAGACGAGGTCAGGGACGCCGTCAAATGGGCCATCGAGGACGGTTACCGGCTGATAGATACGGCCGCCATCTACCGGAACGAGACCGGTGTCGGCGAAGCCATTGCAGCATCCGACGTGGCGCGAGAGGACATCTTTGTCACAACGAAGCTCTGGAACACAGAACAGGGCTATGAGTCGAGCCTCGCAGCGATGTCAGCAAGCCTTGACAAACTCGGTATGGACTACGTCGATCTCTATCTCATCCATTGGCCAGTCGAAGACAAGACCGAAGAGACCTGGCGTGCAATGGAGCACCTCCAGAAGGAAGGCCTCACAAGGGCAATCGGGATCTCGAACTTCGAGCCGCACCACCTCGACCAGCTGATGGCCGGTGCGAACGTTGCACCCTCCGTCAACCAAGTTGAGCTTCATCCGAATCTGCAGCAGATCGACGTTCGCGCTGCGAATTCAGCGGTGGGCTGCGTTACACAGGCTTGGAGTCCACTCAAGCAGGCGCAGGTGCTGTCTGACCCAACGATCCAACGGATCGCATCCGAGGTCGGAGCGACACCCGCTCAGGTCGTTATCCATTGGCAGCTGCAGTCCGGCATCGCAACAATTCCAAAGTCGGTTACGCGTCATCGCATCCGCGAGAACGGTGACGTGCATGGATTCTCGCTCAGCGACGAGCAGTTGGAAGCTATCGCGGAACTTGACTCTGGAGACAGGATCGGCCCGCATCCGGACAACCGGGACTTCTGATTCTCCAGTGTTGACGCGCAACGCTGTACCGGTAGCATCTCGCGCATGACTTGGACACCTGACAGCTGGCGATCGATGCCGATCCGCCAGCAACCGAACTATCCAGACGCGGATGCGGTCATCGCCGTTGAGAAGGAGCTTGCCGCGTCTCCACCTTTGGTGTTCGCTGGAGAGGCGCGTCGCCTGAAACAGCAGCTCGCAGCTGTCGCGCAAGGCGAGGCATTCCTTCTTCAAGGAGGCGACTGTGCAGAGTCCTTTGCGGAGTTCCACGTAGACACGATCAGAGACACGTTCAAGCTCATGCTGCAAATGTCGGTGGTGCTCACCTACGGTGCCTCGTTGCCGGTCGTGAAGGTCGGACGAATGGCCGGACAGTTCGCTAAACCACGATCAGTCGATGTCGAGACCAAGGGCGGTGTCTCGCTCCCTGTGTACAGAGGCGACAATATCAACGGCATCGCCTTCGACGCCGAAACACGGATTCCCGATCCGGCACGGCTGGTCAAGGCCTACCACCAGTCTGCCCTCACGCTGAACCTGCTTCGTGCCTTCGCTCAGGGCGGCATGGCGAATCTGGAAAAGGTACACCGCTGGAACCTCGAATTCATCAAGGACGGGAAGCAATCCGTCAGGTACGAGCGGCTGGCGAATGAGATCGACGCCACCCTCGCATTCATGCGCGCCGTCGGTATCACGCCTGAGAGCATCCGCGAACTGCGAGAGACGGACTTCTACACAAGCCACGAGGCGTTGCTGCCCGGATACGAACAGGCCCTCACGCGCGTCGACTCCATCTCGGGCGACTGGTTCGCAACGTCGTCGCACATGTTGTGGATCGGTGACAGAACACGCCAGGTAGATGGCGCTCACGCCGAGTTCCTCCGCGGTGTGAAGAACCCGATCGGAATCAAGTGCGGTCCGACGCTTGATCCAGAGGAGCTGATTCGTCTCGCATCAGTGCTCGACCCCGAAAACGAGGCTGGTCGGCTCACGCTGATCACCCGCCACGGTGCGGATGATGTAGATCGATACCTGCCACCGCTCGTGGAAGCGGTTGAACGCGAGGGTCTCAACGTCGTGTGGTCGTGCGATCCGATGCATGGCAATACGATCGTCGCCTCGAACGGCTACAAGACACGCCCGCTCGAACGCGTCGTTGCCGAGGTGAGAGGATTCTTCTCCGTGCATCGCGAGATGGGAACCCACGCCGGTGGCGTCCACATCGAACTCACCGGCAAGAACGTCACAGAGTGCACGGGTGGGATCGCGATGGTTGCCGAAGAGAACCTCTCCGACCGCTATCACACGCACTGCGACCCAAGGCTGAACGCAAGCCAATCATTGGAGCTGGCCTTCCTCCTCGCGGACGAACTCAAAGTCCGAAGCGATGACAACGGCTGAACGTTCGAACACGCTGGTCGGAGTCGAGCTGGGCGGCACCAAGATCGTCGTAGCGTCGTCCATCGACGGAACAGAATTGGAACGCAGAGTTGAGTTTCCGACATCCGATCCGGATCAAACACTGAACGAGATTCGAGAAGCAACTCGATCAGTGGCGGGAGAGCGTCCCATCGAAGCGATCGGGATCGCGTCGTTCGGGCCTCTCGACCTGCGCCATTCGAGCGACAACTTCGGGCACCTGTTCGACACCCCGAAGCCGGGATGGGTCGGTGTCGATGTCGTCGGCGGGGTGATGTCTGGCATTGACGTCCCATGCGGCGTCGATACAGACGTGAATGCGGCTGTTCTAGCCGAGGCAGCCTTTGGCGCAGGCAAGAACTTCAATCACGTGGCGTACTTGACTGTTGGCACGGGAATCGGTGGCGGTATCTGGACCGAGGAGCGTGTTCTGCACGGTGCGAATCATCCTGAGATCGGCCACATCAGGGTTCCTAGACATCCAGGGGACCAGCACAAGAGTTCATGTCCATTCCACGGCGACTGCTTGGAGGGAATGGCGTCCGGCACTGCGGTTCGCCAGCGGTGGGGATCCTCTGGCGAAAGCCTGGGGACCATGGCATCTTCTGCCACCAAGCTCCTGGCTTGGTATCTGGCAAGGGGTATCTCCGGTCTGTGTGCCGTCGTACCCGTCGATATCGTTGTGATCGGCGGGGGAATCTCGAAACTCGCAGGCTTTCACGACGAGATCGCTGCTGCGCTCCAGGAAGCATCGGCTCTGTACCCACCGGTACCGTTTGCCGAGGGCGGCCCCGTTGTTGTTCCTCCGGCGTTGGGCGACGACGCTGGCGTGATGGGAGCGATCGAACTGGCGAAGAGAGCTAGGTCAGAATCGGCAGCGACGCGAGGATGACCACTCCCACTACCAGCGTGACGACGCCGAAACCGAGGATGATTGCCCGGTTTCTCGGTCTGTTCATCTTCGAGCTGACGCCAGCAAAGAACAGCACCGACGCGAACAGAACCATGGTCAGGACGTAGTTGTCCCCGTTCTGGTTCGCCTCCTTGGCAGCCACCGCCTTCTCATCGGCAAGTTCGCTGAGTTCGGTTGCCCTGACTTGCTCCGCAACTATGTACTCATCCATGGCGAATGGAGTGGGCGGAGCGTTGTCATTTCCGACCGGTTCGGTGGCCAACCACGCGTCCACCGCTGGCAGGAACTCGGCTCGGAAGCGCTTGTAGAGGAAGCCGGACACTGTTCCAGTGACTGGCTGATACGGGCTGAGTTGGTCGGCGGTGACCGTACCTTCAGCGAGATCGGTGCTCACTGCGGTCACCCAGTCGATGTACATTGCCACATCGATCTGAACCAACTGGCCGCCGAGCGTGTCGGCCCTGGTCGACTCGGTTCTCGCGGCGCCAGCCTCTGAGAAATTCACGGCCTGCTCGCCGCCCCACTTGCCTGATTGGAACCCAGACCACGCAGTCAGGATCGTTGCCACAGCGAGGACGATGGTCGCGATGAGCTCAATCCGGTCGTTTGAGCCCCAGATGCTCGAGCCCCAGCCTTGCGTGGGTTCTTGTGTTTCAGACATCGAACCATCTTACGCGTCCGCGGTCCCAATGACCCCCGTCGGATGGACGCGGTCCGGACGGGCTCAGGCCGTGCGGCCCTTTGCGTGGGAGGAATCGCACAAATGCTCCGACAGCAGAGTCCACACGGATCCGTGCGCCAATTCGTGTCGCATCGAGCGGAGAGTTTCGAGGAATGTCGGAATCGCCGCAGCAACAGACATCGGATTCGGACGAGAGATGTCGAGGACTGATTCCTCCGGTCTGAGTACGAGGACGTCAGTTTCGGGCCACGCCTTCTTGATCAGTGCGATCTCTGTTGCAAGAGCGGATCGTCCTGCTTTGTCGAACACATCCTCGTAGAAGCGGCTACCGGAGCGAGGCACATTCGCGGCCAGGGGAGCCACGATGATCACGAGGTCAAGAGGATCTGGGTTGGCGAGCAATAGATCGGCACTCGTTCCGCTTGCGAGCCCGCCATCGGCGTACCACGTGCCATCGATGTGGACGGGCTCGTAGACGAACGGCACAGCGCTTGAAGCCGCGACGGCCTTTGCAAGTGAGATCGCGGGCGAACCCTCCGTGCCGAAGGGGACCCGTGTTCGTTGGTCCAAATCGTAGGCGACCATCACAGTCGGCTTGGTTGGCCACGAATCGGCAAGCGGTCCAACCGCTTCAGAGACCCACTCCTCAAGTCCTTCGGTTCGGTACACACCGGGACTGCCGAGCGCAACATGGAGGCTTGGCTGCCGAATCGATGGCAGCAGACCACGCCGCACCCACCTGAGTGCGCCCCGAGGTGCGCCCCTGCGGTACATGTAGCCGCTCAGCCAATCGTGGATCTCGTCCTGAGTCTCCCCGGTGCCCGCAAATGTGTCGAGATGCAGCGCGTCTCCTCTGACCATTGCACCAGCGAAGGCACCGGACGAGGTGCCGACGAGAACATCCGCTTTGTCAGGGTGCCAACCGGTTGCCATCTCAATAGCAAGCAGCGTTCCGAAGTGGAATGCTGCACCCGTGATGCCTCCACCACCGAGAACGAGACCTACCGTGCTCACGATCGGCAGCATACCTGCAGATACACGATGTCATGTGTCACAGAGTGATCCGGCCGCGGTCTACGGTTAACGGATGCACGACGCACGTATTGACGCGCTTCTCGCGAGAGTTTCAGATCACGATGGCTCTCCAGCGCTGAGTGATGCGAAATCCGCGGAACTCGGCGACGAGAAGCGAACGATCGTCATCGAAGAGGATGGTGCCGTTGTCGCTGTTGGTATCGCGGCGAGTCATCGGCAGCCGGATGGGACGGATCACTTAGCGCTCGAGACGGTGCTCGATCCAGGACTTCGGTTCGCTGAGTTCGAAGATCGACTGCTCGCGTCGACGCTCACCCTCGTTCCAAGGTCACACGCCGCTTCCGTGTGGTCCCACCGTCACTCGCTCGACGCTGCGCTCGATCGGGCCGGTTTCGGTGTTGTGCGCGAGCTTTCCCAGATGGAGATTGGCCTTCCAGTTGCGGGGTCCAGACCCGTGTTTGTGACTCGCCCGTTTGAGACGGCAGATGCCGATGCAATCGTTGAACTCAACCGCGCCGCGTTCGCATCTCACAGGGAAGCCGCATCGCTCGACTCGTCCGACATTGCGAGAACCATGGGCCTGGAAGGTTTCGACGCTGATGGGTTCCTCATCTTGGAGGACCATGAGGAAGTCGTTGGTTTCTGCTGGACCAGAGTGCACGCAAACGGCGATGGCGAGATCTACCGAATAGCCGTAGCGCCGCAGCGCCAGGGCGGGGGATTGGGGCGTTCGCTTGCAGTTGCCGGCTTTGACCACCTGGCAAGGCGTCCGGACGTTCTACGAGGTGTGTTGTGGGTTGATTCCGCGAATCAGCAAGCAATGTCGCTCTACGAACGCATCGGCATGACCCATGTATCGGTCAATCGGGAATTCGAACGGGTGATCCGCGACTGAGTCAGCCGAATCTCTGCCCGCACGATGTGCATTGCTGATCGCCTTCACGTGTCTGGGCACGACACCATGGGCAGGGAAGATCTGAAGACTCTTCCAGCGTCGCAAACGTCTGTTGTGCGACCAATCCGTTGGTATTGACACCCCGTCCGCCGATGGCGACGACCGCCACGGTGACGAAAACTGCAGCGATTGCCATCTCCAACATCCGTGCTCCCTTCGTCGGTTGCTCAACAGTAGAAGCAGAGCGCGAAAAACTAGGGTATTTGGAGGGCATGATCGGTGAGTGCTTCTCAGCTCGTCGCGCCGAGTACAGCTCGATTGAATTCGTCGAGAAGACCTGCAGGGACGTCAGTCGGTCTATTGGACATGTTGCGTTCGATATGTCGGACCAGCATCTGAGCAGCGTGATATATGATCCATCGATCGAGCAGGACACCATCAATGCTCTTGCCGTAGCCGGCAACGAGCGATGCTTGTGCGGTCGGGCCAGCGTGCATCCCGATGGACCAGGCAGCACGAGTGAGGTCCCACTCCGGCGGAGCGAGCGTTGCCCACTCCCAATTGATCAAAGTCACGCTTCCCCCGTCGTTGATGATGAAGTTGCGTGGCACGGGGTCCGTGTGGGCGAGCACAGGCTCATTGGCGAACGGAGGATTGACGGCGCTGGCTGCCTCGATGAACTCGCGCGATACCCCCACCCGAGACCGGTATCGGTCGAGCCTCCTGAGCGTCGATTGGAAGTCGAGAGCGACCCACTCCTGATCGATGCCACGTTGGAGGTTGGACACCAGTTCCTTGTCCGCCTGATGAAGTTCACGAAGGATCGCTCCGGCCGTACGCGCCAGACCTGGATTCTCAGGAAGTGTCGCAAGGTTCCACTTGCCCGCGTCGGCGAACACGATCCAGTGGAGGTCATCGGTGACACCTGAGTCAATGATCTCTGGCGTAGAGTCCCATTCACTCAGTGCGTTCAGAGCGTGGCGTTCCCGACGCTGTCTCGCATCGGAGCCGTACACCTTGAGCACCACGGTCTCCGGTTCGCGCCAGATTCGAAAGACCTGGTTGCCGTTGACCTGTGATGACGGTGCGGTGAGTTCTTGCACGGTGCCACCCGCACTGAATTGGCGGGCGAGCGTTTGTGAATCCAGAGGGCCCCCTCCTTCGGAAAGACATTGTGGCAGGTTGTGACATCCACGACGAACAGGGCGGTACCCTGACGTCTTCACCGATCAGGAAGCAACAGAATGCCCATAACCATCACCCTTCCCGACGGCTCACAGCGTGAGCATCAGGATGGAGTCACGGGCTATGAAGTAGCTTCCGCCATCGGTTCCCGCCTCGCCAAGGCGGCTGTCGCGGTGACTGTCGACGGAACGATGTACGACCTGCATCGGTCGATCGAGGATGACGCCGCGATTTCAATCGTGACGGACACCACAGAAGCTGGCCGCCATGTCATGCGCCACTCAGCTGCCCACATCATGGCCCAGGCCGTGCTCGGGCTCTTCCCCGACGCGAATTTCGCGATCGGACCGGCGATCGAAGACGGCTTCTACTACGACTTCGAGGTTGAGGAGCCGTTCACACCCGAGGACATCCAAGCGATAGAAGAGCGCATGGCAGATATCGTCGCGGAGGATCAGGCATTCGTCAGAGACGAAGTGAGCATCGAAGCCGCTCTTCAGACATTCAACGACCAACCGTTCAAGAAGGAAATCATCGAGGGAGTCGATGCCGCGGAAGGAGTAGACGGGGACACTGTCAGCACCTACAGCAACGCAGCGTTCGTCGACTTGTGCCGTGGCCCACATCTGCGCTCGACCGGCGACCTCAAGGCATTCAAGTTGACTCGCTCCGCTGGCGCCTACTGGCGAGGTGATGAGACGAAGCCACAGCTGCAGAGAATCTACGGAACCGCTTGGGAATCAAAGAAAGCGCTTGCGGCCTACGAGCTACGCCTTGAAGAGGCGACCAAGCGTGACCATCGCAAGCTCGGCAGAGAGCTGGATCTGTTCTCGTTCCCCTCCGAACTCGGCCCAGGGCTTGCTGTGTGGCATCCCAAGGGAGGAATTCTCCGCCGAACGATCGAGGACTACTCGCGACGGACGCATGCCGCCTTTGGCTACGAGTACGTCGTAACGCCACATGTTGCCAAGGCAGGTCTGTGGGAGACATCGGGACATGTCCACTTCTATCGAGACACCATGTATCCCGCAATGGAGCTCGACGGCGCCGAAGAAGGCTCCGGTCAGGAGTACTTCGTCAAGCCGATGAATTGTCCGTTCCACATCCTGATCTACAAAGCCAACTCTCGGTCCTACCGAGAGCTTCCGCTTCGTATGTTCGAACTGGGGACGGTGTACCGCTACGAAATGTCCGGTGTGATCCACGGCCTGATGCGAGCACGCGGATTCACCCAGGATGACAGCCACATCTTCACGACGGAAGAACAGCTTGCGGGCGAGCTGCAGAGCCTGCTCGACTTCGTGCTCATGGTGTTGCGCGACTTCGGATTCGAGGACTTTGAGGCTGATCTCTCCACCAAACCCGAGAAAGCCGTCGGCGACGCTGACCTTTGGGTGAAGGCGGAGGAGCATCTGGCTGCTGCTCTGGAGACGGCTGAGCTTCCGTATCAACTGGCACCAGGCGAAGGTGCCTTCTACGGTCCGAAGATCGACATCCACATCAAGGATGCCATTGGCAGGCGTTGGCAACTGTCGACGATTCAGGTCGACTTCGCACAGCCTGAAAACTTCGACCTCGAATATGCATCGGATTCCAACACCCGCGAACGCCCCGTGATGATCCACAGAGCGCTCCTCGGCTCCGTGGAGCGGTTCATCGGGATCCTGACCGAGCACTACGCAGGAGCATTTCCTGCATGGTTGTCGCCGGTTCAGGTGACGGTCGTGCCGGTGGCAGATCGTCACGAGGAGTATGCCCAATCGGTTGCCGAAGCTCTCCAGAAGGTCGGGGCTCGTGTCGAGGTGGATACTGCCGACGACACGGTTGGAGAGAAGATCCGATCGGCCATCACGCAGAAGCATCCTGTGGTTCTCGTTGTCGGGGACAACGACGTGGAGAGCGGCACGGTCGGACTGCGGCTGCGCGGTGAGGATTCAGAGGAGCGGGGTGTGTCCATCTCGGATGCAACCGAACGCATAGTTCGAATCGTTTCGGAGCCGCGATAACGCAGTCATGACGACACGACGGGGGGTAGTCTCCCGTCCCACGCGTCACTCGGACGCACGATCGGAGCTCTCCAATGAAGTCACTCGTCAATGCCGTTGCAATAGCGGTGCGCAAGGCACCGTGGGTTGTCGTCATTGTGACGCTCGTGATCACGTTCGCGCTGAGCGCCCTCGCTGCCAACTATCTACCCGCAGAGGATCAGAACGAGGGATTTGCCCCTGACGCTCCAGAGCTGATCGCCGCCGGCGACATCGGCGACGAATTCGGATCAACCGCTGCGAGGATGCAGGTTCTCTCTTCGAGTTCCACGGACGACGTCATCACGCTCGATGGTCTTGAGACAGCGATTGCACTTGAAGAGTCCGTCAGGGCCGGGGACGCCGCTGAGTATCTCATTGACGCCAACGGCACTCCTGCTGTGCTCTCGTACCTTGCACCGGTGCAATTCGCCGTGCAGGCCGGTGCACCGATGCCGACCTCCGATGCAGAGGTCAAAGCCCTCTATGCGGCGGGCATGGAGTCCATGCAACCCGGGTTCAGGAGCTTTCTGGTTGCTCTGCTTTCGACGGACGCAGATGTTGGGGCCGGAACCGCAACCTATGGTCTCACAGCGATCACGTACGAGTCCGACGCGGAGGACTTCGAAGAGTCCGCCAGACGAGCAACAGTCGTTGCCGAAGCTGTTGACGCCGCACCAACAGCTGGCACGATCACGAATGCTGCCTTCAGCCAGGAGCTGATCTTCGCGTCAGGCGACGATTTTGAGGCTGAGATCCTCCGAATGTTCGCCGCCGCTGGCCTGATCATCCTCCTCGTGTTGGCGATCGTGTTCGTTGTGACGCCTTCGACGTTCAGGGACCGTGGTCTCTTCTATGTCGGTGTTGCGCTGATGGTCGGTGGCGTGCTCATCGCCATCGCACCGAGCCTTGGCCTCGTGTTCTCCAGTGTGTTCCCATCCTCGTGGGGTGACTTGGACCTCGGACCGGTGCTCATGGCGGCTGCGGCGTTGTACCTCGCCGCGTTCCTGCTATGGACCTTTGCGAGCCGGAAGCTCCGCCGGACGGCGGCAGATACGCTCCTTACGTTCTTGACGATCGCGTTCGCAATTCAGTGGGTGAACGGCTTCGGATACCTCCTGTACGAAGATCAGTCGCAAATGGTCCAGATCCTGCCGATCTTGCTGATCGGCCTTGGTGTCGACTATTCCATCCACATGACGACGCGGTACCGCCAGGAATTGGTGGCTGGTCGCACTGTCAGCGACGCCATGGGTATCGCGATTCGCACGGTTGGTATCGCTCTGGTGCTCGCCACGCTTACGACGGCCGTTGGATTCTTGACGAATGTGACTAATGACATTCCTGCAATCGTTGAATTCGGAGTTCTGGCTGCCATCGGTATTACGGTGTCGTTCCTCCTGATGCTCACGTTCGTGCCGGCCATCCGTGAAATCCTCGACCGTAGGGCAGAGAAGCACGACAGGCTGGACACTTCCGGACTTGAGTCGGGTGAGGCGCGCATCATTCCGAAACTCGTCGGAAAGTTCGCGATTCTCCCGAAGAAGTTCGCCATTGCCACCGTGATCGCATCCATCGTGGGAACCTCGATCGCTGGCATCGCAATGACGGGCCTGTCGACACAGTTCTCATTCCTTGACTTCGTGCCGACGACATCGCCTATCCGCGCAACGGCTGTCACCATTAGCGACAACTTCAATTTCCCAGAGACAACATCCGTGCTAATACAGGGCGACGTGACTCCCGGAGATGCGTGGAATGGCATGGTGGAGTCCCACTTCGATGCCGCGACAGTCGACAACGTATCGTCCATACCGTTGGACAGTGGGGCCTTGCTGCCGACCGGCGTCTCATTCGTGAATGTCATGCTTCAGCTGATCAACCCGGAAGGCGAGTCCTTCGATGAAACGCTGCTCGGTGTTGCCGTGGCATCGGGGCTTGATCAGACGCAGATGTTCCCAGCTGACGCGGACTTGACGGTGTTCTACGACACCGCGTACGCAGGACATCCAGAAATTCTGGTCGGTGTCTTGTCCCAAGGAGAGAGCGGTGGCTACGACGCTGCGTTGTTCAACTACGACACAACAGCAGGTGAGGCTGCGGCAGGTTCTCTGGCCGACGGATTGAATACTTCGTTCGAGCCGGCACGAGCGGCGGAGCTCGCGGCCGTTGCGACGTCGAGCTTCATCATCAGCGATCTCATCGTCACGACTTTGCGTGATTCCCAAGTTTCTTCCCTCGGCCTGACCCTCCTTGCGGCATTGTTGCTGCTTGTGATCAACTTCTGGTTCGAGTCGAGGCGGCCGATGTTGGGTGTGGTCACGACCGTTCCTGTGGCCATGGTCGTGATCTGGGTGTTCGGAGCAATGGCAATCGTTGGCATCGCCTTCGGACCGGTGACCTCGATGGTGTCAGCCATCGGTATCGGTATCGGTATTCCGTACATGATCCACGTGACGCACCGATACCTTGAGGAGCGAGTCGTTCAAGACGACGAGAACCTCGCGATCGAACACACTCTGGTCCACACCGGTGGAGCCTTGGGAGGTTCGGCGCTGACCACCATTGCAGGGTTCGGAATCTTGATGCTTTCGACGACGATTCCCTTCAGACAGTTCGGCTTCGTGCTCGCCTACACGATCTTTCTTGCCCTCATGGCTGCCGTTGCACTGCTGCCGTCCATGTTGGTCCTCTGGGATCGCTGGCACCGTCGTCGGGGCGACGCAACGCTCGACGATCGAGCTGTTGCCTCAGCGCTGCAAGAGTCAAGCTGACGAGTGGCTGACGACCGATCCAATCATCAGGATTCGTCGAGTGAACTTCATCCGAACCGGACTCTGGACACCGCTGATCGCCGCGTAGCTGCATTGGTCTATCTCGTTGCGGCTGCGGCAGCGGCAGGCATCGTGATTGCGACCGATATCAGCCTCATGTGGTTCACAGCCGTTCTCCCTCTGGTGGGGATCGCCCTCTATCACATCGTGACTGGCAGGCGTTTGAACGTGCGAGACAACGAGGCAATAGCGATCGGGTCCGCGGCAGCGCCATTCGCCGTCGGACACGCATCAGCAACGCTCGGGTTCGTGGGTCTCGGTGCGCGGCCCGTGTGGGAAGTGCTCGTCTTCGAGGCAGGAAATGCCCCCAAACACCAAGGCCTCGTCACAGTCGATGCGCGCTCAGGTGCTGTGATCGACACCTTCTCCGAACCTGTCGAGGGGAACTAGGAAGTTCCTTGGGAGAGGGGAACTGAGAAGTTCCTTGGGAGAGGGGAACTGAGAAGTTCCTTGGGAGAGGGGAACTAGAAAGTTCCTTGGGAATTGCCATGCAATTCCATGCTGGGCCGCACTAACGCTCGTTGAGTGGGACAAATTCCCTGGCGCGCTCTCCGATGTAGAGCTGTCGGGGACGCATGATCCGGGTATCGGGATCGCTGTTCATCTCCATCCAATGCGCAATCCAACCCGGAAGTCTGCCGATGGCGAACAACACGGTGAACATCCGCTGGGGGAATCCGAGAGCACGAAAGATGATCCCTGAATAGAAGTCGACGTTCGGGAAGAGTTTACGCTCGACGAAGTAGTCGTCTTCGAGGGCAGCTGCCTCGAGGGCTCGTGCGATGTCGAGGAGCGGATCGGACGTATCCATACGGTCGAGGACGTCCTGAGCATATGCACTGAGGGCCTTGGCCCTCGGATCGTAATTCGTGTACACACGATGTCCGAAGCCCATGAGCCTGAAGTCGTCGTCCTTGTCCTTGGCTCGTTCGAGCGTCGACGCGATGGTCGCATCGGGATCGTCGTGGATTGCCTGAAGCATCTCGATGACGGCTGAGTTGGCCCCTCCGTGGAGCGGGCCCCATAATGCGCCCATGCCAGCGGCGACGCTGGCGAACATGTTGGCTCGCGACGATCCAACGGAACGGACGGTTGCTGTCGAGCAGTTCATCTCGTGGTCAGCGTGGAGGATGAGCAACACGTTCAGGGCCTTCACGATGGCCGGATCGATTGGTTTGTCCTCCGTTGGGCGGGAGAACATCATGTGGAGGAAGTTCTCGACGTACGAATAGTCGTTGTTCGGGTACATGTACGGCTCGCCAACGGACTTCTTGTAGGCCCATGCGGCGATTGTTGGCATCTTCGCAATCAACGTGCGCGCACCGGCATCTACTTCCTGTCTCCGGACCGGTCGTCGGTACACGTCATAGAAGGTGGAGATCGCGTTGGTCGCCGATGAGAGGACAGCCATGGGGTGGGCCCGCCTTGGGAAGGCATCAAAGAACGACCGCATCTCCTCATTGAGCATGGAGTGTTGTGTCATGTCGTGCTCCCACGCTGCGAGTTCCGCAGACGTCGGCAGCTTGCCGTAGAGGAGGAGGAAGGCCACTTCAAGGAACGTTGCGTTCATGGCGACGTCACCGATGTCGTAGCCGCGGTACCGGAGTTCACCTGCCGCGCCGTCGATGTACGTGATGGACGATTTTGCGATCGCAGTGTTGGCGAAGCCGGGGTCGAAGGTTACGTAGCCGGTCTCTGGCCTGAGCCGCCGGATATCGACTCCTTGATTTCCGACGGAGGACTGGATCGCCTCGGTCTCGAAGGGACCGGTCTCAAGTCCGATTGTTGCGCTGTGTTCAGTCATGCATCTGACCCTTTCGTGTCCATCACCGTGGGGCACGCAGGAGCGGAACGTCCGGGGCGCTCCAGGATTGCTCTGATGCTAGCGGGCGCCAGGACTGTCGAAATCGCTCGACGCAACAGTCAAGAGCTGTGGTACCTTTGCGCCTCTAAGGAGACACGCATTGCTTGACCTCAAGGGACGCAAGAAAGCCGCTCCCATTCTCGAACCAATTGCCGCAGGAATGGCGAAGATCGGTATGACCCCAGCGGTCGTGACGATCATCGGTCTCGCGGTGACGATCATCGGCGCCGTACTTATCGCGTCTGGAGAACTCTTCTGGGGCGGTCTCGTCGCTGGCACCGGTGTCACGCTCGACGCCCTCGATGGCCCGTTGGCTAGGCGTCTCGACAAGGCGTCGGACCGCGGTGCGTTTCTCGACACGATGTCTGACC
>PJEL010002476.1_pt1 | contig 16867 bp, 13 predicted proteins | sample 1853271 | NCBI WGS metagenome assembly PJEL01 (sample SAMN08108733, study PRJNA415343) | Invertebrate metagenome, whole genome shotgun sequencing project. | host: Globobulimina | place: Sweden: Gullmar Fjord | collected 2015-08
ACGGGCGGCTCGGGTACGACGGGCACCACGACGGGAGGTTCTGGCGGCGGCTCCGGCACGACTGGAACGACCACCGGCGGCTCCGGGACGACTGGAACGACCACCGGCGGCTCCGGGACGACCGGAACGACCACGGGCGGCTCCGGGACGACTGGTACGACCACCGGCGGCTCCGGGACGACTGGAACGACCGGAACGACGACCGGCGGCTCCGGAACGCCCACAGGCGGCGGATCAGGGACATAGCACCGTCGACGGGGCGTTGCTTCATCGAACGCCGAGGGGCTCCGGCTCCCCTCTAAGATCGCGGCGAACCACCGCCGTGAACGCGGTTCCGACGCCTTCCTCCGAGGTGACCTCGAGCCGCCCGCCGAGCAGCTCACAGAGGTGCTGGGAGATGGTGAGCCCGAGGCCCGTGCCGCCGTAGCGTCGCGTCGTGGTGTTGTCGGCCTGCGTGAAGGCGTCGAAGACACGCTGGAGCTGCTCGGCGCTCATGCCGATACCGGTGTCCCGCACTACGAGCGCGACGGCATCGCCTCGGTCCTCGATCTCGAGGGTGATCTTGCCCTCTTCCGTGAACTTCGCTGCATTCGACAGCAGGTTCAAGAGGATCTGTCGAAGGCGTAGCCGGTCGGTATGAAGGACCGAGAGCGTCGGCGCAATGGTGGTTTCTAGGTGGTTCTTGCGCCCATTCAGCAGCGGGGTGACCGCTCCGCGGACCTCGTCGATGAGAGGCGCAAGCGATACCTCGCCGATGTCGGGCGCCATGCGTCCGGCCTCGATCTTGCTCAAGTCCAAGATGTCCTTGATCAATCCGAGCAGGCCGGATCCGGCTGTGTGGATGCGCTGCAGATCGTCGCTGGTCTCCAGCGACAGTTCGGAGTCGTCCAGCAACAGCTCCGTGTAGCCGATGATCGCGTTCAACGGCGTCCTCAGCTCGTGGCTCATATTTGCCAAGAAGTCGCTCTTTGCCTTGCTCGCCGCCTCCGCGTTCTCAGAGGCCTCCCGCAGCGCCCGCTCGAGGGCGGCCTGGGCGGAGATGTCTCGGGCTATGCACACTGCGCCATCTGGCTCGCCGCTGGCATCTCGCACCGTCGCCACTGAGAGAGCGACCGGCACCCTGTTGCCGTCGGCATCCAAAAAGACGGCCTCTTTCCGCTCTTGTCGCTTGAGCGTCAGATCCGCGACGCCCTCCATCAACGCGTCATGGGATCTCCCCACCAGATCGCGCTCCGTGTATCGCAGCATGGCGAGTGCAGCCTTGTTGGCGCTGCGCACGTTTCCAGCCCGGTCCAGCACGAACACGGCATCCGCCATCTGTCGGATGATGTCCTCTACATATTCCTTTGAAACAGTGGTATCACGGAGTTGCTCCATGGCGCGTTGCAGGGCCATCTCGTTGTCCCGGGCGCGTCCGAGCGCGACGAACAGGCGGCGAACGGTCACGTGCAACAGGACCGCAGCCATGCCGAAATACATCGCCCAGCTCACCCACTTGAAGCCATTGGTCAGCGGCAGGACCGGTTCGGGCAAGAGACCGGTGGCGTCGGCGGCGACCATGAACAGTCCGGCGGCGGCGCTCAGCAGCGCCACGAGAAAGGCGGCCCGACTGCTGATGAGCAATCCCGCCGCGAGAACAACCAGGAGGAACCCTCCCATCGAAGCACTGCGCACCCCGTCGAACATCCAGCAGGCCACGGCGAAGATCACCCAGAACAGTGTCACGAGCATTGCGCTGGCCAGCCGAGTTCGGCCACGCTGCACGAGCAGGAGCACCGCCGCGAGACCGACCAGTGCAGGCAGATGGAAAGCCAAGGATACGGGTAGGTTTTCGCTCACAATGGCGAATCCCAGCAGCCCCAGGACCACGAAGCACATTGCCGCAATCGCGACGAATCGCAAGAGAGGTGTCCGATCGAGGAGGTCGGATGCCCCGGCCGGAGCCCTTGGTTGTTCGGTGCCCATCTACCTTCCCACTACAAGACCGCGCTCACCTCGCAGCCAATGCCTTGACTGGCTCTGACCTGATGCCCGCTCAGGGAATCGCCAGGCAGGAGACGACGTCCATGCGATCGCCCTCGACCACGAACGTCGCGGACACTACCGTCCAGCTGTCTTTGCTCGGGCGCGTGGAGAAGGAGTAGTCCCCAGCGGCGTCCGTGCCCTTCACCCGGATCTCCAGCTGAGTCGTCTCCCCACTCTGGACGTCGCGCACGTCAAAATCCAGAGGTTCACCCAAGCGTTCCACCAAATACGGACATCGCATGAAGGCTCGCTCGGCAAGGAGGGCCGGCGCGCCCTCACCGACCTCCTCCGTTCCCATCGAGAAGAAGAGGCCGCACGCGACACCGGAGATCATCATGATGACGCCGCCAATCAGCGCCGCCCACATCAGCTTGCCTTCATCCATCCCCAGATACTACTGCCAGCGACGCTGAAGAGGAAGTGGGACAGCAAGGCATCGCTCGATCATCTAGAGGATTCCTCGGTCTTCAAACGCTCCAGGATCCACTCGCGCACCAAAGTGCCCAACCCCACGCCACGTTCGGCGGCGAGCTCTACGAGACGGGCGCGATCCGGCGGGTCCAGAGACACGTAGACTGGCCTGCGCTTCTCTCCGATCGCGCGCTTGCGGGGACGACCCACTGGGCGCTTCTTCAGCTCACTTCGATCCACGAGGGCGAAGTCGAGCTGGCCCGCGGCGACGACAAATCGGTACTCCCCACCTCGAGAATCCGGGCTGTAGCCGTCGGCCATGGCCAGCAACACGCACTGCTTCGCCAACTCGGGCGAGAGGACCTGCGCATCGGCGGGAAACAGCACGAGCGGGATCTCGCCGACAAGCCGCTGACCAGGATCCGTCTCGCGCTCCACCAGGAGACGGAAAACATCCTGTCGTCGTCGCACCAGCCAGCGCAGGGAGTGGGCGCCAACGGTGATCCGACGGCTGCCTTTTCGAGGGATTGCCATGCCACCAGCTCACCCAGCCCCTGATTTCTGTCAATCAGAAATCCATCGCACTCAATAATTTCTGCTTGACAGTTATTCACCGAACGAGCATGTTGAAGGAAGGCACCCGACCCTGTCCGGAGGAGCGAGACGTTGAAGGTCACCGACTAGTCATTCACCGCGTGAAATCTTCAATACTTGCTCCAGGACTGCCTAATGTCCATGTCCACCACATCGTCTGCTCTTCTGCAGATCGAGCGCGGCCCGCTGCGTCTCGATCATCCAAAATCGAAGCGCTTCGAACAACAGCGCCACAAAGCAGCCGCTCCATTGCGACGCCCTCGTGAGCTAGTTGTCGCCTGCGTGCCCATGCGCAGCAACGTGAACCTCTCACAGATCGCACGCACCGCGAGCGCCTGCGCTGTCAATCGGATGATTCTGTGCGGCAACGCGCGCCTCATTGAGAAGATCGCTCGGGATAGTGGCGAAGCCTTTCGAATCGAGAAGCGTCGCAGCCTCGAGCCAGTCATCACAAAGATGGCTGCTGCGGGCTACCAAATCGTCGGCCTCGAGCAGGCCACCCACTCCAGAAACCTGCATACGTTCCAGTTCGAACGCAGATCTGTGTTGGTGGTCGGCAACGAGCGATTGGGCGTCTCCGAGACGATCCTCGACCAGGTCCACGACGTCGTTGAGATTCCAGTATGGGGAAAGCCCCACAGCTACAATGCTGCGACTGCGGCAAACATGGCGATCTACGAGTACTGTCGACAGTTTCCTTTCGGGTGATTGCCCTGGACCGCAAATTCGCAATCGCAGACCTTGTCGATCCGCCTTGGGACTCGATCCGCCGACCCTCCCAGCGTGCTATAAGGGGAGAGCGTGGCGTTGCCGTCGCGGCGCCCGTTCGATCCATCTTTGGTCGGGGGAACCATGATTGCGAACCTGTTGCTGTTGGTCCTGAGCACGCCGAGCTTTGCCACCGATGCAGACTTCCCGCTACGTGCTGAGTACGCTGGCGTGCCCTGGATCACGACCGATGACCTGGCCGCGCGCTACCACTCCGTCGTAGTGGTGGATGTTCGCAGCGAGTTCGAATTCGACGTGATCCACATCGCCAACGCCAAACACCTCCCGGTGGCCAAGGCGAGCTTCATCGCCGACGTCGGCAGCTTGGTGGAAGAGGACATGTCGTCGGAGCTGGTGTTCTACTGCAACGGACACACCTGCGCCAAGAGCTACAAGGCCACTAAAAAGGCCTTGGATGCAGGATATTCCAAGGCCACTGCCTACGACGCTGGGGTGTTCGAGTGGACCACCGCCCACCCTGACCGGTCGGTGCTGCTCGGCGACTCCCCCGTCGATCCGACGCAGATCATCTCCGCAGAGAGCCTGGCCGCACACACCCTGGACTCGCGAGCTTTCGAGGTGGGCGTAGCCAAGTCCGACACACGCCTGATCGACATGCGCGAGCCGATCCAGCGCAAGAAGACACCGGACTTCGCAGGAAAGAAGCCGGCCAACTACTACTCGAAGCGACTGGTCGAACTCCTCAAGCAGGACAGTTTCAAGAAGAGCTCCAAGGGCAAGGTGCTCTATTTCTACGACGCCGTCGGAAAGCAGGTCCGCTGGCTGCAGTACCACCTCGAGGCCGAGGGCTACGAAGACTACTATTTCCTCGAAGGTGGAGTGTGGAGCATCTTCGGGGCGGATGGGGCGAACTAGCCACAGCCACTTCACGACGCCCTCATGAAGCCGAGCGTGCTACGCTCCTCGCGGTGTTGAGGGGCAGGCAAAGGCCCAGAGAAGGCGATGAACGACGAGGGCAAGACCAGAGCGCAGCTCCTCAACGAGCTGGAAAACGCGCGGCGTGAGCTAGAAAATGCCCGTTCACTCGCCGACAATTCGCGCGACAACGTCATGCGCTACGACCGCGACTTGCGGCACATCTTCGTGAACCGCGCCGCGCTCGAGGTCACGGGCATCAGCGCCGAGCAAGCCCTGGGCAAGACCCATCGAGAGCTTGGCTTTCCCGCCGATCTCTGCGACCTGTGGGAGGCCAGGATCTCCGCAGTCTTCGAGACCGGCGAGCCCGGCGAGGTCGAGTTCGACATCGAGCTACCGACCGGTGTCGTCTGGCTAGACCTCAGGTTGCACCCCGAGTTCGACGGCGACGGTGGGGTCTCCAGCGTGCTCGCCGTGTCGCGGGACATCACCGCACAGAAGCACGCTCTGCAGGCTCTGCAAGCGAGCGAGGCCCAGAAGCGCGCGATCCTGGATGGGATCCCCTCCAATATCGCCTTCGTCAACGAGGATCTGGTGATCCAGTGGGTCAACAAGACTGCCGCCGATTCGGTCGGAAAGACGCCAGAAGAGATGATCGGTACGAAATGTCACGCAAACTGGGCCGATCCAGCCACACCCTGCGACGACTGCCCGACCCTGAGGGCCTTCGAGACAAAAGAATCCGAACACGCCATCATGACCACCCCAGACGGGCGCATCTGGGACGAGAGTGGCGAGCCGGTATTCGACGTTCGAGGACACCTCCTCGGCGTCCTCGAGGTCGCCACCGACATCACCGAACGCATCGTGGCCGAGGAGCAGCGCCGCACACTCGAGGCTCGGGTCCAGCAGTCCCAGAAGTTGGAGAGCCTGGGCATCCTCGCCGGAGGCATTGCCCACGACTTCAACAACATCCTCACCGGGCTGGTAGGCAACGTCGATCTCGCCCTGCAGTCCCTGCCATCAAACTCTGATATTCGACCTCTCCTGACCGACGCGCAGAAGGCGGGATGGCGGGCCGCCGAGCTCACAAACCAGATGCTCGCCTACTCCGGCAGGGGCAGCGTCGTCAGACAGGAGGTCGACATCAACGCCCTCTTGCGCGACCTCGCCAGCCTCCTCCGGAGCGCCATCTCCAAGAAGGCGCAGCTCCGCTACGATCTGTCCGCCGACCTACCCGCAGTCACCGCCGACGCCACTCAACTCCAGCAGATCGTGTTGAATCTCGTCACCAACGCTTCGGAGGCCGTCGGAGACCAGGGAGGCCCACTCCGGATCAGCACCCGCATCATCGAATGCGACCGCGCCTGCCTCGACGAAGCATCACCCCACGAAGAGCTCACCGAAGGAACCTACGTGGCACTCGAGGTCTCCGACGACGGCTGCGGAATGGATGACGAGACAAGGGCGAAGGTCTTCGACCCGTTCTTCACGACCAAGTTCACTGGGAGGGGCCTCGGCATGGCCGCAGCACAGGGCATCGTCCGCGGCCACAAAGGCGCCATTCTCGTCGAAAGCAACAGGGGAGAGGGCTCGACCTTCACCGTCCTGCTGCCAGCCCTGGACCACGCCGCGGCGGTAGCGCCTCCCAGAAGACGCGAAGACGGTTGGCGTGGCACCGGCACCATCCTAGTCGTGGATGACGAGTTCATGGTCCGAACGACCGCAACCAGAATACTGGAACGAGCAGGCTTTTCCGTGCTCACCGCCTCCGGGGGCGCCAAGGCGGTCAACGTCTTCCGCGAGCGGAACCACGAGATAGTGGCGGTGCTCCTCGACCTGAAGATGCCTCACATGGACGGTGAGGAGACCTTCGCCGAGCTGCATCGCATCAACGAGCGAGTGCCGATCATCCTCTCCAGCGGATACGGCGAACAAGAGGTCACCGAGCGGCTCTTTGACGAGGGCATTGCTTGTTTTCTCCAGAAGCCCTTCCAGACGTCGCAGCTTGTCGAGAAGGTACGCGAGGCCTTGGGCGAGCCAGCAACGACGTGAAGTGTGCGCGGCCCTACGGCTCCCGATCCGTGTGGGACTCCCATACAGCCGAGCTGGCGCCTGTTGACAGCAACACCACCCCGACCACGATGACCAGCACCGGCATGGCCTTGGACACTTCCATGGGCTGACCATAGACGGCCCATTCGAGCAGCAGCGGCGTGAGGATGATCGCGGCGTTGATTGAGGGCACCACCTCCAGGGCACGCGCCCGGATGAACCCAAACTGGGTTGCGACCAGCCCAAGGCCAGCGTAGAGGATGGCGACGTACACGAAGGCGTGCTGGAACTGTCCGAAGAAGGATCCTCCAGCTCGCACCAGGCCCGCGTCCGCCATGAAGATGCTCAGACCGATGAGCAGCCCGGCGGTCACACCGAACGCCAGGCCGTGGATCCTCCGAATGACCAGTGCCGACATGCTCGCGATGGCCGTCGTCAAGATTAAACCCGCATTTACCTTAATCAATCCGTAGGTATCGAACACCGGAATGGCTGTCTCGGCAGTGCTGCCGAGGAAGCTCATCCAGGTGGTCCCGAGCAGCACCAGGGCGATGCCGACAACATCGCCCGCCGACAGCTTCTCGCCGATGATCCGGGTTGCATACACCGCCAGACCGACCAATCCAATGCCGGTCATCGCCGAGATCGTCGAGGGCGAGGAGGCGTACTTGAGCCCCAGGTTGTATGGCAGGGCAGCACTCGCGGTCATGGCGAGACCCACTCCCCAAAACGCCAAGGTACGCCGGTGATCCTGGGCAAAGATCTGCCGGCCCTCCAGGAAGACATGCACGTGTTGCTTCTGCACGCCCTTGCCCAGGTTCATCAACAAAGCGCCGATGCAGGCGAGCACCACGCCCAAGACATAGGAAACGTTCATCGTCCTCCGTCGCCAGCCTAATCGTGGATCGCGTTGTGTGCCGTCCAAGACGATCCAGGCGGGGCTGTACTAGCGGGCACACCGGAAGCCGAGGCCCTCGAAGAAGAAGGAGTCCTGTGAAGCATAGTCGCGGTTCGAGGAGCGAAGGTAGGCGGGGTTGTAGCTCTGACCGCCAAATCGGCCGCCGCGGACCACTCGCAGGTCGCCACTGGCGGGTCCGGTGGGATCGACCTCGTCCGACACACCGTAATATTCGGCGCCGTAGGAGTCAGCGGTCCACTCCCAGACGTTGCCGGACAGATCCCATGCTCCGTAGGGGCTGATCCCGCCCTCGATGCTCGCCACCGGCCAGGTTCCTCCCCCTCCGCAGCCGGCACCGAAGCCCTCGTCCATCACGGCGAGATCGCAGCTCGGGTCGTCGTCACCCCAGGGATAGGTCGGCATCGTCGCGGCGCAGTCCGGCCGACCATCACACGCACCTCTGGCCGCCATCTCCCACTCGGCCTCGGTGGGAAGTCGGCCTCCCTCCCTGCTCCAGGCGCAGTAGGCCTCAGCTTGGTAGGAGTCCACGCAGTTGATGGGGTGCTCCTCGCGCAGAGTGCCGTAGTTGCAGGCGTCCGAGAGATTGTAGGGCTCGGAGCAGGCCTCGGCCCACACGCACAGACGGTAGTGCCCGACGGTGACCTCGGTGGCGTCGAGCTGGAATCCCCCGATTGAAACCTGGTGTTGAGGCAGCTCGTCGGCATCGCACTGGGTGTCGACCACCGGGTTGCAGCCCATCCAGAAGGAGCCGGCGGGCACGCTCACCTCGTCGAGCTCGGGTGGCCCCGGCGGTGTGCTCTTCGATTCCGGCGGCGTCTCCGGCGTGCAGGCCATCAAGACGAGGGCGATCCAGTTCATTGGGCCATCATACCGATACTTCGTCGCGTTCGTCGCCCGCTCTCTCCGCGTGATAGTATCTACCCAATAGTAGAGCTTTCTCTCATCAATTAACTAATATAAACCTAGATATAAACGACCCATAAACCATGCCGTCCAGACACCCCCTCATCTCCTACCTCCTCCGCGCCGGACCGAGCACACCCCGCGCGCTCCAGGAGGCGCTCTCCCTCAGCAAGTCCACCTTCCAGCGCATCATGGATCGACATCGCGACGAGGTGCTGAAAGTGGGCAGGGCACGCGCCATCCGGTACGCCATGAAGCGCAGCGTGAATGGCCTCGTCACCCCGCTGAAGGTGTTCGAGGTCGACTGCAGCGGCTGCCTTCGACACGCGCTGACCGTGCAGGCCGTCGAACCCATGGGGGTCTATGTCGAAGCCCATGTGCAGGACGTGACGAGCGGCTTCCACGAGACCGACCCGCGCGATCTGGGAGCAGATCCGAGTCTCGACCTGCCCTGGTTCCTGCTCGACCAGAAGCCTACGGGTTTCCTCGGCCGCGCCTGGCTACAGGCACATCCCGACCTCGGCTTCCCGGCGAGCCTGGCCCGATGGACCGGTGACGACGTGCTCCGCTTTGCGTCCTTGTACGGCACCGATCTCCCCGGAGCACTCGTGGTGGGCGCCTTCGCCAAAGACCGCCTCCAGAATGGGCACAGACCTCGAGCGATCACCGATGCAGCGGGTGTGTTTCCGGAGCTGGCAGAACAAGCAAAACACGGGTCAAACGGATCATCTGCGGGTGGAGAGCAGCCCAAGTTCACCGTGGCCATTCAGGAAGACGGCGAGGTCCGTCACCACATCGTCAAGTTCTCCCCTCCCCTGGACACGCCAGGTGGCCGACGCTGGGGTGATCTCCTCGTCGCCGAGCACGTCGCCCTCGAGGTCCTGGCCAGCCGCGGAATCCGCGCCGCGAAGTCCAGTCTCCTCGACGCCGCGGGCCGCCGCTTTCTGGCCGTCGAACGTTTTGATCGGCACGGTGCGAGAGGACGGAGCGGACTGTGCTCGTTGCTCGCACTCGATCGGCACGGGATCGGAAGCGAGCTGCGTCGCTGGAGCCTCGTCACCGAGCAGCTCGTACGCAACGGCCAGCTGTCTGCCGAGGACCACGAGAAGGTGCGGTGGCTCGAGGTCTTTGGACACCTCATCGCCAACACCGACATGCATCTGGGCAACCTCTCCTTGCATCTGCAGGGCACCACAATCGCCGGCCTGGCCCCGGTCTATGACATGTTGCCCATGTTCCACGCTCCACGACACGGCGGCGAGCTACCCGTGGGGATCTACCGGCCCAGCCTGGAGGCGGTGGAGGTACCAGGAAGCGCCCGTGAGGCCGCGGTGGAGCTATGGGATAGGGTGCAGTCCCACCCGATGCTCTCCGACGACTTCCGCAGCATCGCCCGCCGTCAACGAGAGTACCGAGCATGAATCCCAGCGCCACCATCCCCCCAGCCATCCTCGACTGGCTCCTGGACGACGACAACCCATCGGTCCGCTACCTCGTCCTTCGAGACCTGGTGAACGCCGACCGCCCTGCCCTCCTACAAGCTCGCCAACGCATCATGGAGTCCGGCCCGGTGCCCGCCATCCTCGACGCCCAGCTCGAAGGCGGAAACTGGGAGGCCCCCGAGCGCATGTACACCGCCAAGTATCGCGGCACCCTCTGGCAGCTGATCGTGCTCGCAGAGCTGCACGCCGATGCAGACGACGAGCGGGTGAAGCGGGCCTGCAACTTCGCACTGGAGCACTCTTGGGAGCCCACCGAGGGCGGCTTCTCCATGGCCAGCAGCAAGCGAGCGGGAGGCGGCCTGCCCGGAAAGGTCATCCCCTGTCTGACGGGCAACATGGTCTGGGCACTGGCCCGCCTGGGCTTCGCCGACGACGAGCGGGTCCGCGCCGGGGTGTCGTGGCTGGCCCGCTACCTGCGCTTCGACGACGGTGACAGCGAGCCACCGGACGAGCAGCCCTTCCGCCGCGGCGAGATCTGCTGGGGTCGCCACACTTGTTTCATGACGGTAGTGAAGGGTCTGAAGGCCCTCGCCGAGGTCCCAGAGAAGGAGCGAAACACCGACGTGCAGCTCTGTATCGAGCAGGGTGTGGAGTTCCTCATGAAGCATCACGTGTTCAAGAAGAGCCGCGACCTCTCTAGGATGGCGAAGCCCGGCTGGAAGCGCTTCGGGTTCCCACTCATGTACCAGACCGATGTGCTGGAGATCCTGCGCATCCTCACCCGGCTGGGCTGCGATGACCGCCGCATGGGCGACGCAATGGACCTGGTGCGGTCCAAGAGGGATGCCGGCGGACGTTGGATCCTGGCCAACAGCTTCAACGGCAAGATGCACGTTGACATCGAGCGCAAGGGGCAGCCAAGCCGGTGGCTCACACTGCACGCACTCCGGGTGCTGCGCTGACCCTCCAGGCCAGCAAGATCGGGAAGAAGAGCCACCAGCCACCTGGTCCGGAGCTGCTCGAACACCCGCACCCACCGCTGTCGGTCTCGGTCCCGGTCCCCGAGGAGTCGGTGTCGTCGGTCGATCCCGAGGGATCGGTGTCGGTGTCTTCGGTCTGGGTGGTGCCAGGATCGGGGATGGCGTCGTAGGGACCGACTCCCGCCCCCGCGGTCGTGCTCTCGAAGGCCCCGATGTCGGCGGCGGACAGGCGCCAGCGCCACTGCAGTGGATCGTTTTCGTCCGGATAGACCTCGCGATCGACGAGATCGACCAGCGTCTGATCTGCACCACCAACGAGCGGGCTCCCTGCAGCCGGAACGTAGTTTCCACCGCCTAGATTCACGAACCCAGGATCGGCGCCAAACACGCTGCCTGCGAGCCCGTTAGTGTCGTTGGTTCCGTCGCTGAGCCAGTTGTTGCTGCCCGAGGCGGTCCAGTTCGACAGCCCGGGATCGTCGGTGCGAAACACGCTGGCGACGTCGACAAGCACGTTGTTGCTCACGATCGCGGTCTGCTGCACGTTCAGGACGGGATCCTCGTTGGAGAAGTGCACCAGCGAGGCCCCATCACCGTTTCCAATCACGGTGTTGTTGACCAGGGTGAGCTCGTAGTTCATGCCGGCGTCGCCCTGATCGTTGTGCATCACAAAGACCTGGCCGTCGTTGGTTGGCGTGCCACGCACGATGACGTTGCCGCGCAGGACCAAGCTCTGGTCGAGACCACACGGGTCCATCGTACAGGGCATCATGTCGCCCATATATGAGGTTGCCCGCGCTATCCAATTGTACTCGAACACAGCCCGGTTGGCTCTGATGTGCATGTTCTGGGAGCGCTGCGCGTCGTGGATGTACGAGTAGCGCACCGTCAGATCGCCGCCCTGGATGTACAGGTTGTGCGACCCATCGACTGAGCCGGGCAGCCCGTTGCGGTCGAACTCACAGAACTCCACGACGGTGTCGGTTCCCGCTCCCTGCAGCCCGTTGTCGTTGTTCACGAACAGGCAGTCCCGCAGCGTGAGGTGGTCGGAGAACTTCATGCGGAGGCCGCCGCCGTCCCCGGTTCCTCCGTCGGTTCCCCCTCGGAACTCGATGCCCTCGATCACGTACCACGAACCCGTGACTTGCCAGATCGCACGCCCATTGTCGCCACCACCGTAGGAGCCCGGCCAGTCCTCGATGACGTCTCCAGTGAGGTCCCACACGGGGCGATTCGCGGGGTCTGCGGCGCGAATCACGATGGGCTCGGCTTCGGTTCCCGCTCCCTCGAGGTACAGCCGGAAGGAGTAGGTCCCGGGAGCGACGACGACCTCGTCTCCGGGCTCTGCCGCCTCGATCAGCGCGAGGTTGGTGGCGGCGTCGGTCTGGGGCGAGATGTCGATGACAGCTGCCTCCGCTACCGACAGCGCTGCGAGACCGGCCAAGGTGGTGAGAATGGGCTTCATGTGTAGGCTCCTGGCCACAGGCTACAGGATCGAACAAAACGGCAACAACGGCGGTAGACCCGGTGACGAGGGGTCCTCTCCGTAGGTAGGACTGAGGGCAAGGAGGCGCCTATGTCCACTCACTCCCGCCGTTATCTGCTGCTCGCTGTCCTGCTCTGCCCCGTGCTGACGGGAGTCAAAAAGTGTGGGCAAGAGGAGGCCGTCAAGCCCGTCAAGCCTATACCGCCCGAGATGGACGTGGAATTATTATTCGATGCCGATAGCAAATCCGCCGTAATTGGTCAGGAAGTTGAATTCGAGGTGCGGCTCAGTCGGAGCTACAAAAACGGTGCTACTCCCCCGCCGGGTCTTCCAGCCATCAGTTCATACCGGCTCGAGTTCGATGATTCCTCGTCGCTCCACACACGCATCGTGTTGGCTGGATCGAAGAGAGTCGACGTGCCTTTCACTCCAGCCAAAGCAGTGGACCTCTGGACCGTGAAGTGCGCAACCGTGGGGACCGATCACCTCCGGTTCTCTTCGCTCGGTGAATCGTTCATATGGGCTGAAACAACCGCGGAGATCGAGTGCAAGGCCGCTACCGCTGCGCCCTCCAGGATTGTCGCAGGCGTGATCACCCCAGGAGGCGCGGATGCGCGGTTGTTCACGGACGCGGTGGACATCCTCCTGTCCGACCCCGCGTTCACCACCGAGGAGACCTGCCGCCTCGATCAGGACGCCATGTCCAAGGACGGAGTCGCGGTACTCGTGGGCGAGGACTGCAGCGGCACCGGCTTCTACGACCCCGGCAACGGCGGCCTCAGCGTCTCCACCGATCGCCGCTCCACCTGGGTCGACATCGACACCCCCGATGGCGAGGTGGGCCCCTTCATGCGCGTAGACCACGACGGAACGCGCTTTATCCTCGAGGCAAACGACGCTTTCTACGCCTTTGATGGCGCCGATCTCTCACGCATGTCGTCTCCAGCTGGGGCCACCCACAACTGCTTCGCCTGCACCGACGACGGAGTGTGCCTCTCGTCCAACTGGAACGGGGGCGGCACCCTTCGCAGCACCGACGGCGCCGGCTGGGAGACCGTCGCCGGCACGCCTCCATTCATGTTCACCTCCATCGCCGAAGGTGCCGGACGCTTCGTGGCCTACGATGGCAACTCGAACTCGCTGGTCTTCAGCGACGACGAGGGAGTGACCTGGGACATCGGCACCATCCCCGGCTTCGGCTCCTTCTCGGATATCGACTTCGACGGGAGCCGCTTTGTCGCCGCCTCCAACGACCGGCTGCTGTACTCGGACGACGGAAGCAGCTGGGTCGAGGCCACCGTGACGACAGCGGGCGGGCCGATGTTCCTGGGACGAGTGACCTACCTGGAAGACGAGCAGATCTGGGTCGCCGCTGCCTACGACCGTTTGCTGTACTCCACCGACGGCGCCCTCACCTGGATGGATCTGCCGGGGATAGCCCCCGGTCACAGCTTCTTCTTCGTCGCGGCGTTGTGATCTGCACATTGCAGCTGCGGCGGCTATTGTCGCTGCATGTCGGCTGCTCCTCCAGTGCTGCTGCTCGCTGGCGGCTCCATCGAAGTGGATCTGGCCCGCCACGAGGTGCGCCGGAACGACGGGCTGATCCAGCTCACGCCGATGGAGGCGCGGCTGCTCACCCACCTGGTAGCCCACGCCGGTGAGGTGGTTCCCCGCCAGCAGATCCTCGCCGAAGTGTGGGGTTACCACCCGGACTCTCGCAGCAAGGCAGTGGCGCAGACCGTGAGGCGGCTGCGCGTGAAGGTGGAGCGCGAGCCGACCTCCCCGGAACACCTGCTCACCGCCCACGGCGTGGGTTGGCGCCTGGAGCTGCCCGACGCCGCCGCCGAGCCACCGACCAGCAATGTGCCGATTCCCCGGGATCGCTTCATCGGACGCGCCGCAGAGCTGGAGAAGCTCGCGTCGGTGGGTCGCCTGACCACACTCACCGGGCCGCCCGGCGTCGGAAAGAGCCGTCTGGCCATGGAGGCAGCGCGCCAGGTTGCGGTGAACGAGGTGTGGTGGTGCGAGATCGGTGAGGCCACCCGAGCTGGCGACGTTACAGGCCTGGTGTCCGATGCCGCTGGCCTTGAAAATACCGTAAATTCCAAGACTTTGGGCCAGGCCCTCCGTAGTCGCGGAGAGGTCTTGCTGGTCCTGGACGGCTGCGAGTACGCCATCGGCGAGGTGGGAGATCGCGTCGAACAGTGGCTCGAGATGGTGCCCGACCTCTCGGTCCTCGCCACCAGCCGGGAGCGGCTGCGACTCCCCGGTGAGCGGGTGCTGGCCATCGCTCCACTGCTCGCCGAGGACGCCACCGACCTCTTTGTGGATCGGGCCACCGCGCGGCTCGGTAGCTTTCCCCTCACCGCGAGCGACCGGGCCATCGTGTCGGAGGTCGTCGAACACCTCGACCGGATCCCCCTCGCCGTGGAGATCGTGTGCGGCCAGCTGCAGCTCCTCGGCCTCGACGCTCTCCGGGACCAGCTCGCGAGAGCCGAGGTCACCACGATGCAGGCCGCCTTCGACACCTCTTGGCGGGCTCTCGACGACTCCGAGCGGAGAGCCCTGGCCCAGTCCTCGGTCTTCGCGGGCGGCTTCACCCTCGCGAGCGCCGAGGAGGTACTGAAGACCGGCGGCCCACCGCGCCTTGCTCTGGCGGGTCTGCTGGACTCCTCGAAGTGCAGATCAAGACCGTTGGGCCACGCCAGAGCCACGCTGGCGACATGCAGAAGTAGCAGTGTCATGCCAGCCTTAGTTCGCCCACTCGGAGACCGTTTACAAAAGCCTAGCCCTGACGCCTCCGCACCAACACCAAGAGCAAGCCCCATCCCAGGGATAGCCCCGACGACCCAGTGACCGCGCAGCTGCAGCCCTCGTCGCCACCCTTGCCGTTCACCGACTGCGACCCGGTGTCACCCGGCTCGTCCGGGCAGCCCTCGTCCACCGCCAGATCGCAGTTGTTGTCCACGCCATCACAGATCTCGGGCGCACCCTCGTAGGTGTCGATATCGGCGTCATCGCAGTCTTCGCAGGCCAGGAAGCCGTCGTTGTCCCCGTCACTTTCGTCGGCGGGCACATCCCCGTCGCAGTCGTTGTCGAGGGCATCGCAGACCTCGCTATTGCCAGCGAAGCGGTCCGGATCGGCGTCGTCGCAGTCGCCGGAGCAGATGCTCTCGCCGTCGCCGTCGCCGTCGATCTCCTCGGCCGGGATCACACCCGTGCAGGCGTTGTCCAGGCCGTCGCAGAGCTCGAGGGCACCAGGGTACACGGTCGGGTCGCTATCGTCACAATCCAAGGGTACACCGTCGATATCGTCGACGCAGTAGCCGTCGCCGTCGGCATCGCCGGACGCGTCGTCACCGTCGCACAGGTCGACGTCGTCACAGACGTTGTCCCCGTCGGCATCGTCGCCGGAGCAACCGTCGAGGTCGTCACAGAGGCCGTCCAGATCGGTGTCGCCGCTGGCATCGTCGCCGTCGCAGAGGTCATCGCTGTCACAGATGCCGTCACCGTCGCTGTCGCCGCTGGCATCGTCGCCAAAGCAGAGATCGAGGTCGTCGCACTGGCCATCCGCATCGGCGTCGTCGGTGTCGCTGAGTGGGCAGGGATCGACGTCGTCGCACAAGCCATCCAGGTCGCTGTCGCCGCTGAAGTTGTCGCCAAAGCACCAGTCGACGTCGTCGCAGATGTTGTCCCCGTCCGCATCGTCATCCGAGCAACCGTCGATGTCGTCACAGAGGCCGTCCAGGTCGGTATCGCCGCTGGCATCGTCGCCGTCGCAGAGGTCGTCGCTGTCGCAGATGCCGTCACCGTCGGTGTCTCCGCTGGCATCGTCGCCGAAGCACAGATCGACGTCGTCGCACACACCGTCGAGGTCCGCGTCGGTGCACAGATCGCAGTCGTCGGGGATCCCATCGCCGTCAGCGTCCAGCGCATCGTCGAAGCCCGCGCACAGATCGGCGGAGTCACAGACACCGTCGCCGTCGCTGTCGTCGAGCGCGTCGACCGGACACGGATCGACGTCATCACACGCGCCATCGAGATCGGTGTCTCCAGAGGCATCATCGCCGTCGCACAGATCACAGTCGTCGGGCACGCCGTCGGAGTCCGCATCCAGAGCGTCGTCGAAACCCGCACAGAGGTCGTCGGAGTCACACACGGCGTCGCCGTCGCTGTCATCGTCGACATCACCGGGACAAACGTCGATATCCGAGCACACGCCGTCCCCGTCGGGATCCCCGGAAGCATCGTCCCCAGCGCACAGATCTACGCCGTCGCACGACCCATCGCCGTCGCTGTCGTCGAGGAGGTCCGCCGGACACGGATCGAGGTCATCGCAGACGCCGTCACCGTCAGTGTCGCCGGAAGCGTCGGTCCCGGTACACAGATCGCAGCCATCCGGGATCCCGTC
>PJEL010002477.1_pt1 | contig 16861 bp, 12 predicted proteins | sample 1853271 | NCBI WGS metagenome assembly PJEL01 (sample SAMN08108733, study PRJNA415343) | Invertebrate metagenome, whole genome shotgun sequencing project. | host: Globobulimina | place: Sweden: Gullmar Fjord | collected 2015-08
CTGTGCGGCCGGCAAAACGGTTTTTCTTGTTGGCCGGGGTGACTCCATGTCTAACCAGATATATTTTAGTCATAAAAGATCAAGTACCCCGCAAGGGGGCATAAATGCCTAAAGTTATAAAAAAACAGGCGAAAAATGAAAGGATAAAAGCAGAACTCAAAACTAAAAATTGTTTTTACCCAGCACCCCTTTAGCCTTGTGCCCTGTGCCCTGTGCCCTGCGCCCTTAGCCTTTTCTCCTCACGCTTTTACCCTTGACACCTCGACCCCTTGACCCCTCGGACCCTTTTCTTTTCCCCTCTATTGTTCCCTGATCAAACTGAGCAACTCCTCCACCGATACCCTGCTGCTTATATCAGTGTCAGCCAGCAGGCTGTTGGCCAGGTCCCTTTTCTCGCTGTGCAGGTTGACGATCTTTTCCTCAATGGTGTGCTTGATGATCAGCCGGTAGATGGTCACCGGGTGTTTCTGGCCTATTCTGTGGACCCGGTCCGATGCCTGGTCCTCGACAGCCGGGTTCCACCAGGGATCCATGTGGATAACATAGTCTGCTGCGGTCAGGTTGAGTCCCAGTCCGCCTGCTTTCAGGCTGATCAGAAAAAGATCGCCCCGGCCGGCCTGGAACGCATCCACTTCCTGTTTACGCACCTTCACCGGCGTTGACCCGTCCAGGTATCGGTATTCAATGCCTTTATTGTCCAGAAACGCCCGCATAATATTGAGATGACCGACAAACTGGCTGAAAACCAGGGCTTTATGGCGGTTCTCCAGCAACTCGTCGACCACCTTGCCAAAAAGGAACAGCTTGGAACTTTCCACAGTGGTATCCGGCATGACCAGCCTTGGATTACAACATGCCCGCCGCAATTTCATGATCTCGGCCAGGATCTTGATCGTATACCCCTTGCCGTTATTCCTTTTGTTACGGGCGGCAGAGGGGGTATTACGTATTGCCGGGCGACCGGCAACAGCAGGTGCGGCAACATTAAGGTTATCAAGGGCTTGCCGCCGCAACGCCTCATAAAATGCCGACTCCTCCTTGTTCATCTCAACCTGCAGGACTATTTCGGTACGGGGCGGCAATTCCTCCAGCACCTGCGACTTGTTGCGCCGCAGGATGAAAGGCCTGATCAGCTTCTTCAATTTGCGGCGCGCAACCTTGTCGCCAAACCGCTCAATGGGTATGGCAAAGCGCTGGTTAAAGCTTTGCAGTGAGCCAAGCAGGCCGGGTATGATAAAATTAAACAGGTTCCACAGTTCACCGAGATTGTTTTCAATTGGCGTACCGGTGGTAAGCAGCTTGAACTTACCATTCAGTGACATGGCTGCCCGTGAACGCTTGGTCTCCATATTCTTTATGGCCTGGGCCTCGTCCAGGACAATGATCTGCCAGTCCACCCCGGCCAGCAACTTTGCCTCCTGCTGCAGCAGAGTGTAACTGGTGACCAGCACATCAAACTGTTTCAGCCCCTGCACCATCTTCTTCCTGTTCCTGCTGCCGAGGAGATGTGTGTTCAGGGTCGGCGCAAAGCGGTTGGCCTCATGCAGCCAGTTCATACAGACCGAGGTAGGCGCCACCACAAGGATTGGGCCACACTCGGTTTTCTCCAGAATGATTGCCAGGGCCTGCAGGGTTTTGCCAAGCCCCATATCATCTGCCAGACAGGCACCGCCACCCCAGTATGCCAGCCTGGAAAGCCATTGATAGCCCTCGACCTGGTAATCCCGCAACTCTGCCTGCAGGGTTGAAGGCACCTTGGGGTTCAGCAGCTGGGCCTCGCGGATCAATTGCTGCTGCTTCTGCCAGGCTTGATCAGTCTCAATATTTTCGATGCTCTCCTCCAGGGCAATTGCTGCCAGGGGATGCACCATAAGTTTCTGCCCGGCGGGATCTTTGCCGCTCTCCATCTCGGTGAAAAAGGCTATATCATCCAACCGGCGCCTGAATTCATCGGTTAAGGCCAGGAACTCTCCATCGCCCAGGGGTAAAAAACGGCCCGGGTTTTTGCGGGCCAGTTCCACCAGCCTCCTCATATCCAGGACCAGCGCTTCATCAAGCTCCAGTTCCCCGGACATCTCAAACCATGACAACCCTTGGTGACGCTGCTTCCCATGAATGCGCATCTTGAGGTTTTCAGTGGACCCAGCACTCCTGACTGCTATACGCACACCTTCCGGCCATTCAACGGTTATTTCATCCCTGGCCTCCTGCAGTTCGAGGAGTACCTGCAGGCAGATATCAGTCTCCTGCAGCAGCCATTCCCTGCCTGTCTCCTCAAGGTCTGCAAGGGTCGGACACAAGGCTACCAGTTCCTGTACCTTTTTTTCCTCCAGGTTCAGGTCCCTCCTGGTCTGGAGCCGCTGTCCTCCCACCTCGGCCATGACGTTTTCGGCACCCTGTCCCGGTTTCATATACGGCCCCTGGGAACCGAATGGTTTTACAAACAATGCCAGCCTGAAACCTGCACCCAGGGGGATAAGCTGGGCATATACCTGGGGCTGGGCAGCAACCTCCCCGATGAGGTCCTTCATGCCGCCGGCGCCGTTCACTGCTGACGTATCCACCGCAATGGCGGAGTGAACAGTCATGAATGAAGAAACATTACTGAGCGCTTCCATGACCTTTTCACTGGCAGAGTCTGGCACCAGCAGCCCCTGCTGGCTGACTATTCTGGCGATGTTCCTGTGTTTGTCGGTCACCTCGATAATCTTAAAACGGGTCACCGTTTCGCGGATTACCGTAACCCCTTCATCGGAGATATCTCTCAACAGCCTGATCTGCAGCTGACCGTCATCTTTTTCCACCAGGAGTTCCGGCTCCCCCTTGACAAACTCGACCGGGATACCAGGCGATTCTTCCAGAAAGAGCAGGGGATGGCCAACCATATTAGGTAATGCCTGTTTCAGATCAATGCAGTAGGACACGTTCTGGTTACTCTGTTCACGCCGGACCGCCTTGCAGATCCTGCTATCCTGCCCGGTCAGAAAATCCAGGCTCTTGCCGGAGTACAACCTGGAAAGTGCTATTGGCCTGCCCTTGCTCCAGGCCCCGTGGACAGAGACTCTCTGTTCCCTGGCAGCCACGGTCACAGAGCCATGGTGATACCCCACCAGCCATATAAGGCGGGAACTGTTTGACTGTTTTTCCACTTGGTCTTCACTCTTTGCCGTCACACTGATAAGCGCCTTCAGTCTTCTCTTCCAAGGCTCTTCCAGGAGCACGGCATCGGCAATGGATGCCAGTCCGGTCTGCCTCCGTATCTCTGCTGCAAATTTGGCGGGTTCAGGATGGTGGCCGGTTCTGGCCAGCAATTCAGCAAACTCCATGGCCATCCATTGAAAACCATTGTCTCGGGCCCTGCTTAACAGGAGCAGTAATTCACTGGCCGCACCACTTGCCGGACCGCCAGAGAGGCCGCCCTGCAGCCAGTAATTGACCAGGGCTTCAAATAACCTGGAAATGGCTCCTGAAGATCGATCACCGCCTTCGGGGCCGGATTCGATCTCGATAATGCCTTTTTCCTGGGCCGTCAGAAAATTACCCAACAATTTATAGACCGGCAGCAGCATGTTGCCGGTCTGCTGGCTGTGTACCGTATCGATAAATTTCCTGATCCTGTAAAACTGCCTTATCTCGCCGCCCTTCAGGAGGGCCAAAATGAAAAACAGGCCGGCTATATTCGGGAAATAGATCTTTCGGCGGCCGGCGATTCGCTTGAGCTGCTTTAAATCAAATTCAAACAGCTCCAGGGCTTGCGCGTTATTGCCCAGCATAAAATCGATGCTGCCCTCTATGCCGCTGGCCACAAATGACCCCGGATTTTCCCTGATCAGGCTCTGCACCTGGTCAAGCTCACCACGCCACAGCAGGTAACCGGCCAGCAGACGCTGAAAGGGCAACCTTTCCTGCGGGACTATATTTTTTATAGCTGTATCGTATTGCAGATAGTCAGCCACCTCTTCAACATGGATGAGATAGTGCATGGAGTAGCTTATTACCTGGTCCAGGACATAAAACTGCAGCGATGGGGGCAGACTCCGAAAAGAATCTTCCTGAAACGGATTGGTGGCCACCCGGACGGCGGGGAAATTCCGCTCGACGGAGTCTGCACACTGCTTTTCAAGGAGCTTTTGTACATTTTCCAGGTGGACCATATCCTGCAGGTACCACCCTATGCGGTATTCACGCATGGCCCGCCGGCACCGCTGCGGCCACTTGCCCTGATACTGCGAGAAGGGTATCTCGTTCTGGACCGCATCTGCCATCACCGTATAGCTTCCCGACGCCACCGCTTCCCTGCTTGCCAGTTCAACAAATTCATCCGGACAGCACAGCTGTTTATCGAGCAGGCCCAGGCCCTGCAGATTCTGCAAATACGGCCCAATGGTTGCAGTGGTCAGCCATTCTCCCCGGGTACCGGTTATTCTGGCGCGCCGCAGACAGTTGGCAAAGGTCATCCGGGTGACCGACTCATATATAACCGAGGCCAGCTGCACCAGGGTCTGTTCAAAAGGTGATAGAGTTTGATAGGCAGCAGAAAGTGTTTTTCTGGTGTGCTCGCTTGTTTCCAAAGTCTTCCGTGTATGAAGGTGATCCGGGGAGCTATCGGCCGGTCTTTATCTTCAGCTTGCTTCCTGGGCAGTGAAATACCTGATTATACTGTCCACCATCGCGGGAATCGTATATTCTTCGGGCTGCACGTCTACCTTAAGCCCGTATTTTTCTGCTGTTTGCGCTGTTATGGGTCCGATTGCCGCCACGGCTATCCCATCCAGCAGCCCTGCCAGTTCTCCGGGACTTTGACAATCAAGCAGGGTGACAAAATTCTTTACTGTTGAAGAGCTGGTAAACGTCACCATGTCGATACTCTTTGCCAACAGGCTCTCCTGCAGATTTGCCTTGAGATCCTCACCAACACTGCTGCCCGGCAGTACATTCTGGTAAACCGGCGCAACGGTGACGACAGCTCCTCCAGCCTGCAGAGTTTCCGGCAGACTCTCCCTGGCCTTCAGGGCCCGGGGAATAAGAATTTTCTGGTCCTGTACTCCTTTGGCAATCAAACTCTCGGCCAGTCCGTCACCGGTAAATTTCTCCGGCAGCAGGTCGGCTTTGATGCCCCTGCTGGCCAGGGCTTCGGCTGTTACCCTGCCAACCGCACCAATCCATGGACCTTTAAGATCACGGACATCCATGCCCTGCTCAAATAAACGGCTGAAGAAATAATCAACTGCGTTCATACTGGTAAAAAGCACCCAGTCATAGGTATCGAACTCGGCGAGTGCATTATCCAGGACTTCATAGGAGTCCACGGGCTGCAGGGATATGGTCGGGAATTCAACGCACTCGGCGCCATGGTTCTCAAGCAGGCTGACCAGTTCGCTGGCCTGCTCCCTGGTCCTGGTCACCACTAAACGCTTGCTGAACAGCGGCCTCTTTTCATACCAGTTGATGGTATCGCGCAGGTTGACGACCTCGCCGATCACCACCAGGGAGGGCGGCTTGATCTTGTTTTTCAGGACAACCTCGGCGATATTTTCCAGGTTCCCTACCACGGTTCGCTGATCAGAGGTTGAAGCCCAGCGCACAACGGCCACCGGGGTCTGGGGGTCGCGTCCGTATTTGAGCAGTTTTTCGGTAATGGTCTTGAGGTTCTTTATGCCCATGTAGATCACCAGGGTCCCCACCCCGGTTGCCAGTTTATCCCAGGCAACCTTGCTGTCCGGTTTGGTCGGGTCCTCATGGCCGGTGACAAAGGCCACGGTTGAAGTATACTTCCGATGGGTAATCGGGATGCCCGCATAGGTTGCTGCCGCTGTAGCCGATGTCACCCCCGGTACTACTTCAAAGGAGATACCCGCCTCGACCAGCTCTTCGATCTCCTCACCGCCGCGCCCGAAGATAAAGGGATCACCCCCTTTCAGCCGCACCACCATTTTACCGGATTTTGCCCTGTCCACCAGCATCTGGTTAATCTCATCCTGGGTATGGGTATGTTTTACACCGCCCCGCTTGCCGGCATAGATGAACTCGGCATCCTTCGGTACATACTTGAGGAGCTTTTTGCTGGCCAGGTAATCGTAAATAATCACCTCGGCCCGTTCCAACAGCTGTTTGCCCCGCAGGGTGATCAGCCCTGGATCGCCCGGCCCGGCTCCCACCAGGTACACCATGGGAGCAGAACTTTTGCAGCCGGCTTTGGCTGCCGTTTCTTGATTATCTTCCATGTATCTGTTTTCCATTCAAATCATTAATTATTCCTGGCCATACACCTCATCCAGGATTTCCCTGGCGCCCAGGTCCAGCAGCTGTTCGGCCAGTTGCAGGCCTAGTGCCTGTGCCTCATTTGCCGTACCGGTCTTACTGCGCTTGATCACCTCAGTGCCATCCACTGATGCAACCAGACCGGTCAAGGTAACCTGGTCGCCGTCAACCTCCGCAAAGGCACCGATGGGCACCTGGCAGCCGCCCTCCAGCCTGATCAGGAAAGAACGTTCCGCCGCAACCGCCACCGTGGTCTTGTCATCGTTAAGAAAAGACAGCCCGGCCAGTAACTCGCTATCATCCTTGCGCAATTCAATGCCCAGGGCTCCCTGGCCAACGGCCGGCAGCATATCGACCGATGTAAAGTATCCGGTTGCCCGGTTGCTCATGCCCAATCGGTTCAGCCCGGCAGCAGCCAGGATAATCGCGTCATACAGTTCTTCGTCGAGCTTACGCAGCCTGGTGTCAAGGTTGCCGCGCAGGTCCTCTATATCCAGATCGGGCCGGATGGCGGCCAGCTGGGCCCGCCGCCGCAGGCTGCTGGTACCGACCTTGGCCCCTTCCGGCAGTTCATTCAACGAACCGTACTTATTAGAAATAAAGGCATCAAAGGGATTTTCCCGTAAGGGGATGATGCCCAGGTGCAGCTCATCCGGCAGTTCGGACGGCACATCCTTCATGCTGTGCACCGCCAGGTCGACATCATTTCTGAGCAATGCCTCTTCGAGCTCCTTGACGAACAGCCCCTTGCCGCCCACCTTGGCCAGCGGCACATCAAGGATCTTGTCACCCTTGGTGACGATCTTGACCAGTTCAACCGTGGTTTGCGGATGCTGGGACTCAATCTGGTTCTTCACCCAGGTGGACTGGGTCGTGGCCAGGAGGCTGCCGCGGGTGCCGATCTTTATATGCTGTCTCATGACTGGTATTCCTTGTCTGCTTATCTTATGAATTAATTTTAAAAACTATTAACTGGTTACTGTTCACTGACCACTGTCCGCTACTCTTTAATGGCATGTACTGCAGTTTGAGCTGGAACAGCTTGAACAACCTGAACCGCTGCCTGAACTCCCGGATGACGAAGAATCACCACTGGAACGGTGGGCAAAGACGGACATCTGTTTCTGCAGGTCCTCGCTCTGGCATTCAGGGCAGCACGGTTTGCTGCTTCCCATCACCAGGGCCTCAAACTCCTTGCCGCAGGCGCGGCAGACAAAATCAAACAACGGCATATGGTGAACCTCTTATGAATCAATAGCTGATTCAATATGTTACTCGCTTTCAATGAAGCACGATTACTTAGAAGCTGTACTAAAAAACCATCCGACAGTATATCCTTTATATAGAGCAACCGTCAAGTTTTAGAAGTAAATCCTTTTTTGTTAAAACATTGCCGGTAGTACAAAGGTGTCCAAAACAAAAAAACGTGGCGGACCGAAGTAGGCCCGCCACGTTATGGAACATATTGAAATTAAATTACTACAGCTGACTCATGATGGCTTCAGATACCTCGGGGATGGAGGGGCCACCGTCCACGGAAATCACCTTGGGGCCGTCAACGGACTTGAAGTAATTCACCGCTGCCATAGTCCCGGTCGTATCGTCATAGTAGATGTTATGCCGTTTATCAATGGCTACATCATCCTGGTCGTCCGGCCTGGTATTCAGGTCGCCGCCGCATACCCGGCAGAGCAGCTTGCCGTCTTTTTCCACCGGTTTGATGGCGTCAAAGGCAATATGGTTCGGGTGATTGTTGTCATTGACACAGAGCCGGCGGCCGGTGATCCGCAGTTTGGCAACCTCCCGGTCCAAAATGATCTCAATCACGTAGTCCAGCTTGATGCCGGCATCTTTCAAGGCCTTGTCCAGGGTCTCGCCCTGTACCTTGTTGCGCGGAAAACCGTCCAGTATCCAACCGTCTTTACAGTCATCCTCCTTGAGCCTGTCGAGGATCATAGGGATGGTAATATCGTCCGGTACCAGGTCACCGCGGTCAATATACTCCTTGGCTGCCTTGCCAAGCTCGGTGCCGCCGCCGATATTTTTACGGAAAATCGCCCCTGACTCTATATGGGGCAGATTGTACTTCTTATTGACAATGGCACCCTGGGTGCCCTTGCCGCTTCCATTGGGTCCAAATACCAAGATATTCATACGCAGCTCCTTTTGTTAAATTTCCTCTCTGTTACAACTGGCTAAAAGGCCCTAAATTCCAGACTTTTAATAACTCAAAACAACTGAAGCAGTATTCATTTTTTTGAAAACAGGGCCACTATATACCATCTGAAAATTGATGCAAATAAAATATTGTAAGTGCCTAAAGTTGAAAAAAATCATTTGTCAGTCGTCAACCCTCAGCTTTAAACCTTAAGTAATTCTTTATCTGTTTGCTGGTCTCAAAATTCTAACTCTAATTCATTATCTCCACACCTCATATCACGAGGGGACTTTATTAAGATTGTAACCGGTATCCAGTCCTTATTATCTTTTGCTTTTGCCCATAAACTTTAGGCACTTCAAACTTTAGGCACTTATTTTTTGACAACAGCGGCCAAAGAGGGTATTTCTTGAACCCTTATTGGTATTGCAGTTTATTTTAGCAACCATTTCCGGCCTGGAAATGGCTGAAAAAATTACCGAGTCAAACAAAATGTACGTCAGGAGAAATGTATGCAGGAGATCAATATCGGTTTAATTGGCTTTGGGACGGTAGGCAGCGGACTTGCCCAGGTGCTCTACGAACAGGCCGAACGCATCGAAAAAAGAGTGGGAGCTGTTATCCGGCTGAAAACGGTTGCCGACATTATGGTTGATGCCCTCCCGGATCATATTGCACAAGGCGGCAAGGTCACCCTTACCAAGGATGCCAATGATATATTTACCGACCCGGAGATCAGCATTGTCGTGGAATTGATCGGCGGCATCGAACCGGCCAAATCCTTTATGCTGAAGGCCATTGAGAACGGCAAGCACGTGGTGACTGCCAACAAGGCCCTGCTCTCCCAACACGGCAAAGAAATATTTGAAGCAGCGGTCAGAAACAAGGTGGAAGTCGGCTTTGAGGCAAGCGTCGGCGGCGGTATCCCGGTCATCAAGTCGCTCAAGGAAGGGTTGGTGGCCAACAGGATCCTCTCCATCATGGGCATCATGAACGGCACGGCCAACTATATACTCACCCAGATGACCGACCATGCCACCCCTTTTGCAGAGGTCTTGAAAGATGCCCAGGAAAAAGGGTTTGCCGAGGCGGATCCCACCTATGACATCGAGGGAATTGACACGGCCCACAAGCTGGTCATCCTGATGACCATTGCCTATGGCATGAACATCGGTCTCGACCAGGTAACCACCGAGGGCATATCCCAGATCCAGCCCATTGACATCGAATTTGCCAGGCAGTTCGGCTACCGGATCAAGCTGCTGGCCATCAGCCGCAACCACGGCGACCATGTGGAGGCCAGGGTGCATCCCACCATGGTGCCTGAGAAACATCTGCTGGCCAATATCAACGGCGCCTACAATGCCATTCATTTCAAAGGTGATATGGTCGGCAACGTGGTGCTCTATGGCCTGGGCGCCGGCATGATGCCAACCGGCAGTGCCGTAATGGCCGATGTTGTTGATATTGCAAGAAATATCATGACAAATGCTGTAGAACGCGTGCCCTGCCTCTCGTATCTGCCGGAACACTTTGCCGACCGGCAGATTACGTCGCTGGAAGACTTACGCTGCCCTTACTATTTCAGGATGACCGCCGCGGACAAGCCCGGTGTGCTGTCGACCATCGCCGGCATCCTTGGCAAACATTCCATCAGTATTGAATCGGTCATCCAGCAAGGCAGAGACCACGCCGAGTCGGTGCCCCTGGTGATCAGGACCCATGCGGCCGGTGAAGCTGCCGTCCAGAAGGCCATTGCCGAGATAGACGGGTTGGATATAGTGACGGACAAGACGGTAAAGATCAGGATCCTGGCTGATAACGGCGAAGAGTAAAAAGCTAGGGTCCCAGGGGTCGAGGGTTCAAGGTTTCAAGGGTAAAAAATTCTACCCATCGGAACCTCAAAACCTTGTCACCTTGAAACCAATTTTAAAAAAATGAAATACATCATCCTTGTGGGTGACGGCATGGGGGACTTCCCCATACCGGAACTGGACAACAAAACGCCGCTTGAAGCGGCTCATACGCCGGCAATGGACATGCTGTGCCGAAACAGCGAGCTATTCCAGCTGCAGACCATTCCCCAAGGCATGGCGCCGGGCAGCGATGTGGCCAACCTGTCGCTCATGGGATACCAGCCCCTGGAATTCTATACCGGCCGCGCGCCGCTCGAAGCGGCCAGCATGGGGATTGAATTGTCCGCTGGCGAGACTGCCTACCGCTGCAATCTGGTCACCCTGGAAAAAAGACCTGACAATTCCCTGGTCATGGTGGATTTCAGCGCCGGCAATATTCCCTCGGCCGAGTCAAAAATACTCATAGATTCCCTGCAGCAGGAACTGGGATCAGACCAGGTCCATTTCTACCCAGGGGTCAGCTATCGGCACCTCATGGTTTCCGACAATAACCTGTCAGGACTCAAAACCGAACCACCCCATGATCATATCGGCAAGGATGTATCAGAATTCTGGAACCGCTACCTCGAATATCCGCACCTGGCAACCCTGCTGAATAAAGCCCGCACCCTGCTGGAATCCCATGATATCAACCAACAGCGCATCAGCAGAGGAGAACTGCCGGCTAATTCAATCTGGCTGTGGGGCGAAGGCAAGGCGCCGACCCTACCCACAATCACTGAACAGTACAATGTCAGCGGCAGCCTGATCTCGGCTGTTGACCTGTTGAAGGGCATCGGGGTCTATGGCGGTCTTGAGATCATCGAGGTGGAAGGTGCCACCGGCAACCTGGATACCAACTATGGAGGCAAGGCCCAGGCCGCCCTGGATTCACTCAAGGACAAGGATTTCGTCTTCGTGCACGTTGAGGCGCCGGACGAGGCGGGCCATCAGGGCAGCATTAAGGATAAGCTGCAGGCCATCGAGGACTTTGATCAAAAAATTGTTAAAACTGTCTTTGAAGGCATGCAGCAGATGAAGGGCAGTCCCGACTTCCGGCTGGTGGTCTGCATGGACCACCAGACACCGGTCAGCATACGGACCCATACCGACCAGCCGGTGCCGGTGCTGCTCTATGACTCAAGGCAGACCGGACCACAAAGCGGTGTGACCTATACTGAAACAAACGGCGAACAGTCCGGCACCCTTTTGTCCGATGGCAGACAGTTCTTTAATAAGCTGTTGGAGAGAGAGGGAACTGTTTCATGAACCTGGCCATGCAGGAACCCATACACCGGACTGAATGCCGGGTGCTCTACGGCGATACCGATGCAGCCGGCGTCGTATACTACGGTAACTACATGCGCTACTTTGAACAGGGCCGCACCGAGTACATGCGCGACCTGGTGCAGACCTACCGGGAAATTGAAAGCCAGGGGCTGGTGCTGCCGGTCATCGAGTGCTATACCAGGTATAAGGCACCGGCCGCCTATGACGACCTGCTGGTCATTGAGACCTCCATCGTCGAGCTGAAAAACGTCTCCTGCCGGTTCAATTACCGCATCTACCGGAAAGACAAGGAAGACACCCTCACCCTGCTTGCCAAGGGCTTCACAGTGCATGCCTCGGTGGACCGTAACGGCAAGCTGACCAGGCTGCCGGCCGAACTCATCGGCAAGTTAAAAATCATCCTCAAAAAAGCTGGATAATATTCTCATTGGCTACTTGACTTTTATACCAATTCCTGTAGTATTGACCCCTCTGTGGCGCGGGGTGGAGCAGTCCGGTAGCTCGTCGGGCTCATAACCCGAAGGTCAGAGGTTCAAATCCTCTCCCCGCTACCAAAATAAAATCAAGCCGTTAACTCATCTTGGGTTAACGGCTTTTTTATTGTTTTTCTCTTGACCTGAACCTGTATATTAAGGTACTTTTATTAAAGTTAAGAGTATCACACTGTTTAAGTCCTGCTGCTTACCCACCATTCATGGGCAACAATAAAAGCTAGTGGGCAACGTTTGGCTTTAGCCACGCAGTGCTTCTCCACCAAGTCCTACAAGTTTCAACAAACAAATAGGAAATGAGGGATTGCGTGGCTAATTTTTTGTCCTTTTTCCCCTATACCTTTTGCCTTTCACCTCTCTCTGCCAACTAAGTTTACATTTCTGCTTTCAAATCACCTTCTCCCTACCAGTCCTTTTTAAATATTTCCCATGCAATAACAGCCTGTTGTCTCCACTAACCCGGGCTAAAGGCAAGATGGCACAATCCTTGCCTTACAGGTGTTGAGAGAAGCCCCGTGAAACTACATTCAACTGAATGATAAGGAGAACACAAACATTTATGAAAAAGAAAATCCTGGTAGTTGATGACAGCAGAGCCATCCTGCACCTGCTTGCCACCTTTCTGAACAAACAGGGCTACGAAGTGGCAACCGCCGAGGACGGCCTCATGGCCCTGGATGTCATGGAGCGGTTCAAGCCGGACATCATGTTTATCGATCTTATTATGCCGATAATCAAGGGCGACAAGCTGTGCCGCATTATCCGCAAGATGCCGGAGTTCAACACCACCTCGCTGGTTATCATTTCAGCCACCGCCGCAGAAGAGACCATTGATTTTCTCTCTCTGGGCGCTGATGCCTGCATTGCCAAAGGCCCCCTGAAAGCTATGCTGGCCAACTTTGACGAGGTTCTCAGCCACCTGGAAAACAATGAGACCGAAAAACTGTCAAAAAAGATCTACGGCAGCGAAAATATTTTCGAACGGGACATTACCAGGGAACTGCTGGCCACTAATAAGCATTTTGAGATCACCCTGGACAACATGGATGACGGGCTCATCGAGTTGACCGGGTCCGGCAAAATCACCTTTGTCAACCGGTCCGCTGTAAAGATGCTCAACCTGCCCGAGGAAGAACTTTTGTCTGCATACTTTCCCGACTTTTTCTCCGGTGCCCACCAGAAACTGATTGGCAAGCTGCTTGAAAAGCGGCACGGGTCCATTACCAGGATCGGCGACGATGAGCCAATACTGCTGCATGACAGCTATCTGCTCATCAAGTTCGTACCGTTTAAGGACCAGGGCAGAAATTTTATGGTCATCCTGATGCAGGATATTACCCGGCGCAAGCAGGCCGAACTGCAGCTCAAAAAACATGAAGAGGAGTTGGAGGAAAAAGTAAGGGAACGTACTGCAGCCCTGGAAGAATCCACCAGGAAACTTGAAAAAGCGCTCAGCAAGGTAAAAACCTTAACCGGCATGCTGCCGATCTGTGCCTCCTGCAAGAAGATCCGCGATGACAAGGGCTACTGGAACCAGATCGAGGAATACATCCGGGACCATTCAGAGGCGGAATTCACCCATTCCATCTGCCAGGACTGCGCCGAAAAGCTGTACCCGGAATTTAATTTCAGGCATACTTAATTTATTGATAAAAAATCACACACTTACTAAACTGACATCCAATCGAGTCATATAGTTCCCCTGAATCTGTCTCCACAATGCTTTAGGGTAGAAAATGCCCGAACCCGGCAAAATAGATTTCAGCCGCCCCTCTGCAGATATTCTGCAGGGGGCACTTTCCGGTGCCTGGAGGATCGGCACCAGCCCTCTCTCTGCCCCTGAAATGGTGCGCCAGCTGGAAGAAACTCCCCAGGTGAAAAGCCTGGCCATTAATGCCAATAACATTACCGGCTGGGACAGCACCCTGCTCACCTTTCTTATTACCACCAAAAAAGAATGCCAAAGCAGAAACATCGGGTTTGAACACCAGGGTATGGTGGAAAAAAATAAGCTATAGATACAACTTCAAAAAAGGCTTCAGCAAACATGCTGAGGCCTTTTTTTTATTAACGGCAATTAACAAGGTTTCAGGGTTCTGAGGGGTCGAGGTTCCCAGGGTTTAAAATCATGCCACCCTGCCTTGGATCCTAAACCTTAAGCCATGCACCCCTCAGGTAAGCACCCTTAAAGGCAGGACACTCTTTTTAGTACCCCCTTGAGAGAACGGTGAACATTGAACATCGAACGTAAAGGTAGCAAAGACTCCGACGTTGAATGTTGAATTGGAAAAGACGAAAAAAAGTTATTGAATTATAATCATCGGTTATCGACCTTCGTATTTTTATTCGACCTCGGAGTCTTCGCTACCTGGACGTTCGATGTCGAAGTCTCCTTACACTCGCTTATCTGGACGTTCATTTTTTAATATATTTCAGGTAACAATGACTATACAAGGGGTATAAACACCCTTAAAGGCAGGGTACAAGCTTCGACTCCGAGGGGGTTTATACCCTGTATTTAAGGGTGCATTAAAAAGAACGCCCTGTGCCCTTTGCTTTTTCCCCTTGAACCCTCGACCCCTGGGACCCTTGAACCCTTTTACTTAATACTTTACAATCCTCCCATGCCTTCCAAACCATTCCAATACCTCCTACTGCTCTTCTGCCTGTTCCTGCTGCTGGGCTGCACCATCAGGCCGGTGACAGCGGAAAACCGTTCGGATTCTGCCCCGGTTTTAACGGATACATCATTTATTTCCTTTGACGGCACCGAACTGCCGCTGAAGGTCTGGCAGCCACCCAATGAAACCAGGTTTATCTTCATTGCCCTGCACGGCTTTAACGACTACGCCAACTTCATCAAGCGGGGCGCCAATTTTTTTACCAGGCACAATATCCTGGTCTATGCCTATGATCAGCGTGGCTTTGGCAACGCCAAAGTGCGGGGTAGATGGGGCGGCACAGAACAAATGGCCGGGGACCTGGCAACCCTGGTCCGCCTGGTCGCCCAAAAACATCCCAGCCTGCCCATATACCTGCTCGGCCATTCCATGGGCGGTTCAGTGGTTGTCGTAACCATGACCGATCCTGAGCCGCCGGCCGTAGCCGGTGTTATACTTGTGGCGCCGGCGGTATGGGCACGCTCCACTGAGCCCTTTTACCAGAGATTTGCTCTGTGGGTCGGTGCCCATACCATGCCCTGGCTAAAGCTGACCGGCGAATCCCTGGACCGGCAGCCGTCCGACAATACCCAAATGTTACGGGACCTGGGAAAAGATCCCCTGGTCATCAAGGAAACCAGGCTCGATACCATTTACGGCCTGCAGAACCTGATGGATGCCGGCTATGAACGGGCCGACCGGTTCAACCTCACCACCTTGGTACTCTACGGCCGGAACGACGAAATTATCCCAAAAGAACCGGTGCTTGACATGTTTCACCGCATCCCTGAACCTTTTCCCGGCCGCAAGCAGCTGATCCTCTATGAAAACGGCTACCACATGCTGATGCGCGACCTGCAGGCCGAAAAGGTCCTGCAGGATATTGTGGACTGGGTTTATGACCATTGAAGAATAAAAATTCAAGATTGAAGATTATCGTCTTACTAAACTGCCGACGACTGACAAAACCCTTTCTCCTCATCTTTGTGCCTTCAGCCTTCAGCCTTCAGCCTTTCAAAAACGAACATGATGATTTAATCCGCAATACATATTATGTTTGCTGCTGAAAAAACCATCAAAGGAGACCTGTTATGAAACGACACATATTGACCCCATTAGTGGCGATGCTTGCTATTAGCTTTTTCCTGGCCGCCTGCAGCGAGCAGAAACCGGCCACGAAAAAACAGGCGACCACCACGCAGGACATCAAGAAAGAAGCCAAGGAACTGACCGAAACCGCTCTGGCATATAGTTTAGAGCAAAAGGAAAAATACACTGAGCAGGTGCTGGAAAGGCTGGCGCAGTATAACATGAAATTCATGGCCCTTGACCGCAAGGTGGGTGCGCTGAGTGATCAGGCCAGAAATGACATGATGGGTGAAATAGCCAACGTCAACGCCAAAAAGAACCAGGTTACCGCCAGGATGCGGAAACTGCAGGCTTCTACCGGCGAGGCCTGGAAAGATCTCAAGGTAGGCATGGACAAAGCCGTTGATGATCTGGACAAGTCTTACAAGCAGGCCATGAGCAGGTATTAATAATCAGGGTTCAGGGTTCAGGGTTCAGGGTTCAGGGAAAAAATTTTACTTTGACTTTTTAAGGTTCAATACCTTTAGCCTTTTACCTTCAACCTTCAACCTAACCAATCAGGAGTAAAAACATGCAGGTACTTGTCTTGTACTTTTCAAAAGGCAGCAATACCGCCAAACTGGCTGACAACATTGCCCAAGGCGTTACTGCCGGCGGTGCGGAAGCAGTGATCAGGACCACTGCCGAAGTAACCAAGGATGATTTCCTTAATTCAGCAGGCGTCATTGCCGGCTCGCCGGTCTATTTCGGGGTGATGGCGGCCGAACTCAAAAAGATATTTGATGATTTTGTCTCCACCCGGCGCAAGATGGAAAACAAGGTGGGGGCAGCCTTTGCCACCGGCGGCCACCATACGGGCGGCAAGGAGACCACCATGTTATCCATTCTGCAATGCATGATGATCTACGGCATGATCATCGTCGGCGATCCGATGGATGCCTCCGGCCATTACGGGGTCGGCTGCGTCGGGGCGCCGGACAAAACAGCCGGCGACGACGGCTTTAAGCTTGGCAAACG
>PJEL010002478.1_pt1 | contig 16834 bp, 20 predicted proteins | sample 1853271 | NCBI WGS metagenome assembly PJEL01 (sample SAMN08108733, study PRJNA415343) | Invertebrate metagenome, whole genome shotgun sequencing project. | host: Globobulimina | place: Sweden: Gullmar Fjord | collected 2015-08
GTTTTATATTCAGTTTATAAAAATTACTTCTTACAAACTTATGTTTTTAAAGATCTCAAACTCTCTTCAACCCATTCGTTGTCGTTCGTCTGTTTTTGGATGGGAATTATAGGGAATTCTTTTCGCTTTGTCAAGGGCTTACTCTTTGTTCTGGCTTAAATTTTTGAATTCGTGGTTTTTACTCTTTTTATTACTTTTTGTGTTATTTATTTCCAATAATAAAATGAGTAGAAATATTTTCTATATACGTAATCTAATATCTATTTGATATCTATAAAGAAGAGAACTTATTTATGATTAAAAAAGGAGAAAGGCTAGAAAATTAGGCAAAAAAAAAGCTTTCAGCTAAAAGAACAGAAAAGTTCAAATAGCTAAAAGCTTGAATTTGGTTGCGGAAACCGGATTTGAACCAGTGACCTTCGGGTTATGAGCCCGACGAGCTACCGTGCTGCTCTATTCCGCGATTTGTAAATCAAATTTAATAATTGGTTGCGGAAACCGGATTTGAACCAGTGACCTTCGGGTTATGAGCCCGACGAGCTACCGTGCTGCTCTATTCCGCGGATTGAAAATATTGTTCATTAAATTGATTTAAAAAGTGGTACTCCCAGCACGATTCGAACGTGCGACCTACGCCTTAGAAGGGCGTTGCTCTATCCAGCTGAGCTATGGAAGCATTTGTATGTAAAGCTAAAAAGCCTTAAATAAGAAGTTAAAAACTTTTTATTTAAGGCTTTTTATGGAGCGGGAAACGAGACTCGAACTCGCGACAATCTGCTTGGAAGGCAGAGGCTCTAGCCAACTGAGCTATTCCCGCTTTTAAAAATTATGGTGCGGATGAAAGGACTTGAACCTTCACGCCGTGAGGCACTAGATCCTAAGTCTAGCGTGTATACCAATTTCACCACATCCGCAACAATAATAAATGGTACTCCCAGCACGATTCGAACGTGCGACCTACGCCTTAGAAGGGCGTTGCTCTATCCAGCTGAGCTATGGAAGCGTTTGTAAAAATAAATGGGGTAAGTAACCGGAATCGAACCGGCGACCCTCTGAACCACAACCAGATGCTCTAACCAACTGAGCTATACCTACCGTTTAAAAAATAATGGTCGGGGCGAGAGGATTCGAACCTCCGGCCCCCTGGTCCCAAACCAGGTGCGCTAACCAGACTGCGCTACGCCCCGACAGCGTCGACACTTTAAGTGTCATTTGTCATATCTCTTTCGAAATGTGAGTGGAATTATAGTAAATATATTTGATCTTGTCAAGTGTTTTCAAAAAGAATTTAGAAATTTATCTAAATCCTTTAATTTTTTACTAAAATTGAATCAATCCATCTATTGGAGAAGATGCCGTTGCGTACGGTTTTTTCGGTATTCTTCCTGCTTTATAACCCATTCTTCCTGCAATTACTGCATATTTCATAGCTTCTGCCATTTGAATTGGATTTTGAGCTTGAGCTATTGCTGTATTAGTTAATACTGCCTCTGCACCTAATTCCATAGCAATTGAAGCATCACTTGCACATCCTACACCTGCATCAACAATAACTGGAACTTTAACTGCATCTTTAATAAATGCAACGTTGTATCTATTTTGAATTCCAAGTCCTGAACCAATTGGAGCAGCTAAAGGCATAATTGCATCAGCACCTGCATCTTCTAATCTTTTAGCAATGATTGGATCATCATTTGTATATGCCATAATTGTAAAGCCATCTTTTTTTAATACTTCACAAGCTTTTATTGTTTCAAGTACATCAGGGTATAAAGTTTTATGTGCATCTCCAATAACCTCAAGTTTAATAATATCAATACCTGTAGCTTCTCTCATAAGTCTAAAAGTTGTAATTGCTTCTTCTGCTGTAAAACAACCAGCTGAATTTGGAAGTAACTTTACATTTGTATCTTTAAAATAATCTAATAAATTTTCTTCATTTGGATTTGTAATGTTTACTCTTCTAATTGCAACAGTTATTAATTCACTTCCTGAAGCTAAAGTTGCTTCTCTTGTTGTTTGAAAGTCAGAATATTTTCCTGATCCTACAATTAATCTACTATTAAATTCATAATTACCTATTTTTAATATCTCACTCATTTGTATTATCTCCTATAAATTTTAAATATTTTTTACTTGAATTACTAATATCTATTTGTATAATTTCAGGCACATCATAACTATGTAATTCTTTAATTTTGCTTTTGACTTTTTCAAAATTTTCTTTTCTAGTTTTTATACTTAAGAGTGTTTCACTATCACTACAAAATTCATCTTTCCACGAATAGAAAGATTCTATATCACTTAACTGAACACAAGCTGCAAGTTTTAAATCAATTAAAACTTTTGCAATATTCTTTCCCTCCATTTTAGTAGAACATGTTGTTTGTATTATTACAGCATTCATAATTTTTTTATCTCCTCAATTAAATCTGATGGTATTAATGAATAGTTGTTTTTCTTATAATTATTTGAAGCAATACTATGAGCTAAACTTGCACTTATCGTTGCATCTAACGCATCATAACCTTGAGCTAAAAGTCCACCAATTAGACCACTTAGAACATCGCCACTTCCACCTTTACTTAATACTGCTGTTCCAAAAGTATTAATATAAATTTTATTATATAAAGAAATGATTACATTTGTACCTTTTAGAAGAAGTATAATATTTGGATATTTATAACAAAATAATTCTACATATTTGATTCTATTATTTTGCAGTTCTTCAATATTTATGTCTGCAATTCCAGTCATTTTTAGTAGTGAACAAAATTCTTTCGGGTGGGGAGTTAATACTAATTTTTGATTTAAAATATTTAATAATAAAGGTGAATAAAATAAATCTGCATCTATGATTTTGACTATATCTTTTGATAAGATAACTTTTATTTCATTCTCTTCAAATTTACCTAAGCCCATACCTATTGCAATTGCTGTACAATTTTCACTTAAGAAATGGCCTTGCATAATATGATAAGGTAAATCTAATTCTTCATGAGAAATAACACTAACTAAACCAGCCCCAAATGCAAATGCTGCCTTTGAAGCTATCATTGAAGCACCTTTTTTACAACCAGCAATTATATTTAGATGGCCATATGATCCTTTGTGTGAGTTATGAGTATTTCTATAAGGTAAGTTCATATCACTAGCTTCTAAAAGATATTTATTTGTAGTACCTTCGTAAAATTTTCTATCTATTCCTAAGTCACTAACTATTACTTTTCCAACAAAGTCTTTTGAGATATCAGTATATAAAGATGTTTTTAAAGCACCCATTGTAATTGTTACATCAGAATAAAAAGCTATTGTTTGGACTTGCCCTTGTGTATTTATTCCACTTGGAATATCACAGGCTATTTTTATAGCATCTATATTATTTAGTTTTTTAATTAATTCTTTTGATTCTTTATTTAATTGTTTGTTTAAACCACTTCCAAATAAACAATCAATAATAATATCACTAGAAATAATTTCTTTTACAAAATTTACACCTAGTAATTTTGCTCTTTTTTCTTGTAGTATTGCCATTTGAGATTTTAAAGGAAAAGGAAGATAAATATTTACATCGAATTTACCATGAAGTAACCGAGCTAGTGCTATACCATCCGCACCATTGTTACCTACTCCAGCTATTATAGATATAGTTTTTTTGTTTTTATAATTATTCTGAATATATAATGCAATTGAATTCGCGGCATGTTCCATTAAAATATCTTCACTCAAAGCAAATTCTTTATAAGATCTTTGATCTAAAGTATTTACTTCATCAAATAACTTTTGCATTATAAATTCCTTTTATTTTCTAAATTTCCAACCGTCACTTTCTAATATAGTAATAATCTTATCTTTTACATCACCTTGAACTTCAATCCATTCATCTTTTATTGAACCACCACAAGCTAACTTTTTCTTTAATAATTTCAATACATTTTTTTTATCATCATTCGAAATATTAAACCTACCTACTAAAGTAACTGGTTTACCTTTTCTTTTTTCATAAGTAAAAACCAATTGGTGTTGATTTTTTGGCTCAATTTTATTTGAACTCTTCTTTTTTTTATCTTCTTTAGAAGTATCATAAGATTCACTACTAAGATTTGCACCCATTTCAAATATCATTTAAAATTCCTTTAGTCTACTTTTTATATCAATTTCATCAATTGATATAAAATCATTTACTTTATATTGTTCTAGAGCAACTCTACCAATCATAGCAGCATTATCACTACAATATTTTAATTGGCTCAAATATAATTTTGTATTATTAATCCTACATAAGTCTTCTATTTGAGTTCTTAGATAAATATTTGCACTAGCTCCACCCACAATTGCAAAATTCTTTGCTACTTTTTGTTTGAATAGTTTTTTTGTTTTTTGAAGAATATGAGCAATTGCTGTTTTTTGGAAACATGCACAAATATCATATTTATCTTGTTCACTCATTCCATCTTCTTGATTTTCAAGTTTTTCTATTTGTAATCTAACTGCATTTTTTAAACCAGAATATGAAAATTCAATAAGTGGACTTTGTTTTAGAGGAATTGGTAATTCAAATCTATTTTCATCACCTTTTAATGCATATTCTTGAACAATTGGACCACCTGGATAACCTAACTTCATCATTTTAGATACTTTATCAAAACTCTCACCAAAACTATCATCCATAGTACTTGCGATTATTTTCATATCATTTAAAGAATTTACTTCAATAATTTGAGTATGCCCACCTGATACTAATAATATTGTAATTGGCAATACTTCTTCTTTTTCAATAAATAAGGAATAGATATGGCCTTTTAGATGATTTACAGCTATCAAAGGAATATCAAGACTTAAAGCTAAGGCTTTTGCCATTGTTACACCTTCCATTAAAGTAACAGATAAACCAGGAGCATTTGTAACAGCAATAGCTTTTAAAGATGTGAAATATTCTTTACATTCTTCTAATATCTTAGGTAAGGCCTCAACATGTAATCTTGCAGCAAGCTCAGGAACTACACCACCATACATACTGTGTTGTAGTTCTTGAGATATTTTTTTATGGTAGATTAATTCTTTAGTTTTTATATTTGTAATTGCAATTGAACTATCGTCACAAGAGCTTTCAATACTTAATATCATTTTTATCCATTTTTTGATTTTATGGTGAATTTTAGCTTAAAGTAGATTAGAATTTTATTTTTGTCTTAATTGAGTAATTAAACACTTTCTCTTTTTATCCAATCCAAAGCACAATCTAATTTTCCAAATCCAGATTCGGCATTTATATGCCCTGCATTTTCCATTATTTTCATTCCAACATTTAACATTGATTGAAGTTCAATTGCTTCATCTATATCCATATAAGGATCATTTGTAGATGCAGCAATAATTACTTCTTTTGATTTTAAATCTTTTGCAATGGGATAAGGGTAAAAACTTTTAGCAGCTTCAACAACTCTTTTTCTACTTACTGGTGCTACAAGCATTAATTTATCTAATTGAATATCTAATTCGTCACAAGTGTGAAACCATAAAACGTTTGCTAATGAATGACAAACTACAATATCAGGTTTGAAATGTTCTATTTCTTTTTTTAAAGTTTCTTTCCAAACTTCAAGTTGAGGATTATCTCTTGTTGGAAATGAAGGAAAAGATACAATATAATTTTCTTGTATTAAATCACTTGCTAGTTGTGCTTGCCAATGAGGAAAATCACTTCCTCCTAATCCATGTAATACTAAAACTCTTTTATTCAATTTTTAACCTTTTAATTATCTCTTACACATCTAACATATTTTTTTTTATGTCTACTATCAAAATATTTAGTTCCACTTACAAAATGCATATAATCAGCATAAAACCAAAGTGTTCTCCAGTGTGCTTTTTTTGCCCAATAACCTGTAGGAAGATTATATTTAAATGCATAGTTTATATAAGTTTTGGGATTTCGTTTATATACAATATACTCAAATTCTAGTAATTCTGGAATTCTCCAGTTTGAATAACCAGCATGAGTTAAGTTTTTGCAATAAGAAATAGCATCTTCATGAGTTTTTGGGCTTTTAATATTTGAAATATTATCAACCCACATTAGATTTTTTTTATCATCAACTACAACTTCAATATTATGTTGTCTATATATTTTTGCATTTACTACACAAACAAATAAAAAAACTAGAACTAAGTATTTCATTACCTATCCTTTGAAATTGTTTATATCAAACTTACCTTTTTTAAGTGTTGTTTCTATATTTTCATCAAATAATTCAACACTTACTTTATAACCTTTTTTAAAAACTAAACCAACTAATTCTTTTGAATCTTCTTTTTCTTCATTTGAACTTGAATGTTCTTTCCATTCTTTAAACTTCTCTTCATATAATTGTACTATATCTTTTTCAAAAGCTGATCTCGAATAAATAAGAAAAACTACTAAAATAAGTAATATTCCAAAAGGAATAAGCATATCAAGACTCACAATACAACCTTACCTCTTTATCTATTGCATAAATATCATCAATATTATTAACAGTAATTTTATTAAATTTATTTAATGCATTTAATGTAATTTTTGATACATCTAAAAAGCCAATTTCAGAGTTTAAAAACTTTGAAACTGCAACTTCATTTGCTGCATTTAAAACTACTCCTAAATCAAGATTATTAATAATTTCATTTTTAGCTTCCCAAATGGGATATCTTTCAGTTTGAATTTCTTTAAATTCTAAAGAACCAACTTTTAATAAATCAACTGGTTCTAAAATTTGTTCATCAACTTTTCCTAATATTGCATAAGCTATAGGAAGTTGCATTGAAGCATTTGCTATATGAGCAGTAGTACTTCCATCTTTGAAATTTACCATTGCATGAATTAAAGATTTCGTTTCAATTATTGCATCAAGTTTTCTAATATCAAATAACCATGCAGCTTCCATAAGTTCAAATATTTTATTTGTCATAGTTGCAGAATCAATTGTAATTTTATTTCCCATTGACCAATTTGGATGATTTAAAGCTTCTTTAATTGATACATTTGCAAGATTTTCTAAAGGATAATCTCTAAATGAACCACCACTTGCTGTTATAGTCATAGAATCAATTTTTTTATCTTGTATTAAATACCATAAACCAAAATGTTCTGAATCTATTGGACTTAATTTACTTTGGTCTATAAATTTACCTGCAACTACTAATGATTCTTTATTTGCTAAAGCAATCTTTTTATTACATTCTATAGCTTTTAAGGTAGGTCTTAATCCTAAAAATCCAACCAAAGCATTTACAACTGTTTCAGAGTTACTATTTTCAATAACATCTAATATTGATTGTTCTCCAAAAGTTACATCTTTATGATTAACTTTTTGGGTATCTTCTTTATTTGCAATTACAACTTTTTTAGGTTTAAACTCTTCGATTTGTTTATTTAGTAAGTCAATATTTGTACCAGCTACTAAAACTTCAATATTAAGATCAAATTTTCTTGCAATATTTAGAGTATTAACTCCAATAGAACCAGTAGAACCTAATATAATCAAATTACAATCCTAAGAAGAACTAACATTACAATAGCTCCAAAAAGATAACCATCTGTTCTATCTAAAATTCCACCATGACCAGGTAAAATATTTCCACTATCTTTTACTCCAGCTTCTCTTTTTAAATAAGATTCAAATAAATCTCCAAATACAGAAGCAAAAGCAACTATTGTTGAAACTAAAATTGCAGTGAATATTGATAACTCATCATTTGCAAAATATGTTCCTAATAATGCAGCTGTAATAACACCACCAATAACACCTTCTATTGTTTTATTTGGGCTTGTTTGACAAAATTGTGTTTTTCCAATACTTTTTCCAACAAAATAAGCACCAATATCAGTACTTGCAACAATAACAAGTAACCATAATAAAGTCATAACACCGTATTCATTATATAATGATAATAGAAATAGAAAAGATGCAGTTGGGTATAAAAGAGGTAAAAATAGTTTTTTATTTAATGTTTTTTTATATGCTAATTGAGATGCATAACCAATTGCTACAATAAAAATTAAATCTTCAGGATTTGGATAAAAATATGCAGCAAACCATAAAAGAGCTGTATAAATGTAGATACTATCACTTTTTAAATCAAATAGTTTTTTAGATTCTGAGATAGAAATCATTAACATAGTTCCAAATAATAACCACATAATAAAATATGAATCTATATACCCAACTATTACCATTGCAATTAATAGTACAACACCTGTTTTTATACGAGTAGAACTCTCACTGATTATATTTGCCATTTATTAAACCTCTAATTATTAAATTAAGAGATTATACTAAACTTTGGCTTTTGGTTTAATTTTAAATAAAAGTGAATAACTAGGGGATTTGACGAGATTAAGAGAAATTAGGGATTGATGCAATTAATGCACCAATTTCTAATATTATAATAAACCAGAAAGTGATCTAGTTAAACCTTTCATTAAAGTAGGTTTTGCTTCTACAAATTCTAAATTAACTTTATTTGCTGTACTAACAACTCTTGTTCTATAAATTTTCCACTTTGCATTATTACTTTTAATATTTTGTTGTAATGAAGCAGAACTACCTTGCTTTGAACTTCCATTTGAACTTTGATCAATAACTTCACCATCAGCAGCTCTTTGTCTAATCTCAACATCTGTAATCATTGTATAATAAACATCTTTTACTAATGAATTTACAACACTTCCTACTAATCCACCAACTACTGCTCCGATTCCGTAACTAGCTCCACTTGATGCTCCGCTTGCTGCTGCAATACCCGCACCTAAAACCATTCCTCCAAATCCAGATTCTAAAGCACTTCTTGCACTTCTTGCATCACCTTTTCCAACTTGTAATAAATTAGCTTGAATCATAAATTCAGCTTCTTTTGGATCTTTTGTAACTACAAAACCATTTGCTACAAAAGAATCTTTAATTTGTTGTTGAATATTAATATCTTTATCTGTAGTATTTCTTACTCTAACATAAACAATTTGTTTACTTGGAGATACAGGTTCCAAGAAAATTGAATCACTCATCTTTGTTTGAACTTCAAGATTTCTTTTTTCTATTGCAGTTGATAATGCACCACATCCAGTAAATACACTCATCACAAAAATTGAACTAACTACTAATAAAAGTAATTTTAAATAACTTTTCATTTATTTCTCCCAAAAAAATTTAATAATTTTATCTACATTTATAACAATAGTTAATTAGGCTTATTATTATAATAATATAATTTAATTATCGAATAGTGTATTAAATACAAGATAAAATCTTTTTTTAACAAATAATTAATATTATATTGTAAATAATACATTTTAAAGAAATTTTGCAATTTATTTAAAATGTCTTTTTTGTGACAATTTCCCTTATCTAATTAAATGAACAAGCTTGTTATACTACAAAAAAATCAAAGGTAAAAAATGCATATTTCAAATGAAGAAAAAGATGCTGTTTATAAAACTATATACAATAGACGAGATACAAGAGGTGAGTTTTTAGATGAAGAAATTGATGATAAGGTTATAAATAAGCTTTTAGATGCAGCTCATCATGCTCCAAGCGTAGGGTTTATGCAACCATGGGATTTTATTGTCGTTAAAGATAAGAAAATAAAACAAGCAATTAAAAATGGATTTCAAGTAGCTCATGATGAAGCTAAAGAAATGTTTGACAATGAAAAAAGAGATGTTTATAAAACACTAAAACTTGAGGGTATTGAAGAAGCACCAATTGGTATTTGTATTACATGTGATAGAAGTAGAAGTGGAGATACTGTAATTGGTAGAACTGCTAATCTAGAAATGGATTTATATTCAAGTGTTTGTGCTGTCCAAACTTTATGGTTAGCTGCACGTGCTGAAAACTTAGGAGTTGGTTGGGTTAGTATTATTCACCATGAAGTACTAAGAAATGTCCTTGATATTCCAGAAGATATTATGCCAATTGCATATTTATGTATTGGAAAAGTTTCTCATTTTCATGATAAACCAGAACTTGAAAAAGCAGGATGGTTACCGAGGATAGATTTAGATGATTTAGTTCATTATGACTCATGGAATAACAAAAAGTCTTAGAAATACAATAATCCTTAGAAATAAGGATTATTTATTTGATACTATATTTTAATTCCAATAGTTGTGTAAGGATTATATAAAACATTAGAACCAGATTGAACTTTTACATTTCTTCTTTGAGTAAAATCAACTTCATAATCACCTGCAAAATCTACAGAAAACTTAGCGCATAAAACAGCTGCTTGTTCTATTACAGAATCTGGAATAGTTTTTTTAGAGTTATGAACTATTACATGGGAAGAAGGTCTATCTTTTAAGTGAAACCAAAAATCACTTGCTTTTGAATTTTTCAATAAAAATATATTTTCTCGTTCACTTGTTCCTAACATAATTTTATAACCTTCAAAAAAGAAACTTTCATAAGGTTGAGCTTTTTTTGTTTTTGTTTGGTTTCTATCTTTTTTTGGATACAAAAATTCACAATCATCCATAGTTTGCGAGTTTTCTATACTAAAAATCAGTCTTTTTAAGTAAGCAAATTTTTCATCTAAATTATCTTTTTCTAATGAAATATGTGATGCTTTTTGTTTTGCTTTTTTTGCTTTTTTAAATAAATCATTTGAATATTTAGAAGCAGAAGCACATTCTCCAAGACTTATTTCAACTTCTTCTCCTAAATAATTATAAGCTATAAAACTTTTTTGATATGGTTTTAATGTATGTAAGTTTGATAAAATTAAATTTGCTTTTTCATATAAAAGAACTGATTCTTCCTCTAGCTCTTCTTTTTTAGGTAAAGAATCTATAGTTTTTTCTAATTTTCTTGCTTTTTTATCAATTTGAGATATTTTTTGTTTTTTTAGAATTTGTAAGTTTTTAAGTTCTTTTTGTTCATATATTTTATAAAGATATTTTTCGATATCTTCTACTTCTTCAATTTTAGGAATAAAACTTTGTTTTAGGATTTCATCTAATTGAATTCCAACTTTTACTACTCTAGATGATGAGAATTCATCAATATGTCTTAAAGCTTCAAAGATTATTCTATTTTCATCTAAAATTATAATATTAGTATGTTTTCCTGTAAATTCAAGTTGTAATACAGTTGTAAGTTTTTTATATGAAGAAGAAGAATTTACTTTAATATTTATGATTTTATCGTCATTATATAATTCAATATTTTCTACTTTAGAATTATTAAATCTTTTTTGTAATGCAACATCAAAAGGTGCATTAAATTCTTTTTTTGCTTTCAATAATTTTTCACATTTAAAAATAGTACTATTTCCTTTTGACATATCAAAATAGATCGCATTTCTATTATTAAATTCTATAATTATAGTATTATTCTCAATTCTTTTTATAGACTTGATACTTTGAGCATTGTTTTTTAAGTATGTTACTACTTCTTTTAATAAAAAATATTTCAAATTAATTCACTTTTGGGTTTTTATGTTTGTTAGGGTTACTTATATTAAATTATTTAAAAGAGTATTTATCAAATTTATAAATAATTTCTTCTGCTAATAATATCCTAGAGATATTGATTTTTTTAAAATCTTCATCTTTAATATTTACTAGAAATTCATCATAAACTTTTCCATATGTATAAATTGTAAAATAAATATATTCTTTTGATTTAGATTCTTTGTTTAATTCTTTAAACCATACAGCTAAAAGGGAAAAATATAACATAGAAGGGTTAAATTCCTTTTTTGTTTTTAAAGTTTTTGATATTTCATTATTAATAAAGTTATATCCATCTAAAACAGCTTTGATTCTGTAATGTTTTCTATTTTGTAAATAATATTTACTAGGAAATGTAACGTTTGATATTTGTGTTAACATATCAGTACTTACCTTCTCAAAGTTATCAATTAATTCTTGATCTACATTATAAGTATTAATATTTTCTTTGTCTTTATAAGAAAGAATTAAATCTTTACAAAACAGTAATAAGCTTTCAGTTTTTATCTTTGATAGGTTTAAAATCATTCAATATTGTAACGAAATTTTATTAAATATAATCATTGCTAATTAAGTTTAAGTCTCTTTGCGATAAAATAAGCTAAATTTAATAATACATTTATTTAATAAAGGAAACTATTGGAACCTATTGGTATATTACATGAAGGTCAAATATATGATCTTCAAACTGCTGAAGCTTTAAATATCCAAGGAGATGTTATAAAATCTGACAACTCTGCAGAATCTTTAGAAATTCTAAGACATTCATGTGCTCATATGATGGCTCAAGCCATTAAAGAGCTTTATCCAGATGCAAAATTCTTTGTAGGACCTGTTGTAACAGAAGGTTTTTACTACGATTTCAAAACAGAATCAAAAATCACTGATGAAGATTTAACTACAATCGAAAAGAAAATGAAAGAAATTGCTAGTAGAAAACTTAAAATACTAAGATATGAAGCTACTAGAGAAGAAATTCTTGAAAAATTTGCTGATGATGAATTAAAACAAGCTGTACTTAAGAATATCACAGATGATACCTTAACTATGTATAAACAAGGTGACTTCGAAGACTTATGTAGAGGTCCACATTTACCTACTACTGGTATGATTAGAGCATTTAAACTTACAAGAGTTGCTGGAGCATATCTTGGTGGTAGTGAAGAAAATGAAATGATTACTAGAATTTATGGTATCGCATTTTTTGATAAAAAAGAGCTTAATGATTACGTAAGAATGTTAGAAGAAGCTAAAAAAAGAGATCATAGAAAACTTGGTACTGAATTAGAGCTTTTTGCATTCAATGAGGATGTTGGAGCAGGATTACCATTATGGTTACCAAACGGTGCAAGACTTAGATCAAAATTAGAACATATTTTATATACAGCACATAGAGTTAGAGGATATCAACCAGTTCGTGGTCCAGAAATCTTAAAATCTGATATGTGGAAAATCTCTGGTCATTATGCGAACTACAAAGAAAACATGTATTTTACTACTATTGATGAGCAAGAATATGGTTTAAAACCAATGAACTGTGTTGGTCATATTCAAATTTTCAAAAATTCTCTTGTTTCATATAAAGATTTACCAAAAAAATTATTTGAATACGGTGTTGTTCATAGACATGAAATGTCTGGAGCTATGCATGGTTTATTTAGAGTTAGAGAATTTGCACAAGATGATGCACATATTTTCTGTACTCAAGCACAAATCAAAGAAGTAATTTTTGAAGTACTAGAATTTGTAGATGCTTTAATGAAAATGTTTGATTTCAAATATGAAATTGAAGTTTCTACAAAACCTGAAAAAGCTATTGGTGACGATGCTTTCTGGGAAACAACAACTAAAGGTATCATGGATGCCTTAGATGAAAACAATATCTCTTATGGTATTGATGAAGGTGGTGGAGCATTCTACGGACCTAAAATTGATATCAAGATTACAGATGCTATTGGAAGAAAATGGCAATGTGGTACTGTACAAGTTGATATGAACTTACCTTCAAGATTTAATGCTGAATTTATTAATGCAGAAGGTGAAAAAGAACAACCAGTAATGATTCATAGAGCTATTTTAGGTTCATTTGAAAGATTTATTGGAATTTTAACTGAGCATTGTGCAGGAGAATTTCCATTCGCAATTGCACCAACTCAAGTAATCTTTATACCAATTGCAGATACACATGTTGAATATGCAAAACAATTAAATAAAGAATTAGTGTATAATGATATCGATGGTGAAATTTATTCAATGAATGAAAGTTTGAATAAAAGAGTTAGAATGGCAGAAAAAAGAAGAGTACCTATGATCGTTGTTCTTGGGGATGAAGAAGTTGCGAACCAAACTATTGCGTTAAGAAATAGAAGAACTAGAGAACAATCAAATATGAGCAAAGACGAATTTATGTCAATGTTAAACGAATTAAAACAAGGAAGTAGAATTTGAGTAGAGATAACAAAAAAAACAATGTAATCATGAATGAGATGATTCAAGCAAGAGAAGTTAGATGTACAGGTGATGATGGAACTAATTATGGAATTATTTCAACTGCTGATGCATTATCAACTGCTGATGATTTAGGATTAGATTTAGTATTAATTGCTCCAGATGGTAAACCACCAGTTGCAAAAATTATGGATTATGGTAAATTTAAATACCAACAAGAAAAAAAGAAAAAAGAAGCTAGAAAAAATCAAAAAGTAATTGTAGTAAAAGAAATTAAACTTTCTGTAAAAATTGCTCAAAATGATATTAGCTATAAAGTTAAACATGCAAGAGAATTCTTAGAAGCTGGACATCACGTTAAGTTTAGAGTATTTTTAAGAGGTAGAGAAATGGCTAACCCAAAAGCTGGTGTAGACGTTTTAAAAGGTGTTTGGCCAATGATTGAAGATTTAGCAGTTATGGATAAAGAACCTAAATTAGAAGGTAGATACGTTAATATGATGGCTTTACCTAAAAAAGACGAAAGACATTAATCATAAAAGAAGAGACTCTACTCTCTTCTTTTCCTCCCCTCCCTCAAATCTTCTTAAAGATATTTTAATTAACTTTTAAGTATAATACCAAACTTTTTCATATATAAATGAAAATGCAAATTTATAAAAGGATTTTTCAATGCCAAAGATGAAAACTAATAGTGGCGCTTTAAAGAGATTTAAAGTGAAAAAAAATGGTTCTATTAAAAGAGGATCTGCTTTCAGAAGCCATATCTTGACTAAAAAAAGTCAAAAAAGAAAAAGAAATCTTAGAGGTCCACAAACTGTTGCAGCTGTGGATGCATCAAGAGTTAAATGGATGTTATGCCTAGCATAATCCTTTAATTTTTTAAGAGATTTTAGTCCCTCCACATTATGTGGAAAAGTTCAACATAACGTTGACACCTTATTATTGTAAAATAATGGTAAAGAAAGGAAATACATGCCTAGAGTTAAAACTGGTGTAGTTAGAAGAAGAAGACATAAGAAAGTATTAAAAGCAGCTAAAGGTTTCTACAGTGGTAGAAGAAAACACTTTAGAAAGGCCAAAGAGCAAATTGAACACTCAATGGTATACGCTTACAGAGATAGAAGACAGAAAAAAAGAGATATTAGAAAACTTTGGATTGTAAGAATCAATGCAGCTTGTAGATTAAATGATATCAACTATTCAAGATTCATGAACGGATTAAAAATAGCTGGAATTACTTTAGACAGAAAAATATTAGCAGATATGGCTATGAATGATTATACATCATTTGTAACATTAGTTAATTCTTCTAAAGATGCATTAAATAAATAAAAATTTGCATAAATTAAAAAAGGGATGAAGTTTACTTCATCCCTTTTTTTATGTCTTACCATATAACATTCCATACTGAGTTAGAGGTTTTATCAAGTATAATTCAGCCAACCACCAAATATACCTATCTTGTGTAGCTTCCAAAGGAAAAGAAGGACTTGGTTTATTCGTCCAATTAAATTCAGCTAAAATACTTTTTCCTATATCTGTTACTATTGGGTAAACAGTATATCCATCATATTTAGAAATCAACTCTTTATTTTCCATTAATGAAATTAAGTTATCAACTAATACTTTATACTGTTTTCTTATACTTCCACCTGTTTTCCCCATTGGAGCGTCTATAATATCCCCTAATGCAAATACATTTTTATAACTTGGATGTTGTAATGTTTCTCGATTAATAGGAAACCAAGATTGTTCTAATCCTAATTTTGATTTCATAATTTCATCAGGAGCTTTCATGGGAGGAGTAATATTTATAAAATCAAATTCTACATTTAAAAACTTAGAATTAACAGAAGAAGTTTCACCTAATGTCAATTCAAACTTTGCAATTTTATTTTTAATATCTATTTCTATAAGATTATGATTATAATGCCAATTAATATCTTTTGAATTAAATTGTTTAACAATTGCATCATCATATTCTTTAATTTCAATCATTGATTTTGAACTTGTATAAAAAGATAAATCAATATTTTTTCTTACTTTTGATTCTTTAAATTTTGCATGTGTTAAAGTTAACATCTTTTTAGGAGTACCTGCACATTTAATATGTGTATTAGGTTCAGTAAATATAACTTTTAATTTTTTATTTTCTTTTGCTTTTGATATAATCTTTTGCATTTGATGCCATGTTTGTTCTGCTGCATTAGTATTATAAACAGTTGTAATTCCAGAGTTTGAAAGTATGTTATTTATATTTGGTGAATTATCTAAAGTATAAAGTTCACCAATTTCTTCTAAACCTTTAATTTTAGAAAAATCTAATTTTAAACCAGCTGCAATAATTAAAAAATCATAATTAATAGTTTGTTCCGAAGCTAACAGAACTTCATTTTTGTCAGGATAAAATTTAATTGCTTTATCTTTTATCAAAGTTACACCATTTGGTATAAAATCTTTTGTATTATAAATTATTTCAGATTTATCAAATAAACCTGTTGCAACAAAAGGATTTCCAGCTTGATAAGATACAGAGTTAGGGTTGGGTTCAATAATGGTGATATCAGGATTTTCTAAACTATTAGCAAGTCTGGCTGCTGTTGAAATACCAGCTAAACCACCACCAATAATAAGAATTCTTCCTTTTGCTTTACTTGCTTGTGAAACTGTTGAAGCACTTGCATTTATTTGAGTAAATAAAGAACCTAAAGTTGCAAGTTTTATTGCATCTCTTCGTGAAAGCTTTGATTCTTTCTGTTGATTTTCTACCATTTGAATTCCTTTGAAATAATATACAATAATTATTTCAAAATTCAAAGATTTATTTAAGTTTATTTAGTGTTATTTATAATCTCTAAAGCTTTTTTATATTCATCTTGATTATTTAAA
>PJEL010002479.1_pt1 | contig 16830 bp, 17 predicted proteins | sample 1853271 | NCBI WGS metagenome assembly PJEL01 (sample SAMN08108733, study PRJNA415343) | Invertebrate metagenome, whole genome shotgun sequencing project. | host: Globobulimina | place: Sweden: Gullmar Fjord | collected 2015-08
AAAAAGATACAGATATTAATACTAAAAAGATACAGATTTGCTACTTATTTCTTTTATCGTGGAAGAAAATTAGAATAGATAGAGAGTGTACAAAACAGTTCTGAAAGCCCTTGAAAAAAGCAAACAAATATCATCCAAAAAAGAGATGATTTTATTCCTCCTTTTCTGTAAAAAGAAAAAAAAATATAGGCATAAAACTACAAGAGGGAGATAAAATTCCAAATGCAACTCAGTGAACTGTATCCAGTTTATACCAAAAACATAGTTTATCCTATATAATCGTATAAGGATAGTGCAATGTTAAAGAGATAGATAGTTTACAGAAATGTATTACTTCAACTAATGAGGCTTCTATTACATCTGTACAGGATCTTTATTATTTTATCGGATGATATAACAGTTCCCGTTGTTACTATCTTTTTCACATTTTGATTTATATGGTCTTTTCTCATTTTATTGCGATAGAGGGTATTTTCCCAACTATTGATCCGCTGAAGTTTTATTTTAGAATTCTAACAAGGGAGTTAGTAGGTAATCGACATTTTTGTATTGCCTAAGATGTTAGAAATATTTTGCAACGTTACAAAACATTGGAGCAATATTAGGTATAGATGAATTGTCGCAGAAATATCAACCCGTTGATTAGTGCATGACGATATAAAAGTTTTTTTCATCATTTTTTTATGAATGAATTCCTATTAGATATAAAAGCTATTTTTGAAAAAGCAAAGCTTTAAGGTTAGCTATATAAATTATTCTTCATTGGTATGCATTTTGTAGCATAGATAACTATTAGATAGCCATAAAAGAATTCCTAAGACCAAAGAGAGACAGAAATCAATACCAAAAAAAGATTTTTCTCTGAACCTACTTTGTAAAGGTTCAATATAAGAAAAAAACAGCCCTATAAAATGGTTAGATAGTCCCAATAGTGAAAAAAAGATACACATAACTTTGCTACTTATTTCTTGTCGAGGAAGAAAGTTTGCAATAGATAGAAGCGTTGGATAAAACATAAGTTCTGAAAGACCTTGAAAAAAGTAAACAGGTATCATCCAAAAAAGAGATAATTTTATCCCCTCTCTTCTGTAAAAAGAAAGAAAAAACATAAGCATAAAGCTACAAGAGAGAAAGAAGGATCCAAATGCAATTTGATGAAATGCATTCAAATTGTACCGTGATGACAACTTATCCCATATAACCATACAGGGGTAAGCTAAAATTAAAGAAAAGAAAAAGGATAGCATCTGTATAGACCCGACAGCAACTTTTTTATTCAGTGAATGAATGGTACAATCAATATATCTTTCTGTATACAGATTGAGAGAAGAAGCAGCCTGCTCAAAACAAAAGAAAAAAATAAAAACAGACAGAATAAGAATACAGAAAAGCTGCATACGATCTTTTTCTATCTTAGTTTGACTAACGGTCAACATATTATTCAGATGAAAAAAAACAATTCCTAAAACAATAAAAGCAATCAATTGCATCAAAATAAAATTATGATTTAATATAAAATCAATAAAAAAATCTTTTTTCCAAGTAAAAATAGAGATAAAAAATAGAATAATAGACCAAAATATTTTCGCTGATTTATTGGTAAAAACAGCTTTAACTGTGGCTAAAGAGGTCCATTTGTCACATGGATCTGTAATATAATATTGACCATACATTACGAAAGATAGTACGGAAATACTCATCATAAAACCCATAAAGTAAAAAGCATAACACCAACCTATCTTCTCTGCAATATATGGCGTAATAAGACCTGTAAAGCAGATACCCAGGTTGATAGCAGCATAAAAAATTCCATATCCCTGATCTTGTTTTTGTCCAGCTTTAGGATAGAGTTCTCCAACTAAGTTAGTTAAGCTACTTTTGATTATTCCAGTTCCAAGAACCATAAAGGAGCAACCTAATAGAAAAGGATAAGGGGATAATTGTGCCATACAGAAGTAAGCCAACATTTGAAAAAAACCACCTATAATGACAGATCTACGTTGCCCAAAATAGCTGTTGACAATAGTTGCTGAAAGTGCAGAAGAAGAAAAAAGCAACATGAAAAGAAAACCCAAAAATTGTGAAGCACTATTGTCACTCCATAAAAAAAGATGATGTTGGGTTAAAAAAAGAACCAAAATAAATCGCACTCCATAATAGCCAAATCTTTCCCATATTTCCACAAAGCAGAGATAAGAGAGACCTTTTGGATGAGAGATTTTTTTTTCTGGTGATATTGATGTCATAGATAAATAGTTTTTTTATACAAAATAAAACACTCAGAAGAGAGAGTAATTTACTCAAAAGAGAGACTGAATATAGTACCTGAAATATAGGAATATTTTGGGAAAAGGAGCGATTGAAAGGCTTTACGATTAGTTGTTATTATATTTATCCAAGTATTTTTTTAGGAGAGGTGGGTGAGTGGTTAAGCCGTTAGTTTGCTAAACTAATTTGTTTCGACATTCGAGGGTTCGAGTCCCTCTCTCTCCGCCGGAGTATGGTGCAGTTGGTAGCATTTCTGTTTTGGGTACAGGCGGTCATAGGTTCGAGTCCTGTTACTCCGACAAAAAAGGTTCTGTAGCTCAATTCGGAAAGAGCACCTGTCTTCTAAACAGGATGTTGAAGGTTCGAGTCCTTTCAGGATCGCTTTTTGTTTTTTTTGTGTAAAGTTTTATCGATAATGATACAGAATATTCATGATTTAATAGGAGGAGGAGATGCTGTCTTTTCTGAGGTTTATAAACGTTTTATAGATAGATTAGGGGTTATTCAAGCAGATCGTCTGACGGAAAAATCTTTACATTCTGTAGAGGTTTTATATAACGATAAAAAAAGGAAATTAAAGGGATTGGCTACTTTCGTTAGGAAAAGTGCGACAGTTATTGCGTTAGAACCGTGGGAAAAAAACAAGGAGTTAATTAAAGCAATAAGAAAATCACTTGAGCTTCATAGTGATTTATGGAATGTTTCTATAGAGAATAAGATACATATTTGGGTAGAAAGGCTTCCTTTGTCTTTAGATTATAGGAAAAAGTTGGTCAAGTCAATGGTGCAGGAAAAAGAAAATGCAAAAATTCTGTTGAGGAAAGAACGTAGAAAAATAATAAAAGAGTGTAAAGATCATTTTACGAAAGATGATATAGATATGGTAAAAAAGAAATTAAATAAGAAAATACATAAACTGGAAGCAGATATTGAGAGTTTGTGTAAGCAAAAGGAAAAACTGCTTTTATCTGTATAAATTTATATTCGTTGGATCTGTTTAGATTTGTTTTAATAGTCTGATTATCATGAAAAGTACATTTAATCCTTCTTGGCGGAAGCGTAAGAATAAGCATGGGTTTCGTTCCCGTATGTCAACAAAATGGGGGAGAAAGATTTTAAATAGACGTAGAAGAAAGGGCAGAAAAGTGCTGACTGTTTCTGATCGTCATTCTGCAAAAGGAACCGTAGGATAATTTTTACTGATATATCTAGATATGTCTATGTAGGTTTTTTTCTATTTCTTTAATATCAGATTTGAGTCTGCTATCATAAGTTAGCATTTTGGAAATTTTTCTATGAGCGTAGATTGCAATACTGTGATTTCTCTGTCTAAAGAGTGATACAATTTTTTGTAGAGGTAGTTTTAGATGTAGGTGAATGATATAGATAGCAACATGACGTGCATGTACAAATTCTCTTTGTCGGGAATTATCCAATATTTTTTCTAGGGGGAGTTTATAAAAATGTGCAACCGCTTTCTGGCATTCTGATGCTGTTATCTTTTTTTTTTCTTGTTGGACATCGTATTCTCCTACTATTTTTTCTATCAATTTCTGATCTATCTTACAATGACCTAATTTGATTAAATCAACCAACGAAAGAAGTATGCCTTGAAGTGCATACATGTTGGTATTTATTTTAGATGCTATGTAATCTATGATTTCGGGAGAAAGTGTTATCCCATATCTAGTACATTTTTCTTTAATAATTGTTTTACGTGAAGATAAATGAGGGGGTAAAACTATTACTGTTCTACTTTCACTAAGGCGTGATTTGATTTGATAGTCAATATTTTTCAACTGTGCAAATGGGAGGTTGCTTGCTATTATTATTTTTTTTTGTGATTTATGTAAATACTCAAATAATTGTAAAAAGATATTTTGTATTTTATATTTATTTTCTAAAAAAGTTATGTTGTCAAAAGCCCAAAGGTCTACTTTTGTCATTTCTTCAATAAAAAAATTAATTTTTTTGTTTTTAAAATAGAAGATGCATTTTTTAGTAAAGTCCTCAGCTCTTGTATATAAAATTTTTTTACCAATTTTTTTACGAGCAAGATGGACAACTGCCGCTAAAAGATGGCTTTTACCGATTCCAGATTTTCCTCGTAACATAATGGAATCTCCTTGATTCCAATCTTGCAAAATAGAAATTAATAGTTTTTTTACATAAAAATTGGGACAATTTTTTTCAGCAATAAAATGATCAAAGGTTTGTTGGTTCGATATAGGAGAGGAGGTAATATTTTTTTGTGAAGGTAAATTAATATTAGTTTTGAGCGAATGAACTGGAACATTATTGGGTTTAATGACATAAAATAACCTTGCTTTTTCCCCTATTGCATATTTGATGGAATGAGTAACAATACCTGAATAATATTTTTCGATCCATTCATAAACAAATTTATTCGGAACCTCTACCCTCAATGTCGGATAGTTATAAGAAATAGGTTTGATCGGCTTAAACCATGTTTTAAAACATGAGGTATCAACTTTTTTCTTTATATGTATAAGGCATTGTTGCCAAATAGAATTAAAATTTTGTTCCATGAGTCAAAATACTCTTTTAAAAAAACTATCTATATAATATACGAGATATTTAACGAGTCTATAGAACTATTTTTTTAGCTAAAAATAGTTTTACGTTTTATAGGATATAACTCCTGTGTATTTATAAATTATTTAACCAATTTCTAATCTACTTATCTCCCAAAAGATAGCATTATTTTTTGCCAAATAGTTGCATCATTTACAGGAGGAAATCCGATACCTTTTGCCATAAGATCTACCTGGTGTAATGTTCGAATTATACGAATAGTATCTTCCTTTGTATAGTTTTTCATTGCTTGTTGATATTGCCTTACAAAATATGGATGAACTTGTAATAGGCTAGATAATGTTTTTCTATCTAATGCTGTTTTTACATGTAGAGCAATAAGAAGTTTAGTAAAAAAATGTGTCAATAGACCTAGCATAGAAAGGAAAGGGTATTTTTTACTATTTTTACCAAAATAATTAGTTATTATAAATAAATTCTTGTGATTGCGTTCAATACAGGCTCTTTGTAATTCTTCATAATTAAAATCTCTATGCAAACCTACATATGATTTTATCATCTTCTCATCTATCATTTTTCTGTCTTGATAGTAGAGATAGATTTTATCCAATTCATTAGCCAAAATAAAAAGTTTGTCACCTAATAAATGAGTCAATAAAAGAAGAGCATTGGGCGTGATTTCTTTCCCATAAGAGGTCATATAGTCTTTAATCCATGGTTGTATATCATGTTGTCTAATGGGACGAATAGATGTTAACATAGTATGCTTTTTTAATATTTCAAAAATTTTTTTTTTTTTGAATTTGCTTTGATACATAAAGACTAGTACGGAAGTATATGAAGGTCTCTCTATATAATTCAATATCTTCTTTTCTTGCTCTTCGTTTTGAAAGAGATCTAATTGTTCAGCAGATTTCACTAATAAAAATCGTTTATTTCCAAGCATGGGAGCAGTATATGCACAATTTATAACAGTTTGTAGATCGGTTTGTTGCCCTTGCCATAGATGAAGATTAAAACTATTTTTTTTTACTGGAATAGCTTCAATAAATGTTTTATAGAGGCGATGCATCAGATAGGACTCATCTCCTTCCCAAAAAAAAACGGGAAAAAATTTTCTTTGCCGTAAAACAGTTATAGTTTTTGCATATGTAAGTAGAGGCATATTGTCTTTGTTAGTATTACTTATTTAAAAAGAGGAAGAAGTACGGATGGAGGGACTTGAACCCCCACGAATGAATTATCAACAGACCCTAAACCTGCCGCGTCTACCTGATTCCGCCACACCCGCATAAATATTACAAAACCAATCCTCAATATATCATATATGAACTTTATACGTATGATTTTTACCTCATTGTTACTATCTTCATTATTTAATATTGGTAAATTGTATTAAATGGTAGTGTAGTTTTTTTCCAAAATCTCCCTTCTTTTTTTTCATATTTAATAATTGTTTATTTATTGCTAAAGGAAAAAATAAAATACATTACCTTACTAATAAAAGGTAGAACTGTATAGTAAAAAAATTATATGAAACTACATAAAATAAAGAATTACCATATCATTAAGAAATTGGAAAGACAGAAAAAATGTTTTTTGCATGCATAATAATCTCTAAAATTGGAACATATAGATAAGTAAAAAAGAGTATAAAATGATAAATAAATAAAAATTTTTAGTGAATTATTATATATAAAAGTAGAATATTTTGCATTTACATTTTTTTTATTAATACTAATAATATGACTAAAGAAAAGAGTTATGACGAAAAAGAGCTTATGTTTTTTGATAAACTAATTAATCAGAGGTTAAGTAGGGCATATCAGGATCTTAATATTTTAAAAGAGGATATTACAGAGTATGGAAATCATAAAGTAAAAAAAGATTTGGAGAGTTTGGCAGAGGATAGCAAAAATTTTGAAGAAAAAAAGAAACTTAATATTTTATGCGAAAGACAAAATAAATATATAGTGCATCTAGAAAAAGCATTGGAACGCGTTAAAAAAGGTGATTACGGTATATGTATGATTACAGGCAAAAAAATCGATAAAAAAAGACTTACTGCTGTACCTCACACTCGACAATCTATATTTGCTAAAAAGAGTAGGAGAGATTAATCTCTCACCTATTGAATTGACTAAATTTGAAAAAAAAAATAATAACATATTTAATTAACCTATTTTTTTCTTGATAAATAGAATTCAGTATTGTTATAGTATATTGAAGGTGCAATTAAGTATTTTTATAATGTCTTTTGGAAGTTTGTCTGAATTATTAGAAAAGTTTTCTGATGAGAAAAAGTGTATTGAGTTTTTTACACAAATTCGTTTCAAAAGTGGTATATTCTGCCCGCATTGTGGATCCAGGAAAAAAAAACATTTTTCAGATGGAAAAAAATACAAATGTGCTGATTGCAGACAACAGTTCACAATAAGAATAGGTACCATATTTGAGGATTCAAGAATTTCACTGAAAAAATGGTTTGTTGCATTCTATTTAGTAAGTAGTTATAAGAAAGGAGTTTCAAGTTATCAATTAGCGAAAGAGATTAAGGTTCCTAAAAAAACTGCTCGGTTTATGTTGCAAAGAATACAATTTGCTTCTCAAACAAAAAGCTTTAATAAACCTCTTGATGGCACTTATGTAGCTGGTAAAGAAAGAGATAAACAGTTAAGCAAAAAAGTAAAAAGAATAAAAAGTAGTTCAATAAATACAAAAACTCCAGCAACAATAGGAATAATAAAAAGAACTGGTGAAATTAGAATAGAACCAACACCAAACAGCATGAAAATATAAAACCAATTATCGGCACAAGACATAACTATTCAGACAGATGAAGTATGAAAATTTATGTAAGAAATGTGATTACAAAACAGTAAATCGCGGTATCGGTGAATATCCAAATAAAGAACCACACACAAATAGAATAGTGGATGTATTTTCTTATTTCAAAAGAATGATTATCAGGATTTATCACTATACCAGTGATAAACGCATAAATAAATATTTGGATGTGTTTTGTTTTAGATTTAATAGTCGTAAATTATCGGAAAATAGGAAGAATAGAAAATTTACTTAAAATGACAAGTGAAAAATTATCTTACAAGGCAGTTATTGGTTACTTATATCATGAAGGGGCTTTTTAAATTTGATATGGATTTTGATGAGTTAGTTGAAAGAGTAGCTCAAATAGACAATAGTGAAGTGGTGCAAGTCTCAAAAGAGAATATGAAAGATGATACTATTGATAGTTTATTGAAAGAATTTGAAAGCAAGGCTAATTATGACGATGATGGCATTGAGTTTTGGTATGCTAGGGAATTACAAGAATTGTTGTCCTATACCAGTTGGGATAAGTTTGACAATGGGGTAATTGATGAAGCTAAAAAGAGTTGTGAAAACTTAGAAATTCCAGTTGATCAAAACTTTCAAGAGGTTTTTTCCCAACAGGGAAAAAACTCAAAAGGTGGTAGAACATCAAAAGATTACAAGCTTACTCGTTATGCCTGTTACCTTATAGCACAAAATGGAGATCCTAGAAAAAAACCAGTTGCGTTTGCACAAACATATTTTGCAGTACAAACAAGAAGACAAGAGTTACAAGATGTAGAGATAAAGAGACTTTCCGAAGATGACAAAAGATTAAAACTAAGAAATGAAATAAAAGGATACAATAAATCATTATCAAATGTTGCAAAAAGCTTTGGCGTTATAAAACCCCTAGATTATGCAATTTTTCAAAATGCAGGTTATCAAGGGCTATACGATGGAGAAAAAAGAGACAATATTGCAAAGCGCAAAGGGTTAAAGAAAAAAGAGGAGATACTTGACCATATGGGAAGTGAAGAGTTAGCCGCAAACTGGTTTAGAGTAACACAAACTGAGGCACAATTAAGAAAAGATGATAAATACGGCAAACAACATGCAAATACAACTCATTTTGAAGTTGGTAAAAGAGTTCGTGATACTATGGTAAATAAACCTGAGGATTTATCAGTCCCAGATAAAAGCATTAAACAGTTAAAAAGCGAGAAAAAAAAAGAACAAAAGAAATTAACAAAGGCTAAAAACAAAGCTGAGAAATTGGATAAATAATTATGAAAAATTTTGAGATAGTCTCCCTATTCTCTGGAGCTGGTGGACTTGACTTAGGCTTTAAAAAAGCAGGTTTCAATGTAATTTATGCCAACGAATATGATAAAACAATATGGCAAACATTTGGGTATAATTTTCCAAATGTAAAACTTGATAAAAGAGACATTAGAAAGATAAAAAGTGATGAAATTCCTGATTGTATTGGCATAATTGGTGGACCACCTTGCCAAAGTTGGAGTGAAGCAGGCTCTTTAAGAGGGATAAATGACTCAAGGGGAAAATTGTTTTCTGATTACATAAGAATTATAAAAGAAAAAAAACCATTATTTTTTATTGCTGAAAATGTTTCAGGAATGCTACACGAAAGAAATCAAGAGGCTTTTAATTCAATATTAAATCAGTTTAAAGAGCTTGATTATGATGTAAAATATAAACTTCTAAATGCAAAAAATTACAATGTTCCTCAAGACAGACAAAGAGTTTTTATAGTTGGATTTATTAATAATATTGATTTTCAATTTCCAAAACAAAGCAATGAACATTTATCATTAAAAGACACCATCTTTGATTTAAAAAATAGTGCAAAAGCATACAATCCACAAGAATTAGACAGCTGTAATCACGAATACTACACCGCAGGTTTTTCGACTATTTTTATGTCAAGGAATAGAGTAAGAAGCTGGAATGAGCAATCTTTCACGATACAAGCTGGAGGGAGGCATGCTCCTTTACACCCACAAGCTCCAAAAATGACATTTATTGAACAAAACAAACGAGAATTTAAAAAAGGAAGTGAACATTTGTATCGTAGACTTTCGGTTCGTGAATGTGCTAGGGTGCAAACTTTTCCTGATGAATTTAAATTTATATACAATAACATTCTGGATGGCTACAAGATGGTAGGGAACGCTGTTCCCGTTAATCTGGCTTATGAAATAGCCAAACATGTTTCAAGTTATATTTTATGAAAACGACAGTTCTACATGCAATCAATAACATCATTGATAATAATCTATATAGCCTTAATCGGTACAAAAATTTAAATTATAAGATAAAAATCAATAACACTGGTACAGGCTTAGAAAATTTAATCAAAGATGCTTTATGCGGTCAATTTCAATTAAAGGAAAAAGAAAGAATAGAGCTACAAAGTGAATATTTTTCCTATACTGGAAATCAGAATAATCCTCCCGATTTAATCATAAGAAATAGCGATGCTTTTGAAATTAAAAAAATTGAAAACAACGAAAGAAAAATCTCACTCAATAGCTCTTTTCCAAAAGATAAACTATACAGAGAAAATAATATGATAACAACTGCTTGTAAAAATTGCGATGATAATTGGCAAGAAAAGGATATCTGTTATATCATAGGGGTCGTTGATAAAAAACAGTCAATAAGAAGCCCTTGGTTTCTTTACGGAGATTGTTATTGTGCAAAACCTGAAATATATACAAGAATAAAAGACAAAATAACAGATAACATTCAAGAATTAGGAATTGAATTAAGTAACACAAATGAAATCGCAAAAATTAAAAAAGTTGACCCTCTTGGAATAACAGATTTAAGAATTCGCGGAATGTGGGAAATAAAACATCCCAGCAAAGTATTCCAATACATTACAGAAAGAAAATTAAAACCTTACATAAAAGCATTAATGCTGAAAAGTAAATTTGAATCATTTGATATTGAAATTAGAAATCAAATTTTAAAAAAATGTAATCTACAAAATGTAAAAATACAAAATCCAAACAACCCTGCCAATTTACTTGAAACTATTTTAATTGAGTATGAGTTTAAAATATGAACGGATTAATTAAATATATTATTACCTAAATTTTTTTAAAGATCTAAACTGAGAATAATCTGTATTTTTTTTACAAAAATCTATAAGAATAATTGGAGTTCGCAATGAAATAAAAAGAAACTATTAAAAAAATTTATTACCACTAAAAAAATGAGGATGCAGATATAAAGTATAGTAAAAGGGGAGATATTTTTATTTTTGTAGAGATTTTATTCTCAACTGATATATATTTACCCATAATGAATTTGAAAAGAATAATTAAGTGGTTAGTTCCCATAGCCTCTTTTTTTTGTCATGGTGGCTCAGACTACATACAAGAGCATATAGAAGACGGTCTGAGTTGGCATATTTTAACTTGGGGAGAAAAGGAGCTATCAATACCAACATTAGTATGTGTCTATCATAGTCAAAGAGGCTGGGTTGTGGCTCCTTCTTCTCGTTTTCATAATGTCTATAAAGGGCTGTATATAGAAGATGGTAAGATTAAAGCTGTGGATAAAGCTACTTTTTATGATTTTTCTATAACAAAAAATACATTGGCGAGCTTGCTAGCACTTCTTCTACTTATTCTTCTTTTGTGGGGAAGTGTTGCAGTTATTCAGAGACGAAATAAGATTAGTTACGGTATTGGGAAATATGGTTTGGTACTTTTTTTTATACAATATATGCGTAAAAAGGTTGCCCATCAATTATTTGGAAAGAAGAGAGGCGATAAATATCTCCCCTACCTTTTATCACTTTTTTTATTTATAGCAGCTAATAATTTATTGGGATTATTTCCTGGTTGGGCTAACGTGACAGGTAATATTTCAACAGCACTAGCCATGACGACAGTTACATTTACATATGCCTTATATAATAGTACATCCTATTATTGGCGTCATTTTTTTTGTCCATCAGGAGCTCCAATATGGATGGCTCCTGTAATTGCCCCAATAGAATGTCTCGGGTTTATTACCAAAGCATCGTCATTAAGTATGCGACTAACAGCAAATATGTTTGCGGGTCATTTTGCCATTCTCAGCATACTTGATATCATTTTTTCATTAAAACCTGTTATATTAGCTGTGGCGATTAGTATCCCTTTTGCCATCTTTCTATTTTGTTTGAAAGTTTTGGTTTCTATTTTGCAAGCCTACATTTTTATGTTTTTATCTGCAAAGTTGATAGCTGAGACTACTTCTAATCATCATTGAAAGATATATAGTTAGTAATTATTAATTATTCTTGTTTAAACGTTATTATTATTTTATCATGGCAGCACACAGTATATCATATGCAATATTTGGTTTAGGAATTTCTATGGCTATTTCTTTCACTGCCCTTTCTTATGGAATAGGTAGGATTGTTATCGCGGCAGTGGAAGGTATTGCACGACAACCAGAGGCAGCGACAGACATTAAAGAAACTATTTTTTTACCTGTTTTTATGATTGAAGGAGTAGGATTAGGAGCAGTTTTGTTTCCTTTCCTCTTGATGCGTATTATTCTTACTTAGGATAGTATCTTCTTTCATTAATTAAAGATAGATTTATGTCAATTTTTTGTAAATAAATTTATTACGATATGGATATTTTAACACCAAAATTAGGGTTGTTTTTTTGGCAACTTGTCGTTTTTAGTTTATCCGTATTGGTTTTATCTTTAACTGTTTGGACTCCTATTATAGATTTTTTGCAAAAAGAAGAAGATATTTTTGAAAAAGAGAAAGCAAATCTCGTAGCTGAGAAGTTGGAATCAAAAAAGGTTTTACAAAAAAGTTCACAGATTATTGAAAATTCAGAAAAGAAAGCGGAGGGGATTGTTTTATCAGCAAAAGATGAGAGTAGAATAATATTGGAGAGAGGAAAAGAAGAAGCAGAACAGTTGAGAGATAAAATTTTATCGAAGGCTAAGGAGCAAATTGATATGGAAAGAAAAAAACTTATACGAGAACTTCAACGAGAGATGAACCAGCTTATAGTACTTGCTACTGAGAAAATTTTGCGTCGTCGCTTAGGGGAGGATGAGATACAAAATCTTCTCATTTCACAAACTGTGAAAGATATTTCTAAATATGGAAATTGTTGGGGAAATAATTTAAGTTCAGAAACCCAATAGCATGGAAAGACAAATTGGTGAACGTTATGCGAAAGCCTTTTACCTTTTTACTAAAGAAAAGGGAACCTTAGACAAGGTGTATGCAACATTTTTGGCTCTAGTTCAATCTACCAGCTGGTTGCCTTTTGTTAATTTTTGGAAAAAAAAAGGATTAACCTGGTCTCGCAAAAAGGAATTATGGAAAAGATTTATAAAAAATTTACCTCCTAAAGTAGAAAGCCTCTTCCTTTTCATATTTCATAAAAATCGTACAGAGGTATTAGTAGAAGTAGTCACAGAATTTGTAAGATACTACGAAATAGAAATGAAATTGCAAGAAGTTAAATTAATTACCTATACGACGATGGCTCCATCTCTTGAAGAAAAAGTAAAGTCGATCTGTAAACAATTGGGATATAAAAAAATAAGAATCATCAATAAGATAGATAAAACTATCTTAGGAGGATGTATATTGCAAATTAATAATAAATATCTGGATTTTTCTCTACATAAGCGTTTTATCGCATTGAAAAAACATTTAAATATTAACTGATATGGTAAAAAACATAGAGGCACAAGAGATTAGTAATTTATTAAAAAAGGAATTGGAACGATTTGAGGATCCTTTGGTTGTTGAAGAAGTTGGAAGAGTTATTCAAGTAGGAGATGGTATTGTGCGTGTTTATGGCTTACAAAATGTTACTATTGGGGAGATTGTTCTTTTTGAAAATGATGTTCAAGGCTTGGTACTGCATTTGGACTATGAATGGGTCGGGATAATTGTTATTTCTGTAGATTACAAAATTCAGGAGGGAGATCTGGTAAGGCGGGGAAAAAAGGAGATGCAGATAGAAGTTGGAGAAGGGATGATAGGTCGTGTAGTAAATTCATTAGGTAAAGCTGTGGACGGGAAAGGGGATATTTCAGGAAAACTTTATCCGATGCCAATAGAGAGAAAGGGTCCCGATGTGTTGTTCCGAGGATCGATATGTGAGCCTCTTGTCACAGGAACCATATCTATTGACGCCTTACTTCCTGTTGGGCTTGGACAACGGATGGTATTTTTGGGAGATCGTCAAAGCAGTAAAACTACAGTAGCCGTAAACCTTATTATGAATCAACGGACTCGTTTTGAGAGAGGTGATCCCGTTTATTGTATTTATGTTGCGATAGGTCAGAAGGCTTCCAATGTAGTTTATTTGAAAAAATTGTTAGAAAGTAAGGGGGCGATGGACTATACGATTATTGTCATGGCATCTGCTTCGGAGTCATCTTCCATTCGATTTTTGTCTCCTTTTTCCGCCACTTCCATAGGAGAGTTCTTTAGAGATACAGGAAGAAAAGCTGTTATTATCTATGATGATCTCTCTAAGCATGCCATTGCTTATCGTGAAATTTCTTTACTTTTGCGACGTCCACCAGGAAGGGAAGCCTATCCTCCTGATATTTTTTATCTTCATGCACGTCTCTTGGAGCGATCGGCAAAAATTAGTGAAAATCAGAATATTGCCTCAAAAATGAATGATTTGCCGACCAGTCTAAAAAATAAAATTAAAGAAGGAGGATCACTCACTTCCTTTCCTATTATAGAGACTCAGATGGGTGATATTTCTGCTTATATTCCTACTAACGTTATTTCTATAACAGATGGTCAGGTTTTTTTTAATAAGGAGATGTTCAATATGGGTTATCGTCCTGCTGTAGATGTTGGTTTTTCTGTTTCTCGTATTGGTGGTGATGCACAAAAAAAGATAGTTAAGAAGTTGGTAGCTCATTTGAAGTTGGAGCAGGCTCAGTTTCAAGAGTTGGAGTCTTTTTCGAAATTTGGTATTGAACTAGATAAAGTTGCTAAACGTATGTTGTTGAAAGGGATGCAGAATCGTGAATTATTGAAACAAAGAGTACACGATTCTTATACTTTGTCACAACAAATTATAATGTTGTATGCCATGCAAAATAATTTATTAAAGGATGTTCCTGTTGCTTCTACCCTTTCTTTTATGAGAACCTATTTAGATTATTTGTTTGAAAAGAATGGGACTTTAATGTCTAATTTGGATCAAAAAGATGAGATAGGGGAGGATGAGAAAGGTTATTTTATGGAAGCCTTATCTTACACTTTGAAAAAATTTAAAATAGAAAAATCTGACTAGAGAAGGGGGGGGGAGGTTTTTAGTATTTTATTATTATACCTGTTTCTTTTTATCCTGATTTTTTGAAATTATTATTATTCTATAGAGTAAATAAATGGTATATAGAATATGTGTTTAAATCAGTCTGAAGAAGCCTTAAAATCTCCGCAATTTGTGAATAAAATAAGTAAATTGAGAGAGGAATTTAAATTATTGGGAGAGAAACTTAAAGAGGTTGGTGATAGAGATTATGGTTCTATTTCTGAAGATTATGGAAAGAAGGAGAAACAATTAAAGGTTTATGATGCATATAAAAAAAATATTGAAGAAATATCTTGGTTGTCTAATTTTATGAGTACAGTCGTGGCTGTTGATGATAGAGCTGAGATTGAAAGGGAGTTATCTGGATTAAAGGAGGAGAATAAAAGATTGGAAAGACAGTTGTTAGTATGGTTTTTCCCTGAGAGTAATCTGGGTTCTAAAGGAGCTATGCTTGAATTAAGGGCAGGAGTTGGAGGGGATGAAGCCGCTCGCTGGGCGGGAGATCTTTTGAAGATGTACGAAGAGTTCGCAAAAAAGAAGAAGTGGGATTTTGAAATATTGAAATCAACTTTGGGCGTAGCTGGAGGATTTAAGGAAGTTATTGTTTCGATTAAAAATAGTGAAGCTTATCGCTTTCTTCAAAAAGAGTCTGGGATACATCGTGTACAACGTATTCCATATACTGAATCTCAGGGGCGTATTCATACATCTACAGTATCGGTGGCTGTTCTTCCAAAAATGGATGATATTGATGTTGTTATGAATCCAAAAGAGATTCGGAAAGATACTTTTTGTTCTTCTGGCCCTGGAGGTCAGTCTGTTAATACTACTTATTCTGCCGTGCGTCTTACTCATATTCCTACAGGTATTGTTGCTTCTTGTCAGGATGAGAAGTCTCAGATAAAAAATTATAATAAAGCTTTGAGTGTTCTTTATTTTAGGATTGTAAGTGAAAAGAGGGAAAAGCAAGATAAAATTATTAGAGAGAATAGGAAGTCTATGGTTAAGTCTGGAGATCGTTCTGAGAAGATAAGGAGTTATAATTTTCCTAATAATCGTGTTATAGACCATCGTATTGATGGTTTTAAGTTTAATTTGGCTCCTGTTTTGAGAGGAAACATAGGGGAACTTATTCAAAAATTACAGTTTGAGGAGTAATTTTTTTCTTTTGATTGGAAGTTGTATTATTTTTGATATATATTGATATATTTTTTTAATTTGGTGGATTGTTTTTTTTCTATGTATTGTTATTTGATATGCTTTATTTGTTTAGTTAATTGTGTTATATGGTGCTATTTTTCTAATATATTACGGAGATATTTTTTTTAGGGAAGGTGATATTTTCTTTTTTTTAGGTTGTGATTATGATAATAGTAAGATTGTTTTTTTTATTTTTTCTAGTGTTTTTATGAAGCGGGAATTTTCGAATATTTAGATGATTACAATTTTTTATTTGTATAGTATCTTCCCTTATAGTGGTATGTTTTTATATATATTCATATTTATTTTTAGACGTAGTGTAATTAGATATTGGCTTTATACTGTTAAGTTGATATTTTTTTGTGGTCTGTTTTCTCTATCTATTTTTAGAGCTTCTACCAGTAATTCCAGTTGTGATAGTGATAGTTCCACTTATAATAGCGAAGATAATACTCCTGACTTTGAATATTTTTTAAATCCAAAAATGGAAAATGGTAAATATTCTATTCTGACTATTCCTGACTACAAGGGAAAAATTGACTTTCTGAAAAAAGATATATATGTTATTTACGATAAAGAAAAATATATTGCTAATAGACTAAGTAATATCTATGATGATATAAATTTTTCTGATATTAAATTACCTGCT
>PJEL010002480.1_pt1 | contig 16829 bp, 15 predicted proteins | sample 1853271 | NCBI WGS metagenome assembly PJEL01 (sample SAMN08108733, study PRJNA415343) | Invertebrate metagenome, whole genome shotgun sequencing project. | host: Globobulimina | place: Sweden: Gullmar Fjord | collected 2015-08
GTAAATGAATTAACCCAACAAAATGCTTTGTTAACTTATCAGGAATTATTACCATCGATATTAGCCTATTCATTACCTTATCTTTCGTTACTTTGGCTGGCAACTATTGCTATTCTTGCCAGTAAGCTGCTTATTGAAATCCGTAACGTAAATAATCTACCATTTCACTCAAGTGTATCTCCTTCTTCAGCACTTTTGAGGCGCTTTGATGAATTGGCAAAGCAAATTAAATTGACTAGAACACCAAGATTGCTTATATCATTGAAAGCTGAAGTGCCTATGGCAATAGGTTGGTTAAAACCTGTTGTACTACTGCCAGCAAGCATGGTGACCGGCTTAGATTCTGCACAGCTAGAAATGTTAATTCTGCATGAGCTTGCCCATATTCGACGCCATGATTACTTAGTCAATTTTTTACAGACTCTGATCGAGCTATTATTTTTCTTCCATCCTAGTGTACACTGGATTGGCAAACAAATGCGCAACGAGCGAGAGTATTGTAGTGATGATATTGCAGTACAGCACTGTGGCGATGCAATCGCGTATGCACATACCCTTACTGATACCGCTTCGTTATGTGCAAAAAATCATTTCCATACCATCCCAACGATGGCAATGGCGGCATCTGGCGGGGATTTAAAAGCACGTGTGCTTCGACTTGTTGATCATCACTGTGCTCCAGCAAACAACACTAGTAAGTGGCTTGCCGCAATGAGTTTACTATTGGCATTAACACTACTTAGCATTAATCAATTACTGACGATGCCTTTTGCCCAACAATTAAATAATCAATTTCCTTGGCAAGAAAGTAACTCTATTAGCAAAAGTATCTTTAATACAAGCGAAATAGGAATTGCCCCAAATAAAGCAGAAAACCATATACTAAAAAGCTCCTCTATTGCTCAGCAGCTATTAGAGCAAAAGGAAAAAGTCCTACATTCTCCTATTGTAGATATTGATAACAATCTGAACCTAACTAAGCCGTTTGTAGAAAGTGAGACCGCTGTCTTTGCAACGGATATTGATTCACAAATAAATGTGAATCAAATCCAAACAAAAGCAAAAGAATCCGTAGCAATAGAAAATGCGATACAAAGCTCTGCCCTTGTAACAGTACAGCAATCAAGTAAAGACATCGATATTGCCCCAACAAAAGTAGAAAATACTGACTTTACTGTTATTACCGAAAGTTTGCCTGTAGCCACTAAAGAGCCAAAATTAGTTGTAGAACCCTCACAAATTCAATTAGCATTACCACGTATACAAACACTAGCTCTTGCTCAAGCTTCAAAGTCTCCAGTAAACAATAGCGAGTTAGCTGAACACAAAGATGTTGAGCAAGGTGATAATAATCTGTCAATAACATACAATAATGATTTGACCGTTCAAGATAGTCGTTACCAACAACTTTCCTATCGTCAAGAAATCGACAACTTAGCCATGGATAATGGTTTATATCAGGCCTCACATGCAATTAGAACTGAAAATAACCAGCCTGTAGAAATTAATAAACTACGCTTTGCTTCACTAGAAAACTCAACGTCAGCAGTATCACATGAAGCTAAACCACTAAACTCAATAAACCCAGTCTACCCAAGCCTTGCAAAACGAAGAGGCATAGAAATGGAAGTAAAAGTTGACTTCATCATAGATCGTAACGGTAAAGTAAAAGATATTAATTTCACTCAGCAGAGTAAACTCATTTACTTCAAATCAGCAATACGCTCCGCCATTAGAAAGTGGCGCTTTAGCCCTGCAATGAAAAATAATCGTACAGTTGAAAGTAAAATGAGTAAGATCTTCTCTTTCAGTCTACAAGCATAAAATCTTAAAGAGTTGAAACATCTCGCTGATTTAAGCACTGTTTCCAAGGATTACTGAGTAATGACTTCAGTGCAAGTTAATCAACAAATATATACTGGAAATCAACTTAGAACCAACCTTGCTAGCTTTTGGAAACAAGGCACTTTCGCATCATTTGAGGGTGTTAATAGTGTCGAAATACACTACGCCCACTTTACCCATAAAAACCCCGCATCCCCTGCTTTAGTCATCGTTCCTGGACGAAGTGAAAGTTATTTAAAGTATCGAGAATTGGCCTTTGATTTATACTCTCAAGGTTACAATGTTTTTATAATTGATCATCGTGGCCAAGGACTTTCTGGTCGGTTATTAACGAATCCACACAAGGGTTATGTTGACAACTTTCAAGACTATGTCGAGGACCTAAAACACTTTGTCGAACATATTGTCGCTCGATGTTGCGAAACTAAGCCATTTATTCTTGCTCACTCTATGGGCGGGGCCATTGCAACGCGATATATGCAAGATTCACCCGGAGCGATTAAAGCTGCAGTCATCTCTTCGCCAATGCTAGGTTTTAATTCTGGTTTCATACCACAAGTCATAGCAAAATCGCTGATATCAATTAAGCTAACAATAAATAAACTATTTAGTAAAACATCCTGGTATTTCTGGGGACAAAAAGACTATGCCTTAACTGCCTTTTCAAAAAACAAGTTAACCCATTGTGAACTGCGATATAAAAATTTCACCGACTTGTATGAGGACAACAGCAAAATTCAACTTGGTGGGGTTACTTGTCATTGGTTAGCACAGAGCATAACTGCCCAAGCAGAGATCTTTTCTAAGATCCCACAGCTTGTTACTCCAATCCTACTGCTTCAGGCAGGGAGTGATAGTATAGTAAGCAAGCAGGCACAAGATGATTTTTGTCAACAGCTTCATGCTATGCAACCTCAATCCTGCCCAGATGGTATACCAAGCGAGATTGAAGGTGCTTATCACGAATTGTTCTTTGAGATTGATAGCTATAGGGACATAGCTTTACAGCAGACTCTTGCGTGGTTTAAAAAACAAACATAACTTCCTATTCTATAGACTAGGAAGTTTCTTTAAGCAGTTCTTCTTGAACTACAGAGCTGGGATCGTGATGAATAAAAACCTCACAAGGTGCAAGTAAGTGACAAATTTTTGCCTCTATCTCATCACCAATGCCATGTGCTTCCAGTAAAGAAAGCTCATCACTCAGCTCTAAGTGAAACTGAACAAAACGCTGCGCACCAGACTGCCTAGTTCGTAATTCATGAATGCCAATAGCCTGCTCATGAGATGAAACGATTGCTTTTATCTGGTCTAACTCTTCATCACTAAGTTCACTATCCATTAACTGTGAAACACTTTGTACCATAATCTGACTAGCTCCAAAGACTAGATATAAAGCAACCGCAATGGTAAATACACCGTCTGCTTGTAACCAGTAGCCTTGACTCAGCACAATCGCGACTAAGACACCTAGATTAAGTAATAAATCTGATTGGTAATGTAAGGCATCACCGCTAATAATAATTGAGCCTGTGCGCTTAATTACATAACGTTGAAAGCCAACTAGAATAAGTGTTAAGACAATAGAAATGATTGTCACCCAGATAGCGACTTCACTTTGTACTATAGCTTGAGGATTAAGCACCCTAGAAACTCCGCTGAAGATAAGAATGATAGCCGAACCTAAGACAAAAGAGGCTTGTACTAATCCAGCTAAACTTTCGGCCTTACCATGACCAAAAGTATGTCCTTTGTCTGCAGGCGCTAAAGCAAAGCGCAGAATAACAATACTCATTACTGAAGCAAATAAATCTAAAATAGAGTCCGTGGTAGAGGCTAGCATGGCACTAGAGTCTGTCACCAACCAAGCATACAGTTTAATCACCACTAGGATTAGCGCTGTAGAGGTAGAAGATATTGCTGCTAATCTTACCCAGAATGCATAATCATCACTTGACGTTGTACTTGTAGCCATAACCTACCCTTGAAAAATTAATATATAAATGACATTACCCGTTATACCTAAACCACAGGAAGGTACAGTCTTCAGCTAGAATGCCTGAAGCTAGCATCTTTAAGTAGCTTGGGTATATAATAACAAAAATTTTATCAGATGATGATTGTTATGCTAGATGTTGTTCTTTTTCAACCACAAATCCCACCAAATACCGGTAATATTATCCGTTTATGCGCTAACTCAGGCTTTAGGTTACATTTAATTGAGCCTTTAGGGTTTGATCTAGATGATAAAAAATTACGCCGTGCAGGTCTAGACTATCATGAGTTTGCAGCCATCCAACGTCATGCTAGCTTTAATGATTTTGTTAAAAAAGAACATCCTAAGCGAGTACTTGCCATCACAACAAAAACAAATAATTTTTATGGCGATGTGAGTTTTCAAGCGGGTGATTATTTGTTATTTGGCTCTGAAACAGCAGGTTTACCAGAAGAAGTACGCGTGCAGATTCCTGACGAAGATAAAATAAGAATTCCAATGCTTAAAGAAAGTCGAAGTATGAACTTATCAAACGCTGCTGCGGTAATCGTTTATGATGCTTGGCGTCAGTTAGGTTTTCCTAACGCTGTATAGTAGGGAATAGGAAAGCTATAAATAAAGCTGTAAATCTAGTTTCGATGAGAGTTACAGCTTATTAATTTATTCAAATTTTCTGTCGCGAGAGAGTAGAGCTGCAGCTGCAAGCTTAGCGTTTTTAGAGTTATAAAGTACTTGATAGACCTGCTCAACAATTGGCATTTCTACACCATGTCGCTGGGCAAGCATATAAACTTCTTTAGTATTTCGATACCCCTCGACCACTTGACCAATATTAGCAATAGCCTCCTCTACCTCACTACCCTGGCCTAGAGCCAAGCCAAAACGGCGATTACGCGATTGATTATCAGTACAAGTTAATACCAGGTCACCTAAACCAGCCATGCCCATAAAGGTTGCAGGCTCTGCCTTTAACGCCAGACCTAAGCGGGTCATTTCAGCTAATCCACGAGTAATAAGCGCTGTACGTGCATTGGCACCAAAACCAATACCATCAGCTATACCCGCAGCGATAGCAATAACATTCTTAACTGCACCACCAAGCTGAACACCAATAAAATCTTTATTCGAGTAAACTCTAAAAAGTTTCTCACAATGCAGTAAGTCTGATAATTCACTGACAAAAACATCATCTTCAGAAGATAACGAAATGGCTGTAGGTAAACCTGAGGCCATCTCTTTGGCAAAAGTGGGGCCTGATAACACAGCTAAAGAGACACTATCACCGAGCACTTTTCTTGCAACATCTTGCAATAAACCGCCCGTCTCAGGATCTAAACCTTTGGTTGCCCAAGCTATTTTTTCATTACCTGTTAACACGGGCTTAATTTGCTTAAGCATATCGGCAAAGGCATGGCTTGGAACAACAACTAATATATTTTCACTTGCCTGCACAGCCTTTATTAAATCAGCTTCAAGAGTTAAAGTTTCAGGAAATGGGCAATCAGCAAGATATTTACTATTTTCTCTATCTTGTGCCATTGCCGCAACATGACTTTCATCACGTCCCCATAGCACAGTTTCATGACCATTTCTGGCTAAACAAATTGCCAGCGCAGTGCCATAAGACCCTGCACCAAGCACTGTAATTTTTGCAGCTGAAGTCATGTACAACCTTATTATTAGTGATTATTAGTCGGTGTTATCTCTTTGTAATTCAGTATTAAGCTGATTACTAGTGCGTTTCAGTGCTTTGCGGCATGTTCTCTTGTGCTGCACGTTGTTGTACATAAGAAGCGTATAAACCTTCAAAGTTGACAGGTGTTAAGTTAAATTGTGGGAAAGAGCCACGATTAACTAAGCTTGCCACTGTTTCACGAGCATAAGGGAACAATGTTGTAGGACAAAAAGCACCAATAGTATGCGCTAATTGTGCTTCTGGTAAGTTACCAATAGTAAAGATACCTGCTTGCTGTACTTCTGCTAAAAAGGCAGTTTGATCTTCAACAGTAGCTGTTACGGTTACCGATAAAACAACTTCATAAGTATTATCTGCTAATTTAGTAGAACGTGTATCAAGGTCTAATTTGATTTCAGGTTTCCACTCTAATTGAAATACAGCTGGAGAATTAGGGGTTTCAAAAGAAACATCTTTTGTATAAATGCGTTGAATTGCAAACTCTGGTGACTGTTGTGCCGCTGCTTCGTTGTTCTCTACTTGGTTCTCTTCAGCCATGATGGGCTCCTATCTTGTAATTTTTTAATTGAATTTAATATTGTTTTTCTTCTAGTAGCGCTTCTAACTGGTTATTTCTTTCTAAGGCGACTAACTGATCGCAACCGCCTACATGCACATCATCAATAAATATTTGTGGTACCGTGTAGCCACCATTGCTACGTTCAATCATAGCGCTACGCATATTCATGTCACCATCAATTTTAATTTCATTGTAAGTTAACTCTTTGCTTTTTAATAAGGCAAGTGCATGAGTACAATACGGGCAATAGGCTTTGGTATAAATATCAATATTTGGCATTTTAACTCTCTGTCAGTAATGAGTGACTCGGATTAACAGTGTGTACGGGTAAGTAGTTACTTAGCTACAGGTAAACCTGCACCAGTCCAAGCATTCATACCACCTTTAAGAACACTTACACGCGTAAAACCATCTTTATGCAAGTTGTTAGCAATTTGTACCGCACTCATGCCCGCATAACATACTACTATGATGGGTTTATCTTTATACTTTTCAAGACTAGCATGACCATTTTTACTGATTTTTTCACTTGGCAAGTTTTTAGCTTCAAGGATATGACCCGCTTTAAAATCTTTTTCTTTACGAATATCAAGGGCTACACCCTCTTCTCTATTCATCAAAAAGGTTAAATCTTGTGTACTAATTTGTTTAATCGGTGACATTTTCATTTTAATTGTTGTCACGATAATCATTACCACAAGGGCAACCCAAACTGCGCTCAACATGCCATTATTGCTTGCGAAAGTAACTAACTGTTCCATAAATAAAAGACCATTTCTTATCAAATTTCGAATCGGCACATTATACGCAAACCACTTAGAATTGCGAGCATATACATCAAGCTTGAGTTAGACCGAGTACTCAAATCAAAGTTTAGTAACCTTACACGGAACATTTCTATGTTAAATCCTTAGTGAATAACCCTATCTGAGGGTGTACAATGCTTGCCCACAAGATACAGCAAACATAAATCAAACGGGAAGCATAATGGCGAATAAAAAATCAACGGTACTGATGATTTTAGATGGTTGGGGATACAGAGAAGACACTAGTTCTAACGCTATACATCAAGCAAAAACACCAGTATTAGATGATTTAAAGGCCAATTACCCTAATATGTTAATTGATACTTCAGGTATGGCGGTAGGCCTACCAGACGGACAAATGGGTAATTCTGAAGTTGGCCATGTCAATTTAGGTGCTGGCCGTGTTGTCTACCAAGATTTCACCCGTATTACTAAAGCAATAAGCGATGGCGACTTTAATGAAAACCCTACGTTATGCCAAGCAGTAGATAAAGCGGCATCAAGTCAAAATGCTGTACATATTTTTGGCTTACTTTCACCTGGCGGCGTACATAGCCATGAAGATCATATCTTTGCCATGATGGAGCTAGCTCAAAAACGTGGCGCGGAAAAAGTCTATTTACATGCCTTCCTAGATGGCAGAGATACACCGCCACGTAGCGCTAAAGTCTCGCTAGAAAAGGCACAACAAAAATTCTCTGAGCTCTTTTCTGATAGTAATGTTGAAGGGCAAATAGCTTCTGTCATTGGTCGTTACTATGCCATGGATAGAGATCAACGTTGGGATAGAGTTGAAGCGGCCTATAACTTAATGGTTAATGGCCAAGGTTTACATCAATATGATAATGCCTTAGATGCGTTATCTGCTGCCTATGCTCGTGATGAAAATGATGAGTTTGTCGGCGCTAGTGCTATAACAACCCCAGAAGGTGAGACGGTTAAAGTTAATGACGGTGACGCATTAATCTTTATGAACTTTAGAGCGGATAGAGCCCGTCAATTTAGCCGCTGTTTTACCGAAAGCGAGTTTGCTGGTTTTGAACGAAAAAGCACACCTGCGATTAGTGATTTTATCATGTTAACGCAATATTCTGCTGACATTGATGCTCCCTCAGCTTTTGCGCCTGCAACGCTCGATAATGTCATGGGTGAATGGTTAGCCAAGCACAATAAGACTCAATTACGCATATCAGAAACTGAAAAATATGCTCACGTTACATTTTTCTTTAGTGGTGGTAAAGAAGACAACTTTGCTGGTGAAGAGCGAATATTAGTGCCATCTCCTGATGTCGCTACTTATGATTTGCAGCCAGAAATGAACTCAACTTTACTTACTGATAAGCTCGTTGGCGCCATTGAAAGTGGTCAATACGACTTTATTGTCTGTAATTATCCTAATGGCGATATGGTTGGTCATACCGGTAGCTTTGATGCTGCAGTTCAAGCTTGTGAAGCTGTTGATACGTGTGTCGGTCGAGTAGTGAAAGCATTACAAGAAAAAGGTGGCGAATGTTTGATTACTGCTGACCACGGTAATGCCGAGCAAATGCAAGATCCCGAGTCAGGTCAAGCGCATACTGCCCACACCTGTGAACCTGTACCACTAATCTATGTAGGGCGTGATGCTAAGCCTGCAATATCTGGAACCTTAAGCGATATATCTCCAAGTGTCCTACATTTAATGGGAATGGAGCAACCAGAAGAGATGACAGGCTCAGTTCTCATGCAATTAACTAAGTGATATTAAAACGACAAACTAAGTGATATATTGACCTTTGACTTACTGCCAATATTTACTATGAGATTGTTTATCCACACTTATTTATCAAGTATGCGTCCTTTATTTATAGCTACAGCAAGCTTATTTATCATAAGTTTGCTGTTTGCTTTTCCCATGCACGCATCGCAAAGCAACAGTAATGAAAAGGCGCAAAAACAAAATAGAACCAAGCTCAGCGATATCCAAAAAGCTATTTCAAAACAAGAATCGAATATTTTTGATACCAATAAACAGCGCAGTGGCTTAGAACAACAGTTAAAAGCTGATGATTTGGCTATAGCGAAAGTAGCTAAAGCTATTAACAAAATTGAACAAGATCTGAGTAGCACTCAAAGCAAAATCATCACCTTAGCTGCAGAAAAGAAAAAACTCACTATTGCTAAGAAAAAGCAAGAGACTTTACTAGCACAACAGTTAAGATCCGCGTACACCACAGGTCAACACGACTATCTAAAACTTTTGCTCAATCAAGATCAAAGCGAAAAAATACAACGCACTATTAGCTATTACCAATATTTAAACCAAGCTAGAACAAAAGAAATAGATAAATTTCAAGTAACCATTGCACAACTATTACAGGTAAGCACAGAGCATCAAACTCAAATAGAACATTTACAACAATTAAAATCCGCGCAAGTACAGCAAGACAATCAGCTACGTAGCAATAAACAACAACGAAGTAATACCTTGGCTAAATTAAGTCGTCAATTACTTTCAAGCAAGCAGCAATTAAATAAACTAAAGGCTGAAGAAAATAACTTAAACCAGGCATTAAGCAAGCTTGCGGCAATTATCCAGGCAGAAATAGATTTAACCGGCTTAAGTAAATTAAAAAGAAAATTATCTTGGCCTGTTAAAGGACGCATGTTGCACCGCTTTGGCACAAGAAAACAGGGCTATTTGAAATGGAAAGGGGTATTAATTAGCGCACCAATTAGTCGCCAAGTACAAACTATTCATAATGGCACGGTATTATTTTCAGATTGGCTAAAAGGCTACGGGTTATTAACCGTTATAGATCATGGTAATGGCTATATGAGTCTTTATGCCCATAATCAAACTTTATTAAAGTCCGTTGGTGATCGCGTAGAGACAGGAGAACCGATTGCTTTAATAGGACAAAGTGGTGGCTTAGAGCAATCAGGCCTATATTTTGAAATTCGCCATAAAGGTAAAGCTCTTAATCCAAAATTATGGTGTCGATAAATTTACTGAATTACCGCTGCGTATTGACTATGATAAGAATTACTAATATAAATTATTAATACAAACATAACGCGGTGCTTACCATTATCTCAAAAACTATATCTAGCTCACTTTCCTTTTTCATTCTGTCCTTCTGTCTATTAAGTAGTGAAATATACGCACAAGCTAGTCGAGTCGCGATAGTTATTGATGATATGGGTTATCGTTATACCGACAAACATGCATTAACTTTACCCGGTGCTATTACCTATGCCTTTTTACCACATACCACCTACGGTAAAAAACTTGCTGTATTAGCCAACAACTCAAATCATGATGTATTAATCCATATTCCTATGGAATCAGAAAATAGAAAAAAATTAGGACCTGGTGCATTGACAAGTTCAATGAATGAGCAAGCGATTAATCAAAGTTTAACTGAGTCACTGGCAGAAATTCCTTTTGCCATCGGTATCAATAACCACATGGGTAGTTACCTTACCCAGCTTTACCAGCCTATGGCTTGGACAATGGACTTCTTAAAACAACATGAACTACTTTTTCTAGACAGTAAAACCAGTCCACATTCCAAAGCAGAGCAAGCAGCCATTGATTATAATGTGCCAGTACAATCAAGGCAGATATTTTTGGATAATGAACTAACTGATGAGTATATTAGCCAACAGTTTAAGCAGCTTGTTAATTTTGCAAAAAAGCATAAAACAGCGATTGCCATTGCCCATCCTCACCCAGAAACAGTAAGCATATTAAATAAACTAATTCCAACATTACAGTCCCATGGAATTGAGCTAGTACCTTTATCAAGTTTATATAAAGCACCAAAAGAAAACATAACGAGTACGATGGTTACGGAATAACTTCTGTGCAGATAAATTAACGGTATGGCAGCAAAAAATGATCAGTGATGATGGAACACTTTTCTGAATAGCACTACAACTTGATATTATTTTCTCTTAGTATTTGATGTAAATACTTAACAGGAATGGCATAAGTGATACCGCTAGGGTTACTGATCACCGCTTCTTTAGTTGCTTGCACAAAAACTTTATTAATAATGCCAACAACATCACCTGTTTTCATATCATACATAGCACTGCCACTATTCCCGGGATAAGCAGTAGCATCAAGTTGATAAACCAAATAAGGATTTCGCATTCGCTTGAGCATTTTTAAGTTTATTTGCTCGGCAGTTACTGCAGGAACAACTGTGGGCGTGATACTAGCAATAATGCCTCGATGAGTAACTGGGTATAAACCTAAAACACCGCCGATAGGAAACCCTGTAAAGGCAATATAGCTGCCATCAGTATAGAACTCGCTATCCGCCAATGTCATTGCAGGTAAAGCAGGACCTGATATCTTTAAAATAGCTAAGTCATACAAGCTTGAAGTTACAATAATCTCTGCCTCCCTCACTTTTGCCTTTTTACCCGAGCCAATAAAAACCGCCATTTTTTGTAATAGACTCTCATTTAGCATTGTAGGCAGTACATGATCATTAGTCACAATATAATGCCCATCACCAATAACAAAACCTGTTCCTCGTAAGATATTCTGCGGTCGACTTGTTGGTGTATGTATACCAATACCAACAACCGATGGCTTAATTTTAGCAACAACATCAACAAATTCAGCGTGGGCTGCTGACATAAAGGTAAGAACAAAGAGTAAAGATAATTGCAGATATTGGCGCATAGTATTCCCTAAATAATTTAAGCGATAATCATTATCTTAATAAAGTCTACCTTAAAGCACACGCTATAGAAAATGCTTTACCAGACAGCCACAGCACATTCTTTTTCGCAAAATAGCTAACTTTGTTCATAATTAAAGCTTAAGTCTATTATTTAAAATGTAAATTATCTTGCGCTGTAGGAGGAGGAATGAAAAAAGCTATTGTGCCTATTTTTGCCGGCGGCGGTACCCGACTTCCAGCTCACTTAGGTGTATTAAAAGCATTAGAATTACTCGATATTAACTTTGAAGATTTAGTGGGTGTATCAGGTGGCAGTATTATTGCCAGCTTTTATGCTGCAGGTTTAGACTTAAATGAAATAAAAAGGATAGCCTTAAAAACGAACTACAATCAATTTCGAGAGTTTTCCTTAGTTAAACTTATTCGTCATGGTGGATTAAGTTCTGGCGATGCATTTGAACGCTGGGTAGATGGACACCTACAAGGAAAGACCTTTGCGCAGTTAGAGAAAAATCTTCATATCGTCGCGACAGATGTCACTAATGGGAAACCGGTAGTTTTTGATGCCGAATTAACTCCTGACATGAAAGTATCTAAAGCCGTACGCTTCTCTATGTCAATTCCACTGGTATTTAGTTTCAAGCCCTTTGGCAAACGTATTATGGTTGACGGTAGTATTTTATCAGAAGATGCTTTACACCGAGATTGGGATCATAAAGGTACACCGGTACTTTGCTTTCGCTTACGTGGTGAGCATGAGTACGACCAGCTCAATGTTAATGGCTTTTTTCCTATAGTTAACTACGTTACCTTACTAATACGCACTTTTATGACCACCATTTCACGTGAATATATCAATGAAAATTTTTGGCATAACACCATAGTGATAAATATTGGAGAATACTCAGCTGTAGACTTTAAAATGACTAAAGAGCAAAAGCATGAGTTGTATAAAATAGGTTTTCAAACAGCAATGGAGGTTATTCCAATAAAAGTAAACCTAAAAACCAATGACATAGCTCATTAAGTTATAAGCATTTAATCGAATTTAACTTAACTGCTGCTTGTCTATATTATGTATTCAGCGTCATAATAGTCCTGCTCAATAGACTTTAAGATTTAAGATTTAAGATTTAAGATTTAATCTTTAATCTTTAATCTTTAATCTTTAGGATGATAAAAAATATCTTGTGATACAAGATACCTAATATGTGATAGCGGTTTGCATCACCAACTTGCCAATTCAGGAAACTTTGACCAAGTAATTCGAAAAGTTACCTACTGGCTATAGGAAACAGACTCAATAGTAAGGATCTATAACAAGAAAATATCGTTGCTCCCCTTTTGCACACCGTTTGATCTTCTGGCTGACAAAGTAATGTTACCCAAGGCAAGTATTGATAATTATGTTATCGTCTTTCAATCTGGCGTATATGGCACTTCGGCAAGCCCTAAAGACTTCCTTAGCCAACCGAAACTAAGTGAAATCTTACTTTAAACGATATTAACGATTAATTACAGTTAAAGGAGGTTAACGACTATACTGGTATTAGCCAGACGTTATATTAAGCACCCCAATATCCATTTCTTCTTGGTGCAATAGAGTTTTAAGCTGAAAGTTCGGCAGTCCTTTTTTACAATTTCATAATGGGTTACAAATGAATTGGAATAAACGATTAATGAGTACCCCTGTTATTGGGGATATCACTAAAAAAATTGTCTCTGCTAAGGCAAGTAGGGAAGCGCATAGTATTTCAGATCATTTCACTCAATTTTTACAACCCTATGTTGCCTCTGACCAGCAACTAAAAGAAGAAGCCTTTAAAATTCGTCACAATGTTTACTGTGAAGAACTGGCTTTTGAAGATGTCAGAGACAATGGTCAAGAAACCGATGAGTTTGATAATCAATCAATTTTTTCTTTAATTAAACACAAACCTTCAGAAACATTTACTAGCTGTGTACGCTTAGTTACCTCCACGGGTTTAGATGAATTACTGCCCATTGAAAAATATTGCATGGATTCTATTACCAATGAAGATCTTAGCCCTAAGCGTTTTAATCGCGCTGAAATAGCTGAAATATCACGTTTAGCGGTAAAATCAGATTTTCGTCGTCGTAAAGCGGATCACTTTAAAGGCTCTGGCACCGGGGTTATCAAAGAAAGTAGCTACTCTGAAACAGAGTTACGCTGCTTTCCTTTTATCGCAATTGGTTTATATATGGCCGCAGCAACGATGGGAATGAATACTGGCATTCGCCATGTGTATGTAATGATGGAGCCAAGATTGGCCCGTAGTATGAAATTTATTGGCATCACCTTTCAACAACTTGGGGCACCTGTTGATTATCATGGTTTACGCGCACCCTATTATATTAACCCTGAAATTTTTATGAAAAACCTATCGCCTGGTTTTAAGAGTCTTTATAGAACTATCGAAAAAGACATTTGCTCACAACTAGTGCAATTAGAGCCAACTAACCGAACTTAAGCAACGGCATAACTAAACCAAATAACCAGCGTAAAACCGCTAAGTGCAGCTCATGCAACAAAAACTTACCTCTCTCATTAATAACATTCTTAGCACTGACTCAAGTTGCTCATTTGACCCTCAACAACTATCACACTTGATGAAAGGTACCGAAGGGCTTAACTGTTTTGAAAGCAAACAACGAAAACTAATGGGTGTTATTAGACTTACTCAAGTAAGTGAAATTAAAGCTTTGCTTGATTTAGCCAATCAGTGTGCCACTGATGAGGATCTGGCATTTTCTTTACACCCTATCAGTACCGGTAATAATTGGGGCTATGGCACTAGCCAACCTGCCGCTTTAGATAGCAATATTATTCTTTTAGATTTAGGTCAATTAACAAACATAAGCCATTTTGATAGTGAGCTAGGATTGATTACGCTTGAACCAGGGGTTACTCAACAACAATTGAGCGATTATTTACTCCAGCATAATTATGATTATATGGTGCCTGTTACAGGGGCTGGTCCTAGCTGTTCAATTTTAGCCAACGCGTTAGAGCGTGGTTACGGTATTACCCCCTACACTGACCATTTTAGTGCCGTAACTAGTATTCAAGGCTTTTGGGCTAATGGCACACCTTATCAATCCGCGGTCAATGAATTAGATGCCAGTGATGATAAATTTGTCGACAAAACCTTCAAGTGGGGCCTGGGTCCTTACCTTGATGGATTATTTACTCAGTCAAACTTTGGCATTGTTAGCCAAATGACAATTCGATTAGCTAAGAAAAAGCCTGATTTCACCTCGTTTTTTATCCAAATTGATGATGACTCTTTACTTGAACAAGCGGTGCCTTTAGTGAGGCAAGTATTACAAGATTATGAAGGAATTGTAGGATCAATTAACTTGATGGATCAGCGTCGGTTATTATCAATGTTTGCTAAGAATCCCAATGGAAATGATGCTCATCAAGTTATGAGCGAGCAAGATATTAGCAAGTTAGCTAAAGAGCTGCAAAGCCCTTGCTGGACTATTGTCGGCAGCATTTATGGCAGTAAGGCTGTTGTTAAAGCGGTTAAAAATGAAATTAATCTGGTATTTAAACAGCTACCTTGTAAACGAGTTTATTCAAACAGCCCAGTCATTACCATAACCAATAGCATAATTGATCACTTACCTACTAGTTTAATTAAAAGGATCCCTGCTTTAAGGAAAATAGCAGAGCAATTGGACTCTTTTAATAAGGGTAAAGAAATTATGCTAGGAAAGCCCAATAAGGTTGCCTTAAAACTTGCTTATTGGCGTCACAAAGATGCCGATAGCTTTGATAAAAATACATTGTCACCAGGACAAGATGGTTGCGGGTTACTCTGGTATGCACCGTTAATAACGATGAGAGCAAATAAAATGCGAGAGTTTGTCGAATTTATTAGGCAAACTTGCCCAAAATTTAATATTGAGCCGTTTATTACCTTCACCAATTTAAAACACGATTGTGTTGACAGTACAATCCCTATTGTCTTTGATTTGAACAACCCTCAGGCAGTTCAGGATGCTCATAATTGCTTAAAAGCCTTAGTAGAAGAAGGCCTTAAAAAAGGCTTTGTCCCTTACAGACTAAATATCGACCAACAACAGTGGTTACTCAATAAAGACAGCGACTTTTGGCGAACAGTCAATCAAATAAAAAGCAGCTTAGATCCCCATAATATCTTAAGTCAAGGAAGATATAATCCTCGTTAGCTGTTCAGTTAGTTCAATAAATGATGAGATAGTTCTAGAAAAAAAGCCCGATAAACTTATGTTTACCGGGCTTTTTACTTAATTTATATTTTCAACGTAGTCTAACTAGTAGAGCATAGACGCACTTGGGTTTAAAATTGACAATAAACCGAGTCGTTCTAAATCACAATAGTCGACCGCATTGGTTAACATATCTTTATCAATACACAATAGTGCTAACTGCTCAGGGGTTAATAGGTCGCCATAATCTAGCTCCTGCCCTTTAAATACCTGATTTTTACTCATCACTCGTTTAGCGACATATAGCAGTTGTGTTTCTGCATTGTATTGACTTAAGTCTTCAATATCTTGATCACGAATAGGAGCAAAAATACTATAAGGTAGTTGCCACTCTCTTAAGAGTCCTGCTGAACACTCTCCAAAAGTGAAACCTAAAACACTTTGCTGTTTCATCCAGGGTAATAACTTTATATCCTGACTGTCACAGGCCGCTTGTTTCTCTTTGGTAATTTGATGAACAACTAACTCACCTAAGTTATGTAACAACCCTAGAATAAATAAGCGCTCTGCATGAACGATACCTAAACTGGTGCCTAGGAATTTCATCAATAATGCACAATCAATGCTTTTGATCCAAAATTCATCTAGATAATCTTGGTTAGCATCAATATTTTTAAAGGCTTCTGTAGTGAAATAGGCAATAACTAGGTTATAGACTTCGGTAATACCTAGTACTAATACAGCTTTAGAAATGGTATCAATTTTACCTGGGTAATTAAAAAACGGACTATTAGCCAGCTTTAATACTGTACCAGCAAGGGCTGGGTCTAGCAGGATAACCTCTGAAATATCATCTATAGTAGATGCCTCATCATCAATCAACTCCCTAATTCTAATGAAAGAATCAGACAAAACAAAAATTTCACTGGCTTGTTCTACATAATCATCTGCAGTCATCTTATTACCTTTCAATACAGCAACCTTAAATACAGCCATTTACCGCCAACACACTAAATGGCTTTACAAA
>PJEL010002481.1_pt1 | contig 16821 bp, 12 predicted proteins | sample 1853271 | NCBI WGS metagenome assembly PJEL01 (sample SAMN08108733, study PRJNA415343) | Invertebrate metagenome, whole genome shotgun sequencing project. | host: Globobulimina | place: Sweden: Gullmar Fjord | collected 2015-08
AAAATCGAGAAATGAATGGTTGTCATGTAATCTAGACTGTCAGTTACACGCTGTCGGTTGCACTTTTGTGTAACCGCTGCGTCACACTGCGTCATCAAACTGACCCTAAACCGTTTTACACAACAGTGGGCCATCTAAATGTCGGCTCAGTGGGTAGACTGATCCCAACGATGAGTTGCAAAATGCCGGGTAAAGGGTTTACCTAATCTTGTTGAACTTTCGCAACTTAACAGTGTAACGTTCCCTAAAACTGTAGCACTAACATTCCATTCGTTATACGCAACTCACTTGTCCCAACCACAACCTCGAATCATAATATGCAGGCAACGAATAGACCCAACAATGAGTCATCATGTTCACAGTGCAACTTAGTGTTGTGGAGAGCGCGCGTCTACCCTTAATGAAGAACTGATAATTCGGGGATTTCGTGGTGAAAGAGAGAAGAGTGCATTGTATAATATTACGTGTCTGGGGGAGATTTTAGTTCCCTTCCCAACGTTCAACCTTTTCAACAAATCACTCAAAAAGGGGGGGGTCAATACGTCAAACCGAGCGCCGTAACGTGCCATTACTGCTAGTTTTACACCTATGGTTCTGTATGTCATTTCAATAACATAAAGGAAATTGGTTTTCGAGAAAAATATACATTTGGGTAATATTTTCTAACGTTTTATAAAGAAGTTCCTAATTTAGGAGCTGCTACTTCTAGTGCCGGATTTCAACCACAAAATCCGACACTATGTATTACTCGATTCATTATTGCATATGTGGGCAAGTAGGCAATTACTTGTGGCGACTTGAGGCTAATCAACACCCTAACCCTAACCCTAACATCAACCTCAACCTTAACCCTAACCTTAACCGTATGTACACCTCTCTTTTGGTGTAATTATACTTTACCCTATCCCTAACCCTATCCCTAAACCCTAACCCTAATTCCTAACCTTTTTACCCCAAGAGCGGAAACTGGGCGCAGTTAGGGTTGCATTTGGTGTTGTTGCTACAGAAGGTACGGTTGCTGTTCCCCTTGCCTTAGGTTGTGCTCTTCCAGATGCTCTCTAGGGGCGATTATTTCCTCTCTGGGTGTAATATATCGATATATCGGTTTAGTTACCGGTTCCGGAACTTCTCCTGTGTTGCTGCTATTGTTGTTGTAGTGATCGTTTCCCTGGTTAACCATAATTACCCTGAAATTATCTATCATCAGTACTATTAGTGAGAACGTTCCAAAGTAGGCAATTGCACTTCTCTTGTCTAAATGTTGTGAGGTCTAATCTAATCGTGCTGCTTTGTATCATTCTGTTATTCCATAAGGGAGTTGTCATCACTGCCAGCAGTGATCTCTTAGCTCATCTTGACATGATGTTGATCCTGAAAAATATTTTTATGAGGGGGGTCAGCAGCGCTTCAAATAGATTGAAAATACTCAGTGGGTCTGCGTCATTGTCGTCACCGTCATCGATTTCATTTTTACAGCAGGAGCAATGTATGTCGTCGTCGGCATTTGTTGTATCAGGCGGCAGTGGTAACTGCCTCCTTGGCAACGTTTGGAGCAAGCCCACCTCGTCTTTGTCGCTAATCACTTTATTCGGTTGGCTAACTGGTCTGGAGGAGGTGATTTGGAACATCAAGAGAACTTACCAGCCAAGTGTGGTGAGACGTAAAAGGAAGCATGGATTGATCGCAAGGTTAGTCGACAGGAATGGACGGAAGGTTCTGCAACGGAGATTCCGGAAGAAGAGAAGTCGAGTGGTTACATGTTTATAGTTCATCATTTAAAAGGCGAGGGAAGAGGAGGTATAAGTGCTAAATACTGTGAGATGCTGAGAAAGATAATGGTGTGCCACAATACATGACCAGCAGTTCGTTTATTTCCCCATTTTTATAGATATCCTATATGTGCTTTGCCAGCTTGTAATAATACCCATCAACTGCTTGACTGGTGTGAGGGGGGCAACATTATTTCCTGCCCCGCCATGTTTACACCAGTAGGGCTCCTCCTTCCCTGTAGGGTATGTGGGTCAAGGAAGTAAATAGTAATAATACACTCTTTTCCAGCTTCTCTATCACGTTTCAGTGTGCATTATCTGCAAGTCATCGGGTCAATGCTGTACTGCTATGACTCTTTGCCATGGCTCTATTTTGCTTCGACGTTTCTGAATGTTGAAGGGAATGGATGCACGGACCAAAACCCTGGGCGTTTCCACTATTGAGAACAGCCAACTCAAGATGGACCTTAGATTTGGATGGGCATGTTTGATTGGATCAGCTACAGTGGAGCTAGTGAAGAGGTATGCTGACTCACCTCTGAAGCGTCGTAAGCGACTACTGGCTGGGACAGCGGCTGCTGTTCCCGTAGATGGGGTGGGCAGAGCCTGCTGAAAAACGCACGTAGTGTGATGTCTAGGATCAATACATAGAGGGGCAGTGAACTCTTTATACTTACAGCATCTGGCGTATGGGCTACTATCCCAGCTCTCGCCCTCTCCAGTGCCTCATTCGTTGTATTTAAGCGAGCTCTATTGAAACAAAAGAAAGAACAGATTAGCCAGCACAAGGCATCGTCCAATCTACATGGGCAAGCAACCCGTTAGCCCTCCGCTCCATAGTAGAAAGGTTAATAAGGTGGGGTGGGGTATTGGGCTGTAGTGAAGGTTCTGAAGGGGTACTAAAAGGTAAATGCGGATCATCACTCACTGCTTGTCATCTGCTGAAGCGCGCTTTCCAGATATCTGCAGGTTGAAATTCAGTTTAGACAGGGGATCGATCCTAACATGCATGCAAACCAAACAGGAGAGCCAGAACCATCGCAAGTACAATCAACAAGGAGGCATATGTAAGGCAACACCCACCTCGTAGATCACGTCCAATGCATCACTAAAGAACGTTCGCACCGGCATAAGCTCAATGGCACCAATGCCAGCATACATCTAACCACCCATAGGTCCAAGTGTGAGAGCAGTGTGGGTACCAGGACGACAAAGAGGACACAAGATTGCTAGTTTTACAGCATCTAGCAGCTTACAGCGCATATACATTGTGCTCTCCCCCAAAGCCAGCCAAAGGTCAAGACACGTAGGGGCCACTGAGGGATCAATCATCCACAAGGTACCACCCAACAAAGTGTAACTACTGAACTACTGATCACTACTTGTAATCAATCACAAGTCTCACATTAATATAATCAACCATGCCTCTGTCTTGAGCGATGTTGTCCCCCATAGCCTTTGCAACCTGGGCAAGGATGGAAAGGGGATCACAGGTAATCTAGGAAACTGAAAGTAGTTAAAATAAAACGTACAGAACCCACTTTCTCTCTTCTGACTGCCTCTATGTCTGCAATGAGGGTCCTGATTCTCTCTGGAGACCTACAGATATGGGTCACATTAAGACAATTAAGATTTGGCAGGCTGCACTCAAGTTTCTCGTGGTGAGTGTTCAAATATTCTAAAAGTCAAGTTTGGCATGAGTAAATTAGGTCTATAAATGAACATGTGCAGATGATGTAGGCTGTGCACCACTCACTCCATATCCGTTGGCGCTACCTACGAGGTTTGGGGTGGAGGAAAAGTCAGGTTCTCATATATCGTCAAATTATTAAACATTAGAAGAAGGAGCCAGTCCAATACCTGCAGCAGGGTGCTAGCTATTTCAAGGTAATGGAAAGGGAGAAGGGCGAGGTCTATGCAAGAAGGCATTAGTGATAAGACCCATATTCTGATAATACCGTTTTCAAGTTTGAATCACCTGCAGTTTGACCCCTTTCTTTCATTAAAACGCCTTCAAGCTGCTCTACAGTCATCCACTAAGAGGCGAAGAAATCATAGCTCCAGTCAGTATCAGTACTCTAAGATTAGGTCAAACGGATCCAAATTCAAGTTTCGTTTTTGGTAATGATGTTAGTGATAATATAGAATAGAGTCGTCGTTTTGGGATGTTACATGTTGACTTAGCAATTCAATTACCCCAGGACATGTGATTTTGGCCCTGAGGGTATAACCGATTAGAAAAGGAGAAAAGGTTGCTCTATACAGCCTACGCGAGTACCACACTCACATCTTTCGCTTCTTCAATACAACAGCTAGCCAAAGCGGCACTTTACATAATAATGGTGGCCTCAGTGGCCCAAAGTCCCCTGTGATTTGATACAATTTACACACTGTGAGGGTTTTGGAATATTTCTTTTTTTCTTTCAGTTCATTAATCGATGGTACGGGCTGCCAACAACGGATCAGGGGTAATCTAATTTCTCTTGTTTCAGTGTTACATGAAAGTCATATATTCACATTTACATACCCTATGAGAGATATTCCAGGCAGTGATGGGTAGAGGGAAGAATGGAAAAATCCAGCAGCGTGTTTGAATTCTAGTGGTAAGAAAAGGAAAAGGTTGCAGGAAGTTAATTTCATTTTACCTGTATAAGGTTAAATTGTGGATGACTCGTAAGAGGCATAATGGTGATGAGCTGATCTTCTGCCAGAAATTCCAGCTCTGCTGCAGTTAAATGGCCGGGCTCAATGTCCCAAGCGGGTTGAGATTTGGCAGCCATCTAAAGTCAAGAATGTGACAGTTTTAAAATGGATTTCATTAAGCGGATAGTAGTATGATATTATTGAGTTCCATTACGATCTCAATTCCAATTCCCCTATCAACGTAAAACTAAGAGGGATATAAACTCCATAGGTCACAGTCTCAACATAATCCTATCCACAGTTGATTTCTGTTTCATGTTTTATCACAGCACGTAGCACTATAGCGTGCACAAGAACCACCACCACATCAAAACCCAATATCGTTTTCTCTCCCTCCTGTCCTCCTCGCCTCTTAAACGCTACGCATGCATGTGCTTACACAATGAAAAACTGTACGACGGAAACCAAAAAAAAAATACTTAATAAACACCTAAATGCACCACCACCAACACTATCCACGCCGACAATGCCAGTACAGATATGTATACACTTCAAAAAATACAATCAGACAGTACACGTTCTATGGATAGCAGGCCTATATATATATGCTCTGACGCGCTGTGTCCCCGACAACCCTAACATCAATCCTACAACCAACAGAAGTAGCGTCACATCATCACCAACCGAACAAAACTCCTCTAAAAACACCGCCAACAAAACCCCTTTACCAACACCGACCCCAAGACCCCACCCAACTCACCTGGCTGTATCACCCCTAATTATATCTCGAGAAACAATCCCAAATTTATCCTCGCCTAATGCGATTCCTGCTTCCGAGGTAAACGTTTTTATACTTGTCGTGACTTCTGGGGTTCTTTCGGTTGTGTTCTAGAGACTGATGTGGCCATTCACCTATCATGGCACGTGCAAGGTATGTGTTTGGACTATTATAACATCCGGATGTTACGTGACCGGATGATACGCTGGACCGTTGTTTGTTTGTGTGTCCTGCAGGTGAGGGTAGGGTGAGAGGCGGAGGTTTACCTCTGGTTCAGTTTGTATCACCTCAGTAAGATGTCGATTATTCACTCTCTTACACTCGCCAGTAAAAGGAATACGTAGCACTTGTTTGTGATAAGCTGCCTGGGTATCAGGGCATATCTGGAACCCAGCAGAAGTCAAAGGAATTACAAGCCATCTTGGGGTATTGAAGCACTACTAGATTACACGTCACAATAGTAGTGTGGTAATTTGCGGTTGGAAGAGTCTCGTATTCACGATCCAAATACGATAACCGCGAGACATAACCCCTAAACCCTATGTACACCTTTATTTGTGTAATTGCACTGTACCGTAACCCAAAGCTCTAACCCTTAGCCTAACCCCATTGGGCTTGAGGTAAGCTCTGTCTAGCGAATTCTCTACCAACCCTAACCCCCTAACCCTATCCCTATACCTGTCCCTATCCGTAACCCTATTCCTAACCTTAACCCTGAACCCTAATCCTAGCCCTAATCCTAACCTTAACCCTAACCCAGCCACCAGTAAGCAGTGCAACACTTCTGATCTCCAGCCCTGACCCTATCTCCGCCCCTAACCCTAGCCTTAGCCCTAGCCATAACCCTTGCCATATACCCATGACCCTAACAGTAACCGTAACCATGAATCCGACCCAAATTCTAGTATTGACTGTAAACCCCTAGCTCCAATGCTGCGCCTAACTGCACCCTTCAATCCCAGTCCTTACCTGCAACCCTAATCTTTATCATGTAAACCTAGTCCTGATCTCAACCCTACCTCTGTGCTAGGTTCGAGTTTGAAATTAACATGAGTTTGCCGTTGTTGCTATTCTTGTTTGCCTCATCTTGTTGTTCTGCCCTGATTACGTCGCCATCATTGTGGAGGAGACATGGGGGTCATGAATGTAGTTTTGCGGGGCGGCGACCCAGCCCTTCTTTGCCTGGCTCTACAACCAACACATCACCTATGGCATCTGGGGGTGCTACATTTGCCACAAATACGCCCCGAAGACAAGGTCTCAGGTTTATCACTCCCGAGGTTTGTGCAAACTGGGCTGTGACTGACACAGAGGCTAGGGCCCCTGTGTCAGTCACAGCTTGGCAATGTCCAATTTATCACATTGAATGTTGATGCAATGCCTAAGATGGATCTATTTCTTGACCCTTGTGTGAATGATAGGCAGCAGAGGAGGTCCGCAGGATGGTTGGCACGCCTGCATACGTGTATGATTTGCAGACAATAAAAGTAAAACAGTAATATTTCCCGCGTGTTTTACCATTCATGCCTATACAAATATTTGCACCGCAAAAAGTGCACACTTGCAACCTTATATTCCTCATACGGAAACGAACTACTAACCCTACCACAACAACTTTTCACAATATTATAACATGCAGAACAATGCCCAGGAATGCCTATCCTTCCCAAACTCGTTTGGATTGACTGTTCGGTTTGCCATGAAAGCATTGCCCACAGCTACTGTCCTTCGTATATTCACCAAGTAAAGACGCACGCGTTTCTATTCCCCGTAACTGCAGCTGAAGGCAGAAGTAGAACTTGGGCTACTACGAGTGTCTTCTCCCCCCGTTTTACATAAGAAGATAAAAAGAACTGTTGCCATGACTGAGTAGTTGTTTGTCAAGCCACATTACCCGTTGCAAATTGCAAACAACTCGGCAAAAGTTAGAAAAAGAGCGTTTGGATTTGGTAGCGGAGGGGATGATAGAATATTCATGTATAAAACCTGACTTGATTTGCTAGGATGAATCTTCATTTTGATGCCTCTTCTGGTTATGAAGTGAAGAGAGCCGTTCACGCTGGCATCCCTGCAGAGAGAATTAGCCTTTCAACACAGGTATTGTGGGCTGCTTTGCGGATGACCTTACCATGTAATGCCTACATGAACACGCTGCATACATACAACTGAATAACAAGCACGGTGTGTGTGTGAATGGTTGTGGCATATACTACCTGTGGTCAGATTGTTCTTTGATGCTTGTCATTATTATATCATTCCACTTATCCATCCTCTGATTATAATGACATGGATTGTGCTTAGCTGATTACTCCATACATACCACAGGAACTGCCCAATGATTTTTCTGAGCTTTGGAAGAAAGGAATTAATATAAACTGCTGCTCACTTAATCAGCTGGACCAGTTTGGAAAGGCGTGTCCAGGCGAAACGGTAAGGTCTACAGCTAGAGCAAGGGCCTGAGTTAAGAGCCAAGTGTTATTTATGTTGGCATTTGCTACACCGTGCATTGAGCCATTTATACACAGATCACCATTAATTAATCCTTGCTGTATTTATGTTACAACGACCCTGACCGCAGGTGGGCATTCGATTCAACCCTGGCCTGGGCAGTGGAGGAACTGGTAAGGAGGACATAAGTACCATCCCTGAGAGTTACGACATCGACCTTACAGCATGTAGTAACGTTCTCCTTTAGGCAAGACAAACGTTGGAGGGCCAGACTCCTCATTTGGTGAGTGCGTTTTGAGTGTTGAACCTCACCCTTTAAGAGAATTATTGCTTCATAATAATGGGAGATGGCTGGCTTGCTACCAACATCCATTCAACTTGCTTCTGACTTACCCTCAATCTACATTGCATATTGTACTACATGCGTTATGTTCGATCCTTGCTTTGATTAATTTAAAAAACAAAATCCGTTCAAGCTATCCTATCCACATGTGCTTTGATAAGCAGCCTTCCCTACACCCTACCCTAATTTCATAAGGCATATGGCATGAGCTGGCGGGTAGAGCGGGAGAGATAGCTAAAAATCATGGTAATGATACGTTCATGGCAAGTAGCACCCAGTACTTTCCAACTGTAGAAAATATCTCCCAAATTCCTATTCACCTATCTAACACAAGAATTTGCTCATATAATATGCTCTTGCTTTGAACTTAGGTTTAAAAATCTCCCGGATTCACACTCACATCGGGTCGGGGTCAGACCCTGATGTCTGGCAGAAGGTTTGTGCCTATGAACCTGTCACCACCTTGGCTCTCTTGTCCATTCCATCCAACTGAAATTGTAGTACATCAAGACAGGTCATCTATTCTTTGTCCTGTACTTACTGTCCTGGACGAGATGAAGCAGCTTGTAACCCTTAGAGATGAGCTACTACTCAAAGTAGCTAGCTCTGTGCAATGACAGACTTTATTTGTTCTCGCACTTTACTAACAGGTCAGCCATATGAGCTTGGAAATATGCAAAGCCTTTCCTTCTGTTGAAACGCTGAACCTCGGAGGTGGATACAAGGCAAGCAGTATATATGTGTTGCTGAATAACTAAGCTTTCACTTTCCAGCGTGTCCGCACATTGTGACCCAAGCAAAACAAAAGCCAACTTGAAGTCATTCTTGTCTCATGCATGGAGGACTGCATATTGCCTGTGACCCCCCCATCTTGGCGCCCGTCCATCGATGATTCCATTCTTTCCCTATTTGTTTGTGTATCATGTACCACACTTATCCTTAATTGTAGGCACACCTCCTCTATGTCTCTCTCATCTTCCTTTTCACAACTGCCAATACAATTAGTGTTGCCCGCAACTCCTGAGGGTTTGCTAGCTATGGATACGGTGGACTAGTGCTGAGCTAACTCATTGTCCTAAAACCTTTCATGACCTGATTTTGAATGTCCAGATGGGCCGCATGCCTGGAGAATCCAGCACAGACCTTCAAGCGATTGGAAAGCCCGTAAAAGAAGCATTTGAACGCTTTGCTGAAGACACGGGTAAGACAAGGGTGGAGAACAACACATTGGTGTTATTCGTGATGGAGTAGTTATGGTCCCGTGGCGATAGAGAGCCGTGTTAGTATTGTTGGTGTTTTTTTTTCTTTCAGCTTATTGAACCTTTATTCGTATAAATTTATATAATTAGGAGTTGGCGTTTTACGATACTACTATAGACACATTATTTGTCTCTTCTTACCTTTTCTTGCACCTTTGAAAGGGAGGAAACTGCATCTAGAGATTGAACCTGGAACATTTCTAGTGGCCAATGCTGGTTCTCTTGTAGCAACGGTAGTGATAAGCTCCCGGCTGCCTCGTTATCATCCTACTGATGCACGCACAAGTTTCCCTAGTTGCAGTGTAGCATTGACGTGCATTCTCATTGATTTACTATAGTTTCTGGTGGCAAATTTCTGCTTTATATTGCTCCCCTTCCCATGATGCTTTTATTGCATCAACGGAAGGAACTGTATGTATCTAACAACCAATGAATCCGCTTTGCTTCCAGGTCCAAGACAAGGTCTCCACAGGTATAAATGGGCACCAATTTCTCAAAGTACGTTTTGCAACGTCTGTGGGGAAAAGTAGAGTGGTTGGTTTGGTTTGGCATCTAGCGACTCTCCATTACACTTCTTGTGCTTCTGTACTAACTGTTTTAGTAGCAGCTAGCTTTATTGTTCATTTTGTTTGCGAAGATTAATCAATCAGGCACATCTTTGATGATGGGGGGGGGTCATCGGTTTATTCATTGTCCCGTTGCATTAGTTTGAACTATTGTTTTGTTTTTCTGCTCTACGTCGTATTACTTCCTCAGCTGGACATGGGAATGACGGACCTCTTGAGGCCAAGTTTGTATGGAGCTCAGCACCCGATTGTGGTGAGTGAATGAGGTGTAGTGTAGTGACTGACCGCTGGACCAATCAGGGGTAATAATAAAGGATAAGCGCCTTTTCATTGGTGTTGAATTGGATTTACTGTTCTGTTGGCGCTTTGAGCACGGAGCTCCCTGATCCAACATTGCTCTAACAAAGTGGTGACGGCTTGCACATTCCACAGGTTATACCCCAGGGAGGTGCAGGAAGCAGGAGAGATCATGTAATTTCGGCCAGTATGATTATCCTGTCCTCCTGCTCATAGCGTAACAACTCATCAGCGATTCCTGCTTCATACGCTTCAAAAAACAATTATGCTCTTTATGACCTCCCTATAGTTTTTCATTTTGGTCAGTCCGTATAACCAAACCAAATCCCCCCCCCCCTATGTCAAGAAGGAGAATGTTGTGGTTGTAGGCCACTGTTGTGAGAGTGGGGACCTTCTAACGCCCGTGGATGGCAAGCCAGATGTAAGGGACTTCATCCATCCCCCTGCTACTGCTACCTATATTTCTCCCCGTATCTTACCCCTTTCTGATTTGTTTATCATGTAGGGCATCTCTGAGAGAAGGTAAGAAAATTGGAGAGACTGATCTGATTTACTAGTACTATGCTTTCTTCAATCGTGTCATTATTTCATCGTAACCCCCGGGGGACTGAGAGCAACAATCATTTCCAGGCTTATTAAATCTGAGATTGGTGATTTGTGCGTAATTGAGGGGTGCGGAGCATACTGCAGTTCTATGAGCGCTAAGAACTATAACTCATTTCCTGAGGTGCTCCTTGATAAATTGATTGCGACCATTATTATAATCATGATGGTCTCTCAATGTAAGAATTGTTGAGTGGTGCCGCTCTAAAGTTGTCGGTCGTCCACTTGTTGTCCTTCTGCAGTCTCCTGAGCTTCTAATTGACGAGAGTGGCAGACTTCACATCATACGACGAAGGCAATCGGTTGGACAAATCTGGCAAAATGAAGTCGACATTCCAACAGGGATCCTCTGATGGTGATAAGCAGCAGCAGCAGCAGCAGCAGTAGCAGCAAGGTGTAAAAAGGTGTGTTAGGTGGTAGCAACAGAGCAGGTAACGCATTTTATTTTGTTATATCATCATTTCCTTTGCAGACAAACAAAACCAAGGGTTTGGCGCATCGCATAATTGATGTGTCGTTTTATGCCATGTGTGGCTGGCGCATTGGATTATTATTGGTCAATGGCTGCTGCTGCTGGCTGCATTTTCATTTTGTTTTGAAGTAAAAAGAAAAAGAGTCGCTTCTTTTTTCTAACCCGTGATGTAGTGATCATTGACTCATTCATTAATGCGTGCCTTCAACAATGTACTCTCTTGGCTGAATTGCATTATCATCTTGCTGCTTTGTAGGTTGAGGCGGCAGCTATTGACAGTTTTATTGGCAGTAACAGAGTTAAGTAGTGTATCTTGGAACAGGGCAGGGATGCACCAGCGTGCAGGAATAGTATTCTAGAAGAGGGATTTTTTATTGCTTCAGGCAATGTGTAGCATTATTATATCTGCAGCAGGTGTGCACATGGTAACACAGCGCTAAATTGACTTGCTATTGTACCTTTCGTGGGTACGTATTATTCTCGTAGAGTGTTCACGGTTAAGGACCAAATCCTAGCACTGTGTGAGTTTTTTCTCGTTCCCAGGGACGAACCGGGTAGATCTGTAATCTAAACTCATGCCAGATCTTGTTGAATAACCTTACAGGGTACCACTTAACAACAGCTTCAGCACTATGTGGTACTTTTTCATGGTGTGATTCTTACGTACTAAGTAGGCGAACGAAAAGAGGATTTCAACTCACGGGTCTGCAATTGAGCAGCTCACTACTGGCCTTTTCCAATGAGGTATTTGCTTCATTACATAGGAATAATGCCCTACCAGGTCGGTGCCCGAGGCACATAGTAGCTCTTTGATCACTATATCACCAATATTATAGTCATGGTTATGGTAACATCCACGTACATGACTACCCTACATTAATGGTGGAATACAGCAGATCAAATGTGCACGGGTGCCTCATCACTCTCTTCACTTTATTCCCCTGGAAGTGTGAAGGATTTCACTCCACTAACCCTAGCCCTTATGTTGTCCCTGGCTGCTTGACTCAGTAAACGGGTCGTCACCCTACCCATTCGGGCTTCGGCCCTTGATCATGACACCGAGCTGTTTCATTCATACATGAAAATATGTATAGACAATGACAAGTATACACAGTTGTGGCATGTGATGGCCTTCTGTTCATTCACTCGAACAATCAATTAGCTACAGTATGGCTTTGAGGTGATATGACGATGCCATTTTCAGCACTAGGTGTATCATTTGGTGGTGCAGTTTATGGTTAGGCCACAATATTCACACATACATAGCAGGCCTGGCCTGCAGAACCCTCCTGATGACTTGCAGAATAGATGCAGTCAATTACCTACAGCCTCTCTTTGGCCTAAGCATACGTCGTACTTGAATGGAGAGTGTACCCTTGTATGGACATCGTCAAAATGATGGTAGAGGTGGTCTAAAAATACACTTATTGTTCTTGGGATGAGCTGTTGCTAAAATCAGAAAGATCTACCCGCAGGAGCAATCCACTTTCATCTTGCTGTCTACTAGACCCGGCGGCTGTAACAACCCCCGCCACCGCCGCATGTGGGACTATCCCCTCTTCTGATCTCGTCACAGGTTCTTCTTCTCTTGGCCTGACCACCGTACAAGTTCTTTATCGGGTTAATTCATCACGTGCGTGACTGGCTGGCTACTATTCTCATGCCCATTTCTACCACAAGGTAAAATGAACAACAATTGTCAACAACTTGCCTTGAGATGCCAAATGGTGGCCATCCTCTCTCAGATGTCTCAGAAGTGGTGGTGGTGATCACCTCATCCGTTTCATGGAAAGTAGTATCATCCCACTCTCTTTTACTACTTCCTCCTTCCTCCTTGTGTGTCTTTAAAGGTAATGCAGCAGCACCACCACCTTCCTCTGTCCCTCCCTCTACGCCATGCCCTTGACTCTTATCACCATTTGCAAATCCATCCTCCTCCTTTCGAACGAGGGGATCAGTGTCAATTGCACCACCACCACCACCTTCCAATAGGGAGAGGATTTCTGATGTCGAGCGTACAAAGCTTGTGCCTCCCCTGTGGGAGGGGCTCCTATGCCCTGCCAATCGATCATTACTCAAAGCTGCAGCACCAACCAAGTGGTGAGCGAGCGAGCGTTCCACTGGCAATAAGGGTATCCAGTGTCATGCATCGTTTTTCATTCCCACCTGTTGCTTGTGGAGCCCTCTGGTTAATGGTCGTCCGGCATAACGGCTGGCTAGGTATTCTTTGGAGTCCTCCTGGGTAATTCGTTGAGCAAAAAACAATCAAAAAAAATGCACGAAACGTTGCATTGCCACTTGATTTGAACAAGAAGCCCAGAACGTACCACCAGCTCGTAGTTGTTGTTCCCGTCGCTCGTCAACGCACTACAAGTAGTGTACATACATAAAAATATAGCAGCAGCTAGATTAGGCCTCCGTAAATCGTATCACAGAATAAAAATGTGTAAAAATTAAAACCACAAGTCAGGGGATACCACCGACATTCTCGTCTTGACCAAGGTAGTCCCTAATTCGTAAGGGTTGACAAGCCGGCATCTCACTGGTTCGAGAATGAATTAAATAACAACATTATTATATCATAATTAGTTCACCACCAAGCAGGCCAGGAGTAGCAGAGCCATCACTTCACAAAGAGACATCCTTATCATTGCTACATATATTACCTGTTCAATTTTTGTTTTAAAACAGGGTACGGCGGTGGGTCATGAACAACTTGTTCTGTCGATGTGCCAGTGTCAGTATAAAGTGTAGCACGCAACATGAAATGATCCGTCACCATCTACAGCAGCTCTGATGAGCGAGCGAGCGGCGTTCTGTCTGTTCTATAATTGATAATTATACATCCTGATAGAGACAAACTGATGATGTGGTGGGTGGCTGTATTAAAGCACTTATTGTACGTATGTTTGACTCTGCAGCAACCAACAACTCTCTCTCTCTCTCTCTTTCTTGCGGTGCTGCACTGCAGTGGCTACCGTACTACCAAACTGTTGCTGCAAATTATAATACCTGGCGGTGGTAAGAAGTTGTTGCCCTTGTTTTCCTTCCCATCTGCTGTCTCATCATCCCTGAAGCGTTTGGGTTACATCATCTCATAAATAAAGTATAGCTAGAGCATCATCTTGTGATGCGGCGAATAAGAAGAACAAACATTCATACCAGAGATCCTGTACCATCCCAAACCTTAGAGAAAAATACAATCAAGTCAACAGGCAGGTCTTTGTTAAACGACGCAGCATGCCGCCTTTAAGGCGAAAAAAAAATGAAAATAATGAAAGTTGACGTGAATGCAATGTAGAGCCACCCACCCATTGTTGGCAACCCGCAAGGGGGGGTCAATAATCTCATGATGATAGACAGCTTCCCTGGGATACATAAAACAAACAAGGGCATTGCTACTAGCATCAATGTATGATATCAGATAAAACAGACCAGAAAATCCGCTCATTATTACTGCCTGGCAAAGTGAGGTGGAGGTTCTGGATCATCCACATGATAAATAGTGCTGGCTGGTGGTCGTCTTGAAACCTATTAGAAGAAAATAATTGTGTGCGCAGCATTACGGATGAGATGAGACTGTACCGGCCATCATTGTGGTGGACAAGTTATGATGACTAGTTTCTTCTTACCCTCTCGGGAGGTTTAAACACTCGAGGTCGCTTCCCCAACACTGATACAGACGGAATTTATCAGATGGTACAATAATGTGACAAACGAGTGCCTCTTTAGATGTTAGGGTTAGGGGGGGGGCTTGGCAATTGAGGAATGAAGAAACGAGAGCCGAGGAATGTGAAAATTTGCACACATCTTCATAGTAGAGAGCAAAATATGGATGGACAAGGTAGCAGTTAGTTAGTTAGTTACGTGGGTGCTTCCGTTGCTGAAAATCTTCTTCCATGTGCTCTCCAGGTTGTTCGTCTCCATCATCCACACCATCCACGCTAATATAATAACATTAATTAATGTGTTATTATTATATTAAAAAACCGGAAGGGTGGTTAGGTGATCTGACCATACTGATGGGAATGAGTCAAGATAACCTGACAAGATGGCTTTCCATCTCCAGTTCAAGCACTATCACAAAACGACAAATTAGCAGTTAGGGGACCAGTTGATAAATGGAAAGGCAAAGAAACTTCAAACACATAGGAGCAGTGTTATGTTATCTTCTAAAAGCTCAGCTACCTATATACCTTTTCGAGTCAAGAATGCGTGGAGCAACGGACGGGGAGGACATAACGTATCTATAGGGCCACCAACAGTCGCTTGGATGGCATCTGACCACTGGAAAGCAAGTTCGAAGATCATCATCATCATTTCCATTACGCAGCACAAGCAAAACAACAAAGGAAAAATTCCATCGCATGGCACCACAATTTAACTGCCCACTTCCTGGAATTCCCCATTTAAATACAAAATAAGGTCTTGTTGTATGTATCACTATCACCCACCCCCAAAAAATGTGCAAAGCCACTCATTCCACAACAAATGTATCTGCACTATAAATGTTCTAAGAACCAACCAACCTTGTGCAAATAGAGAGTTCCAGTTCTGTCATCAATTTTCGCTTGTCCGTCAAACCAAGTCTTCTTTTTTTTCATCAATTGATTAGAGTACAAGCACCTCAGTACCTTCATTGGTGGGATCATGATAATTAGAATTCAACCACTGAATCCTGGAGGTCAAGGTATTATTTAGTACTGCTTGGATTGAGTTCAATGATGAGAGAAAATGCGTTAGAGCAGTCAACAAAACGCAAGTGAAAACCAACAGAAGCTTACGGCCGGTCCCAACGATAACAAAAGAAGAAGTACTGAAGTACTGATAGCAAATTCTAGGGCTAGGGTTAGGGCTAGGGTCCTAGCAAGCTGATTGAGCTCGCTGCGATTTCGTTAATGGTGGCCTCTGGCTACCTTCATTGCTTTCAAAGCAGCAGCAGCAACCTTTTACTGCTAAACAGAAACGTACAGCTTGAAGAACAATAATAAGAGAAGTAGAAATATCAAATTCTATAGCTAGCGCTAGGGTTAGGGTTAGGGTTCAGGATTTAGGCTTAGGGTTTAGGATTTAGAGTTAGAGTTGGTGTTAGGGTTAGGAGACTAGGGTTTAGAATTTAAAGTTGTTATAGTTGGGATTAGAATTTCGAGTTAGAGTTAGGGTTAGGGCTAGAGTTAGGGTTTAGGATATTTAGAATTAGGGTTAGGGTTCTAGCAATCGTATTGAGATCGCGACTTCGTTAATGGTGGTATATGACTATGTTCATTGCTTTCAGATCAGGCGTTGACTGGTATCGGCGGTGGTTGGGCTGTTATCAGTGCCCCAATTGTGTGAGACATGAGGACAGTTCAAATTTTGAATTTAAAATTTGAACTGTTCAGGTTGTTGTTTGGTCTGGTTTAGAGTGGGCTAGGGTTAGGGTTACGGTTACGGTTACGGTTGCGGTTACGGTTACAGTTACGGTTACGGTTAGGGTTAGGGTTAGGGTTAGGGTTAGTGTATGAATTTACGTAATTTGGCCATATTCCCTGGCCTCCCAAGCGACCGTGCTCTGTACGTCCTTGGGTTCCGTAATTCCCTGCTCGACCGTAACTTGGTCGAGGACTTCCCATCTTCACGTCCCTCTCGCTCTCTGCAACACTT
>PJEL010002482.1_pt1 | contig 16808 bp, 35 predicted proteins | sample 1853271 | NCBI WGS metagenome assembly PJEL01 (sample SAMN08108733, study PRJNA415343) | Invertebrate metagenome, whole genome shotgun sequencing project. | host: Globobulimina | place: Sweden: Gullmar Fjord | collected 2015-08
CAGGAAAATAAACATGGTAACCTTTCGGAACATTTTTTAACCCAGGTATTAATGATATAGAAACAACCATATTGTTTTCATCTGTTATTACGCAAAGTCCCTTCATTTTTATTCCTTAATTTGTTTTTAATGTAAAGGGTAAAATCATTTCATTAGCCAATTCTGGACACCAATTAGGAGTAGTCCAAGTTCTATCACCTATAGGTCTTTTTTTTGGAAATTTTTCATGATCGCAATAAACAATATAAGGTTTTGTGGCTTCTGGTTCACACTCACAGACATCACAATTAAAGCAACTTTTATGTATTGTAATTTTTGGACCTATCATGGAGCACACTTTAAAATTTGGTTCATTTCAGACAATAATTCATTGGACACCAAGCTATATGTTGAATTGTATCTGTCTGCCATGCGCAATATTGTATTGCAGGCGTTAAATAAATTCCTTAAACGCTTATAATCCCAATTGTATGTTTTTGCCCCACATACACCACATATCATAGGAACTATTGCTCCAGATACCATAGGGGTTGAATTTGTATCTTTGCTACACCAGTTACACATAATTTTCTCCTATTATTTTTTCATTTCTAACAAACATTGTCGCACCCGCCACATATTCTTATATCTTCTGTTATCTATCTTCTTTATTGCTTTATCGACAGCTTTACCACGCCTCCACTTCGAAATATTTCGTCTAATTTTATCGGATCTTGTTAGTTTTTCTTTTTTAAATCTTGATAAAATTATATACATTGAGGCATTGTTAATGAGTGTAAAAATGCAACATATAATTGTAAAAATACATAAAAATTCCATAATAGCTCCAAAATTTTATTATTTAAAGAGTTACAAAAACCGAGTGTTTTTTTCTGTGTCTTTTTATCACTTCACCCGTTTTAAGTTTTACCCATACGGTTAATTTGTTTCTTTTGATAACTTTTCCCTTTTTGCGTTCTTCAGATAACATAAATGATGCTGTCATATTATAATCTCCTACATATCATCAATTGGTAATACAACTTTATAAGCTGTGACTAGTTTTTTCAGTTTCGTTAATTTTGCATACTTTAAAGCATTGTTTTTATTTTTAAAGGCACTTGTTATTTTTGTGCCATTTTCTACATATACATTAATGTACCTTGTTATGCAATCTTTCATTACTCCTCCTTTTATCTTGAGATATAAATGGATTCTTTCCTAAAAACTCTTACTTTATTGATACACTCTTTACAACACCCAGCATTTTTTAAGATAGAATCAATATCTAATTTTTCAACATTTAAAACTTTAACACTTGGTTTTAATTTATAATAAAAAGGATACATACACACTGTGTTTCCGTAGCCTTCGCAAGATTCAAAACTATGTACGCACTCTGAACACTTCTTTTCACTCATTTCATCCTTCCTGTATATTTTTCATGGTTTTGACACTCTGGATTAGTACACCTTAATTTTCCAAAATACAAAAAATTTTTGATCACTGAACTGTTGCATATTGGGCATGGGAAAACTTCCATTGGTGAACGTATTTCGTTAGATGGAACCAAAGGTTTTTCCCTGACTCTTTTACATGTGCCCTCTGGCACTGTGCGCGCCTTTATTCTGTCTGGAGCAGGTGACATTGAAGCTGATCCACCATATGCTTCTGACAGTGAAACTGATCCACCATATACTTCTGGAGAATCTAAACCAGATAAGAAATCTATCGGTTCGGCTGGTTTCTCCTTCATTAAATCCTTATATTTTTTTATGAAATCATTGAAAATAGCGCCTATTAGAAAATCACTTTCATGATGGCTCAAATCTTCAAATCGGTCATAATAAAATCCCCGTATCCAATTTTCAAACGTAGTTTTAATCCCTTCTATTTGTTCATTTGTTAAATACTCTAGAAATGGTTTCATTTTCTTTTATTTTCCTTTTAATGGTTTTTATTATATATTCCAAATCCAATAGAGCATCATATCCCCTGATTACAATTGTTCCCTTTAAATGATTATTGTAATGAACGGTTATATCGTGCCATGCGTCTTTTGTAAATCCGTTTGTCGTCTTTACCTCTATATTTCCTATTTTTTTACTCATTATTCTCTTTTCCCACATAAATAAAGAGTGCCATCTTTCTTAAAGTGTGGGGACATATAGCCCCACTGAGTACGGAAGCCTTTAATATATTCAACACCATCTATACATTCTACCTCATACTCTAAACTGGAATCTGTTTCCCCATCATAGGCCGTATCGTCACATCCGTGGAAAATAAAGAATAAAATTATTATTGTTATCATTGCTCTTTTCATAAACTACCCCCATTTAGAATGTGTTTCCATTTTCTTGGAGCTGACCCTAATTCATCAGCTGGCAATTTGTTCAAATCATATTTTAGGCGCTTTATATTATCCCGCAATTCTTCTATAGCTTCTTTAGGTGTTTGCCCAAAGGCCCATTCGCAAATTGGTTCTGCATGTACGCACCATGTGTTATCATTATGCTGGGTTATTTCTGCTTCCTTTAATAATTTTTCAATTATTTTATCTTTAGATGGTACTTTACTATCTGCAAAAACTCCAAATGAAAAGTGTTGGGTTAAATATTCCGCTACACCTTTGGCCATTTCACAGGAAAATTCTTCCGCTTCTTTTTGGTGAGCTTTATCTCCCTTTGAAGGCAATGTAGACGAGTCATCAGCGCAGACAAAATTTAAATATCTAGTTGGAGAGCACATTCGACCTACGTATATGTTATTATAATATATTCTATTTTTTCTTGTCGTGTACATGGGGCTCCTTTATTATACTGCTATAATTTTAATTTTACATGGTTCATTGCCATGAAATACTTCTTCATTTTTATCCCGCATCCAGTATGTACGCATTTGATGAGTTGAGTAAAGAGATATTTTAGTATCTACATATGGATAGTAAGTATAGCGCTTTTCTCTCCACCTAAAGCACCATTCATTTCTTGTGTAAGTATCAACTATGGTGAATGAATCGGTATGAATGGTTCTGCCAGTTTTTGTAGCTTCGCCCAATGAGTCAAAGGTTCCATCTATATCTAAGCCTTGGGATCCTTCATAATCATTAGAGCAAAAAAGCCAATATCTTTTTTTTAAAGTTTTATGTATCATTTTTAGATCACATCTTTTATATCCATTATTCCTTATCCTCCACAAATGCGCCATCTAGTCCATAGCGGCAACCTTCAAAAGAGTAACCCTTAAATGAGTCACTAGGATTATGGATCTCTTCAACTATATGCCAGTATGCTCCGTCTTCATTAAAACTCCATATAACATTATTTAATTTAATGTCATCTGGAGTAGCCGGTCTAAGATCAAATGGGGCTGGGCACGCTGCAGCTTCCAATATAGCATCATATTTTATTTTTTCTGCTTTTTCTATTATGGCATCTTGATTGTCTCTTATTTCAATATAGTCTTCTGGCGTCATGACTTTCTCCTTTTTTTAAGTTCCCCTAATATATCTTTTAATATATCTTTAATTTCCAGTGATATTGATCCATTGACAATGATAAAAAAAATTAATATTCCCAAAAATAAATTTTCCATTAGCTATTTAGCTCCACATAATAATTGATGAGAGTTTGCTATTCTTGGCCTTTCTTCTTTCTTTACCATAGCCTGAAAAAAAATTACCACCTCATAAAGATCAAAACCCACGTCTCTATTATCTACTATTTTTTTCCCCATTGATGGACCACCTACAGGGAAAAACCCTTTTCCCATGTGTTTGTTAACTATGTGCTGTAAACTTGGTAAATTATCTTCGGTGACAATTTTATATTCCATAATAACCTCCTATCCTGAATCTCTTTCATCTAAAGTTTTTGCATGGTGAATCGCTTCTCTTATGGTATCCTTGAAGGCATGCTTTTCTACAAAGTGCACGGTATTCAATTCATCCGCTTCAAGATTAACATTTTGGATACCATTGGATGCAAATGCCCAATGGCCACAGTCATCATTTATTAAAGCTGCGCCATCTTGTCTTTCTAACCAATCTAATAACTCTGTATCTGTCATAATTATTTCCTTTTTGCCATAACGGATTCTACTGCTTTTTTAATTGCAGCTTTTGAAACTTTTCCCTTTTTTGCAGGTGTTTTAATTTTTGGAAGTTGCCTTTTCCCTTGCGAATAAAAAGGTAATTTATAAGTTCTTATTCTACCCCCGGTACTGGTGTTTCTCTTTATAGCCATTTTAATTGCTTCTTTTGCGGTTCCTCCCATATCCATAGCAGTAAAGGCAAAGTCTCCTCCCGATCCATATGCAGTAGTGCGGTCAAGGAAAAGTTTAAGCTTATAAAGTCTATTTCCTTTATCACAAACATAAACTTCATATAAAAAATTATTTTCAACAAGTAATCCACAAACATTTAAATATCGATGGTGTGTTTGTCTACCTGAAAAATATAATTCGAAAAAATCCTCAAAGTCTTCTGGAATCCCAGATAAAAAAAATAATCGACCTTTTCTTTCTATCTTCTTGCTCCAATTATCATCAATTATTGTTGTGCCCCATGTAAGTCTTGAATCACAGGCTATTATTCCATCTTTATAGGCTATTGTTGTCATTTAGCCACCCTTTCTCTAATATTTTGCAACTTTACATTGCATTTTCTATATTCATTGATAATTTCTTGAATTTCATTTACACATATAGGATCTTCAGGAATTTTATCTTGCATTTTTCCAAGCTGTTCAATTTCAGTTGCAATATATGACTTCATATCCCTAACTTGCAGCCTTACATACGTTTTGTAGTATGATCTATGTTCATTGATAGTATGATGATCCAACTCTGGTGACACGGAGACAGATGGCCCATCTGATGAACATTCAGATAAAAGTTGATCGTATTTAAGTTTACCTTGATGTACTGCGCCCTTTAAGCGTCTTAAAACATCATCTGTAGATAGTTCAAGGGTTATATCTTGAGTGATAGCTGATGATGATCCAAATCCCTGTACTTGATCAACGTTATAATTTTCTGAAAATGAGATAAGGGACGCAGATGGACCATAGTCCGGTGAGACAAATGGCTCCTGTATATGTTTTTTTGGAATTGTAATATGTGATTTACATTTACACACAAGGCCACTAATTGAATCGGTGACATTTATATTAGTGTGACATCTTGAGCAAGAAACCCCCATAAATTTTGCTCCACTTTTAAGAATTTCTTCAATTTCTTTTGCATTATAATTCAAATCTGATAATTTCATATTTTGCCTCTCTTGCTAGAAATATAATATGTATTCCAAGCAAATGTTATTGAAATGTTAAACAAAACTTACTCCCAACCTTATTTTGAAACCCCCCTTTTTCAGCATTTCCTATATAAAATTTTTTTATACATAGGGTGTTTTTCATGCTCACATCCATTTTTTATACAAAATTTAGTTATGTCATTTTTTAAATATAATAATCCACATCCCCAACATACTATATATGATGTATTTTTTAGCTTATAGGGATGGTGGGGTACATATTTAAATTTCATTTTTTTATCTCCTCAACAAGTTCAATGGCATCTTTTTTATATGTGCCAGATGGCCCAGGTTTCACGTAACGATGTCTTTGTTGGCTTCTTAAGTAAATAGTTTTATCGGTAATCTTAACTATTTCCATTTCAATAAGGCTATCGTGCCCATCCAAATTTACATACCACCATTCACCTTCTTTGGGTTCTTTGGATTCTGGAATGGCATCTTTTACGTCCCAATATGTTTGCAGGGCATTATAATCGTTTATAAAACTGCAAGATAAACATTTACACATTTTTTGTAAAGAAACCATTGAATCACATTCACAACTTGGACATTTCATTTTGTACTTCCTTTCTTTTTTACTAATTATAAAAGAAAAATTAAGTTATGTCAAGCTTTTTTTTACATTATTTTTCTTTTTCTCCATGGGATATATCCAGAACGGCTAAGTGGTCGCTTTTGATCAGATAAATATTTTTTATTTTTTACAACTGTAAGATTAAAGCTAATTGGCTCTCTTGATAATTTTATTTTAAGCCAATCCGGGGTTTCGCAATAAAAAGATCTTAATTTTACCCATTCTGCCTGGAATAATTTTAACATATCTTTTGTTGGCATTTCATAGGCTGTTCTTAAGCTGCCATTTATTTCAATGGGATATTTATTTTCATCAATAAACTCAAATATGCTTCCATTTTCAGTATACGTGGTGGAAGTTGTATGTGTTCCAAAATATGGAAATTCGGGATCCTTACTAATAAAATATCCATAAGCGATACCTTGAGAAGTATTTATCATCACCTTTATTCTTTGAGGGGCACCACTACCTGAATCAGGAGTCATTTATATTCCTTTGGATTAGTACTCTTTTGGAAATCGTTTAGACACGCATTTGTTTAGACGGTCCATTATTTCTTTTCTATCATATTTAATTTTTTTATTTGGGTTACGGCCTATTTTATCCCAACGAGCCAACATTGTAAGTTCTGGCAACCATGGGTGCTTTGCTAAATCTTGTACTTTTTTATGTCTTCTCATATCACCTAAAATAAGATACCAAAATCTCATATGGTTTTTTATGAGCCATAGTGTCTTTGCGGAACAATGACAATCTAACCATATGCAAGCTGCTTGTTCGTGTTTACGACTGCTTTCAATTTTACCTACATCATGTAACATTGCAGCCAAGATGAGATCTGTATCGATTGTTTCCCTAAATGCAATATTCATAACCTGAATAGAATGGATGAAAACATCTCCTTCTGGGTGATGTTTTTCCATTTGGGTGATGCCCCTTGTTTGTTCCAGTACCCAAAATAAAGGTTCCATTATTTCATCTGTGAAAACAATCATCTTAAGGCCCCTTGGCTTCTTTAGATTTTTTTAATGCTTGCAATTTTTCTATTAAAAAGTCAATTTTTGTTATCTCTAACGACTCATCAACTATATCACTTAACAATTTATTTAAAAATTTTTGTTTATTTGGCGGTTTATGCTCAATTATGCCACCTTGCCCAAATACTAAATATTCTTTACCGTCATAGGGAAATTTTCTAACTTCCCATTTAGAAAATGGATCCGAATGGTCAAATGTATGAATAACTGTTCCTTGTTCATATATATATGTAAGTTTTCCTTCATTTTGTTCACATGTATATGTACATTCCGCAAAGGTAATATTGTAGAATAAAAATATAAAAATTATATATATTGTCTTTTTTATATGCAGCCCCATTCTATTTCACCCTTACATTTTATGCATTTTTTGTGTTCTGAGTGTGCTCTAAATCCACAATCACTGCAAATTAAAATATCTTTTTGTTTTTTTATTAATTCTTTGTAAAAATAAGAACCATCTTTTATCATTGGGCCATGTGGTTCCCATCCAAGATCGAAATTAGATTGTATTTGTGCCTTAAAATTTTCCAGGTGATTGCTTCTAATTATTTTATATAACATCTACTCTCTCCATTTCCCATTCTTCATAAAGAAAATCTTCATCTAAATATTCTTCTGTAAATTGTTCCCATGGCGTTATAGTTATGTGATTGGTTGGTATAATATATATATAGGACCAAAGTATAACTAAACCAGTTACCATGCCTATAAACCAATGTACCATTGGTTGCTCTACATATGAATTAATCATTACATTTACAAATTTCAAAGATAAAGATAATGCCACCACACCTGATAAAAAAAATAATAACGCTTGTGTTTCCATGTTAACCTCTTTTTAATTTACTTAACATTGAATTTATAGCTTGTCAAGTTTTATTTTACGGTAAATCATAAATTGCCCACGTTGAAGACCATCAGCAATATTGCTCATTTTTTCTTTGGTGGTCCCTTTATAATTATTATACCTTATATATACAGTTTGGTCTACATTATTTACAGAATCAATTATGAGATAAGCTCCATCATTTAAAAGTAGCAAATCATCAGGTTGAATGCCTATCAATAATCATCTCCCCACTTAATTTGTTCATATCTAGTTTTAAGTTCTTCAATTTTATTACTCAAATTTTCTAATTCAACATCTTGTTTAGGCCCTTCGTTCATCTCTTGCACATCTGCATCAAGGTGTCCTTCAAGCTCTTCAATCAACTCATACACAAATCCATCTAATTCTCTAATTTCCATTTTGGCTCCTTTTTGGTGGGATCACATGGAAACATTTTGGACATTGATACCAATTTAAACGTTTCCATGGAGCCCCGGTGTTATGCTCCATCCTGTTTGCACACATTGGGCATTTTTTATGGATTTCATTGAAGCATGTATTTTTCAAATCCTGTTTCTTCATTTTTACAACCTCCACTGTTACACTGGCACTTATGTTTTTTATATTTATCTTTAAACACAGTATTCTCTAACGTTCTAATAACTGTATGGATTGCGTTTTCAATTTCTTTTTCAGTTACAATTCTTTCATACATAATCATTCTAAGTGGGTATAAAAATAATTCAGTAACTTCATGAAATGCTATTTGTTTGATCCTTATTTCGGTTGGCTCCTCGTCCCATACACTACTTAAATTGATACCGGCCAATTTATGTTCAATTGAACCATAACATGTACCAAGTGCATCTTCTTCTTCAGTATTTTCGATATGCAGTTCCCAATCGATCATTCCAAAATATTGAATCCAATACTCAACTTCTTTTTTAAAAGTGTCAAAGTGTTCACCGGTTGCCTCGTATTCTTTTGAATCATCATTGGATACTTTTTTAATTTCTTTAATTTTAACCATTCCTTTTATTTTATCCATTAAAAGCCTCCCTTATGGTATCTATTCTATTTGGGTAAAAATTTGATACGTCTACGCCAACATTAAAGCAATTATCTCTTTTTTTAAAGAAGTTATGCACGTGTCCGCATAAATATTTTTTATTTTTATCTATTCCTAAATTTGGATTGTGGATACATGTAAACTCTTCTATCTCAAGATACGGATAATGCACTGAAGTAAACCCAACATCAATGTATACTTTTGGGTTTTTAATCCGGTCATGATTTCCAAGTATCATATGCTTGCGACCTTTAAGTCTATTTAAAAATTCTTTAAGCGTTGCTTTGTGGGTATATATTGAAAGGTCACCAAGCATAAATGTGTCATCATTTTCAGAAACAACTTCGTTATGGTTGTTTATAATTGCTTCGTCCATCTTAAAGATGCTCCTGAAAGGTCTATCACAATATTCTATAATATTGTGATGCCCAAAATGTTGATCCGATGTAAACCAAGTTGTCATGTTTTACCTTTATATTATATGAGCGTCAATCATTCTTAAAATTTTTGGTTTAGGTACAGCACCTACAATAGATTCTGCTTTTTTACCATATTTATAAATCACTAATGTTGGAAGTGATCTTATATGTTGAATGTACTTATCGTTTTTGCCGACATTATATTTTCCTATTGGGATATCTCTTTCTGTTGCAATTTGGTTCAAGATTGGGTCAATTATATTTACACACGCAGCACACCATGTTGCCCAGTAATCAATTAAGATTACATCGTTATTATTTATTGTTTGTAAAAAATCATTATCCATTATATCAAAAATTTCCATATAGTTCCTTTCACATAAAAAATATTATTGGCAAGTAACACGCGTAATTTGTTACAAAATACATTACCATTGGTAAATTATAAAGCATATTCCCTCCTTTCAACTATTAATTATATACCACATCGCAAGGATGAAGTCAATAAAATAAATTAAAAAAAAAGCTTGACATAATTCTATTTTTGTGGTATAATAAATTTTAACCAGAGTTTTGCATAAGCGCGTAACGGTGTTTTTGTGCAAAACCAGTGTTATTATGCATAATCGATGTTCTGTATTCGCGAATCAAGAATATAAATAAAAAGGGGGTTAGCTTGGATAAAAAGCCTATACCTTTACGCAGAAAAAAAACTTCAGTATTAAACAGTGAGGCACTTACCAAAAAACAAGAAAAATGTGTAAATATATTTGTTGAATCACAAAATAAATATTATTCATATTTAAAAGCCGGGTATATGGTAAAGGGTAAGTGCGCAATCCAAAAATGTGATGCATTTTTCAATAGTCCAAAAATAAAAAAAGCCATAAAGAATAGAACCAAAACATTTGAATTAATAAAGCCTTCAAAATATATATATCTTACAGAAGAAATCACAAAATCTTTAGAGAAATGCTTAAACATGGGAATGCCAATTAGTAAAGCTGTTAATGTGGTTGGGATTCCTCAAAGGGTATATACAAAATATTTTTCAGATGGGAAGGTACAAAATGACTCTGATGACAATAGCAATGAACCAACGGCAATGTTTTATAGACGGGTGTCCAGGGCCAAGGATATAGGTGAAGCAGAACTATTAGGAATTATAAATGCCGCAACCAAAGATCATGTTGTTATCGATAAAAAAATTGAAAAAGAAGGCAACAAAATAAAAAAAATAACCAAGACAACCAAGACCCTTAGAGGAGATTGGAAGCCAGCGGCATGGGCTCTTGAAAGGACTAGACCGGAATCGTATTCTAAAGAACGTGCAGAAGAGGTAGATACTGAAAACGAAGCAAAAGAGCTTGCTGATTTGTTCAGGGAGAATATATCAGGCTCTTTTGCTTTGGAACCTGAAGAAGAAAAGGAATAATTTGGCCAGATTAAGAAAAACAAGAGGAATGATAGAAAGATGGAAAAAAAGATGGGAGAAACTTCGCTATCATCCTGAACAGGCCAGAATGATTACCTCAGATGCAAGGTTTAAAGTTGTACCAGCTGGTCGTAGAAGCGGAAAAACGGAAATTGAAGGAAAAAGATTACTTTTGCAAAAAGCGATCGCCGGGATACCATATGATGACCCTAAATATTTCGTTGCTGCCCCAACAAGGGACCAAGTTAAAAGAATTTATTGGCATGATTTAAAACTTATGTCAAGGCCATTTTGGTCAAGGGAGCCATCTGAATCCAATTTAATAATTTATCTAAAAACAGGTGCAGAGGTTCATGCAGTTGGAATGGATAAGCCAGAACGTATAGAGGGATCACATTGGGATGGATGCGTACTTGATGAGTACGCAAACATGAAACCAGAAGCATGGGTCGCGAATATTAGACCTGCTCTCTCGACTCCAAATAGGCCCCCTGGCTGGTGTAGTTTCATAGGGGTGCCAGAGGGTAGGAATCATTATTACGACATGTACAAAGAGGCTCAGAGATCAGATAAGCCTGATTGGGATGTATTTACATGGCATTCAGCAGATATTATGGATCCAGCTGAAGTGGAATCTGCAAAACGTGATATGGATGAATTAACTTTTCGTCAAGAGTTTCATGGTGATTTTGTTTCTTTTTCTGGTGTAGCTTATTATAATTTTAATGAAAAAATGCACGTAAAACCTTTGGAATATTTTCCAGAAGATGATTTGTTTTTGTGTTTTGATTTTAATGTTAATCCGGGTGTGTGTTCTATAATTCAAGAAAGACCAGGGGCCGAAGATGTAAATGGCTTTAGTAGAGTTGAGACTAGAATTATAGATGAAATATATATAAAAAGAAACAGTAATACAATTATGGTGGCTAGGCAAATAGCCGATAGATACAAAGACCATGCCGGAAGGGTATTGTTATATGGTGATGCATCTGGTGGGGCAGACGGATCGGCTAAAGTAATGGGATCAGATTGGGAACTTATACAAAAAATATTGTTACCTGTTTTCAGTTTAAATTTATTTTCTGATGTTCCAAAGAGAAATCCAAAAGAAAGAGAAAGGGTTAATGCGGTCAATAGTAGATTATTAACTGCATCTGGAGAAATTAATATGTTTGTTGACCCTAGATGCGTGAATACAATAAAGGATTTTGAGGGAACAGTAACTATAGAGGGGGGCTCTGGCGAAATAGATAAAAAAGCTACGCCCGATCTTACTCATTTAAGTGATGCCATAGGTTATTATTGTCAGCGTAGATGGCCAATAAGAAAAATTAAATCAGGCGAAGCATCAGTGTTAGGTATATAAAGGAGAAAATATGCCAGTAGATACAAAACATCCATCTTTAAAAGAGTACCAAGATACATATGCAGAGATTGAAACAATTATAAGCGGTGAAGATGAAGTTAAAGCAGCCGGCACAAAATTTGTCCCTAAATTAACAGGGCAAAAACCGACAGGATACAAAGCCTATATCAAAAGAGGTTCCTTTAATAATGCTACAGCTAAAACCGTAAGCATTATGACTGGTGCTGCCATGCGTAAAAAACCGACAATAGAGGCTCCAGACAGAGTAAAGGAAGCGCTTAAAACCTGTACTCAAAATGGGGAATCTATCGAAACAGTTATACAAAATCAATATGATGAAGTTATATCATATGCCAGATATGGTATATTGGTTGATTATGATGGCAAGTTGCCGTATTTATCACTTTATGACAAAGATACGATTATAAATTGGAACGAAGAAACAATAGATGGTAAAATTGTTTTGACAATGTTGGTTTTGCAAGAGTGCATAAGTGTACCCGATCCGAATGATCCGTTTGAGTTAATCGAAATGACACAATTTAGACATTTTTTCTTAGATAAAAAAGGGTATCTTCAGGTAGATACTTGGAAAGAAACGATAAATGAGAATAAACAAAAAGTAAATGTTAAAATGCCCAAGAAGACTAAGACACCTAAAGTAAAAGGTAAAAGGCTAAAACATATACCTTTTGTTTGTTTTAATCCAAGTGGGCTAACCATGACTTTGGAAAAATCTCCAATAAAAGATTTAGTAAAATTAAACATAGCTCATTGGCGAGTTAGTGTGGATTATTACCATGGGCTTCATTATTGTGCAATTCCGACACCTTGGGCAGCTGGGTTTGAAAAAGATACAATTTTAACAGTTGGCGGAACTAAGGCATGGGTAACCGATATGGAAAATGCTTCAGTCGGGTATCTTGAGTTTACAGGCCAGGGATTAACTCCTGTAAAAGATGCACTGGAAGATTTAAACACCTTAATGGCTGTTGCCGGGACCAGATTAATTGAACATTCTAAGAAAACCATTGAAAGAGCGGAAACCTTAAGAATAAGGTCTAGTGGTGATTCAGCTACTTTATCTAGCATAGCCAATACTGCCGAAAAAGGTTTTCTTCAAGTGTTAAAATATTATTGTGAATGGATGGGTATTCCTTCAGAAAATGTTTCAGTTGCACTAAATAAAGATTTCTTGGATATAGAACTTGACTCAGACCAATTTATAGCATTGTTAAAAGCTGTTCAACTTGGCGAAATTTCTCAGCATACCTTTCTTTATAATTTAAAGGTTGGGGAAATACTTCCAGAAGGAAAAACCATAGAAGATGAAAAAGATGAAATAGATGAAGATATACAAAGAAGGGATGATTTAATCGGTCGTGTAATGGAATCTAAAGGGATCACCGTGGGTGAAGATGATGATTATTCTCAAGGTGATTATAAATTTAAAAAAGGTAAGGGGCAGGTGAGTAAAGCTGTTGATAAAGACATCAAAGGAGATTAAAAATGGCCGAACCTATATCCACCGTTGCCACTTTAGCAAGCACAATTGGTACTCCAGCATTAATTGTGGTTGTTATTTTAAAATTGGTTTTTGATTTTTTGAGAGATAAGAAAAATAATGGTGTAAATACCCAATGTAATTTAGACACCCAGATTACACATGAATTAGATGATATTAAAAAAATAGTTATTGAAACTGATAAAACTACCTCAAAAGTTTTTGATATGCATAATACAAAAGATGGAGATGGGGTTTATAGTTGGTATGTTCCAAGATCCTGGGCTGAAACACAAAAGGATATTGTTGGATGCCTACAAAAAATAAGTGGAACGCAAGAGGCTATTGCGGGCACTTTAGAAAGAATGGAAAGAAGGGAAGAAAAAAAGAACGATTAATTATTTAAAAAAGGGAGAAAATCATGAAAAAATTATTTTTAGCTCTATTGACAGTATTGCTTATTTATAGTCCAACTTCAGCAGATGTATTTACAGTTACGATTGATGTGGTTGATAACAACTAAGGAATAGCTATGAATTTAGTTGAAATAAATCCTGAAAAAACACCTGAAAAATTTTTCTCTGCCTATGTGGATGACGCATGGGTAGAGACAGAGTTAATTGCTTCTGGCGCAGGTATACGTCTTAGGCGTAGAGCTGATGGCGGTTGGCAAGATACCCATTATTATGAAGATCAGATGCGAATATATTTTATAGACGAAACTGATATGTCTGAAACATATGTTGCACGTGGCCGTGTTACCATAGAGGCTTATATTGGCGACACTTGGACAGAATGGGATATGCCAGAACCTACAATTACAAGACAGGGCGATCATGCTGTTCGTGCCGACTTTGGTGGCGCTGGTGCTGGATTGCGCATTGACACCATGTGGAGAAATGGGAATTCCAAACAAACATTTTTAGGACAATATACAGGACAGTTAATCAGGATTAAATGGGAGATCCAAATTCGTGATGAACGTGCCATAATTAATATTGATGATTATGATGGCAATATTTCTGATGTTACCGTTCCAAGTCAAGATTATGATACAAGAACTATTATATTTGAACCTGATGGCGTTAGTGATATATTAACAGTTGATCCATATATTGAAATTTCAGTAACGGCCCCATCAATAGTAATAACATGTTCAGAGGATACAATTACATTTACAGTAGCTACCGCAGATGCAACTTTAATGGAAGGTAGTTCTTTACGGGCTGTGGTTTTCGAAGAATATTACATGTGGACACTTTATGACTCTTACATGTTGCGCTACAGGCATGATACCGGAGCAACTACAACGGGTATGGCAGGAAATGATTATTCTTTGACAAATATTGGCACTGAATATGATTTTTTCCCATTGACTTCTGCCGTAGATACAGCATCATCCAACTATGTAACGGCTTTGCAAGATTCAACGATGAATGATCCAAGCACTGGAAGTTGGGTAGACGATTTGGTATATGTCTCTAATTATGGAGCTGATGGTTTCGCAGTAGATGGAGCAATTCATGTTGAGACTACCACTTCTGGCGACGCTGCTTTTGATTGTGATATAACAAGGTATGAACAAACTGTAGTTGTCCATGATTTCCCATATTATACAGGCACAGTAGGGGCCGAGACAGATCATTTAGTAGGCCATTGGAAGTGCAATGATAATGCAGCCACCACTACTGTAGTTGACACCACAGGTAACAATAATGGTACATTGGAAGGTGGAGACAATACAGAAGATAAAGATAATGCTGATGCCGTAAAGGGTACAAGTCTTCTTTTAAACGGGACAGATGATATAATCGATTTAAGCAGTTCTATTTCAGAATTAACAGACACAGACAAATATACAATTATTATTAAATTTAAACCTAACTTTGCTTATAATGTAGGCAGTGATCAAACATTAATTTCAATAGGAACTGGAGCTACCAATACTGATTTTTTAGAATATAGAGCGGCTAATGATTATTTTATTCTTTCATCTACTCGTGCAAGTGGGACTGAAACATCTACAACAGTTACTTATTCAAACGATAATATTCTGCAACAATGGCATACCTTAATGATTTCTGTAAATGATAGTATGAATGTTTGTTCATTCACACTTAACGGGCAAACTATAGGAAATGGTTTTGAAGCAGATTGGGATTCAGCACCAACGGTTTTAAATATTGGAGCAAGTGTAACTGATGGTGACTTTGGAGCTTATTATATTGATGAAGTAAAATTAATAGATGGTTGCGTTCTTCCATATGGAGCATACTTTACAGGTGCCAATGGAAGTGTTGACGCTGCTAATGCCCATGACGATATTACATTTTATTGGGATGGAACCGATTGTACGTCTACAGATGTTGATATTGGAGGGGTACAAGGAACTTTAGGATCTGCAAATACAGGTGGAGCGACATCCTTCCCTACATCAGGTGGAATAGATGGTGGGTATTTTGACAATGAATCCGCTGCATCTAATTATTATATATCCTTTCCTAATACAAGCGATGATATAATAGATCCAACTTCATGTACAATTAGTTTTTGGTTAAACCTTCAAACTTTATCAACGTCGAATGGTAGAGGATCGTTTGGGTATTATATTAATGGTAATAATTTTATCATTGGACGGTTTTTCAGTTCTGGCTATATGTATTTTGATTATGAAGCTGGGAACGTCAGAGAGACTACAGGAAATTATCCTATGACAGAAAATACATGGTATCACATTAGACTGACAGTAGGTGATAATTTTGATGTTTATATTGATAACGTACTTTGGGATTCTGATGTTATCGCTGGTACATGGGCTGGCACTTCAGGGTCATTATTGTTTGCAAGTTGGGTAGGTGGAGCAGGAAGTACCACTGATAGCTGGATTGATCAAGCTTATGTTACAAATAGCCCAAGTACCCCAATGATTCCGACTATTAATGGAGTCCCTTTACACGTACCGCAAATACAGGTAGGGTAAAACATGGCGGCTGAACAATACGGAGATAGCACTAATAATTATCAGATTGTTTGGAATGGCTCAGAGTGGGTCATCACTAACAATGATAATTTTGTAAATACCGATACAATTACTATTGGTAATGCAATTAGTGAAGAATCACCAAGCTTATCACCAAGTATAAGTCCTTCTGAGTCACCGAGTATAAGTCCTTCAATATCACCATCGATCAGTGCATCAGTGTCACCGAGCATCAGTGCTTCGATATCACTTAGTCCAAGTGCTTCACAATCACCAAGTTCAAGTGAGTCACC
>PJEL010002483.1_pt1 | contig 16804 bp, 13 predicted proteins | sample 1853271 | NCBI WGS metagenome assembly PJEL01 (sample SAMN08108733, study PRJNA415343) | Invertebrate metagenome, whole genome shotgun sequencing project. | host: Globobulimina | place: Sweden: Gullmar Fjord | collected 2015-08
GGCGACCATTGGCATGTTTGCCCCGCAATGGCACGGTAAAGTAGATGAAGTCATCGTTGTTGACGATCATATCACCGGCGTTCTGACCGAACATCAGGCGGGACAGTTCCTTGATATGCCGGTATCCGGTATTCGTGTGCGAGGCCGCCGCTCAACGCCTGGTCGCTATTTTCAGGTAGCCGAACATGGCGCTGGGTGGGGTGGTACGGATATTACCAATCCGCTTGATATTATTGACAGGGTTGATCCTAAAAAAGCACATCCCGGAATGACTTTATTGATGGTGTCGACAACAGGTCAGGACAGTGCATGGTTCGTCTTGGATGATGATCTGAAACCTGTCCCGGCACCGATACCGAAGGACATAAAACTGGTGGTGGAGCGCATAGCCGAGAATTGCGAACCCGCACTCTGTTCGGTACTGTTTATGGCGGGCGCAGGCGGATCTTTGCGGGCAGGGGTTACAGAAAATCCTGTGCGGCTTACCCAGTCGGTGAAAGAGGCCCTTACACGGGTTACCTGCGGCGGGGCCCCTGTATATATATGGCCCGGTGGTGGTATCACCATCATTGCCGATGTTACCCAAATGCCGGAAAATTCTTTTGGATATGTGCCGACCCCTGCGTTAGTTGCGCCTATTGAATTTTCTATGCTGCGCGAAGGTTTTGAAGCCCTTGGCGGGCATATGGACAGTATCGTCTCTCTGGATCAGGTGCTTGAAAAGAGTGCCATCAAGACTTTGCGCAGTGAGCCGTAACTTATGGTGGGACAGGCAACATACAGGATCATGGAAGATGGCAAGCGCCTGCATCTTCAGCATGGGCCTATTGATATCGTTGCCGAAGGGTTTGGAGGCAAATCAGAAGTCTTTGCGTGTTATCAACAAGGCATTGCCGTGTTTGAAACTGTATTGCAGACACTTGTGATGGATCTTGATGTTTTGAAAGAACCTGTTGATCAAGATAGAAAGCAAAGGCTTCAGGGTATCGCTGGCAATATGTATGGCGCAGCAGCCAGGTTTGCGGGCAATCGATTTGTAACGCCTATGGCGGCTGTTGCCGGAGCCGTTGCAGATTTTGTCAAAAACGCGATGCTGGAAGGGCGATCACTTGAAAAATTATATGTGAATAACGGTGGTGATATTTCTCTTTATCTGAACGGGCAAGCTTCGTTTACGAGTGCGATTGTCAATAATCAGGATGCGCCATCAGTAGATGCAAAAATCACTATCCGGCCAGAAGAGGGCATTGGCGGAATTGCTACATCGGGGTGGCGTGGGCGGTCACTATCTCCGGGGATTGCCGATGCTGTGACAGTTCTGGCTGAAACCACTGCTCTGGCCGATGTGGCGGCAACATTGATTGCCGGGGATGTTTGGGTAGATAGTGTAAATGTTGAACAACAGCGGGCCTCTTCTTTGCGTGAGGATACGGATCTTGGCGATATGATGGTCACCACAGATGTTGGGCGCTTACAAAAACAGGAAATTGAAGCGGCTTTAAATCGCGGGCTTGTAACGGCTGAGCGATTTCGAGATTTAGGCTTGATAAAAGGTGCTTATTTGGCGCTGCAGGGGGAGGTGAAAAGCCTGCCCTTGGTTAAAACATAGAGGGAAGGAAAGTGGCATGAATGAACTTATAAAGGTTCGTAAAATTTCAACGCAGGTTGAAGAAATTTATCATGAAGGCGGGCCGGTTCGCGAAGACCCGATAAAACGCGGATCTATCGTCGTTATTGTCGAAAACCCGTATGCGGGGCACTATGTAGACGATATCACTCCTTTTATGGACGCGTTGAAACCACTTGGATTAAAAGTCGCCAATCAATTGATTGAAGCCTTGGGCGGAGATGCAAAAGCGATCACCAGTTATGGCAAAGGTGCCATTGTCGGGGAGGACGGTGAAATGGAACACGGCGCAACCTGGCATGTAGCGGGTGGTTACGCCATGCGCGAAGCTTTGGGAGAAGCGCTCGCTATTGTCCCATCATCAAAAAAAATCGGCGGTGTCGGATCGCGGCTTGAAATCCCCATAACCCACAAGGATGCGTCTTATGTTCGCAGTCACTTTGATGCCATGGAAGTGGGGCTGCCGGATTCCCCCAAACGTGGTGAAATTCTTTTTGCCCTTGTGATGACAACAGGCGGACGAGTGCATGCGCGGCTCGGTGGGTTGGCCGCAGAAGATATCTCTGCAAAAGATGGCTTGCGCTAAGAATTTGAAGTTGGAGTAAGCTATATGACCGGCAGAGTAATTGGCGTCGATGTTGGCGGTACTTTCACGGATTTGATTTCCGCAGATCCGCAAACGGGCGAGGTGTCCGTGACCAAAGTGCCAACCACATTGGATAATCAGGCCTTTGGCGTGATTTCAGCCATTGAGAATGTCGGGACAACGTTATCCGAAGTCGCTGCTATCAGTCACGGAACGACCACCACCACCAATGCCCTGCTGGAACGGAAAATAGCCAAGGTTGGTTTGATCACCACCAAAGGTTTTCGAGATATTCTGGAGCTTGGACGGCGAACCCGACCTCAGCCTTACGGATTGAAAGGCCAGTTCGAACCGCTGATTTCTCGTGAGGTGCGTTTGGAGGTACCGGAACGCATTGATGCAGACGGGAATATTGTAACCCCGCTTGATGAAAATGCTTTGCGCGTTGCCATTGGGCAATTGATTGAGGCTGGTGTGGAAAGTCTGGTGTTGCACTTTTTGCACTCCTATAAAAATCCGGTTCATGAAGCGCGGGCACTGGAAATTGCCAAAGAGTTATGGCCCAACCCGTTTGTCACCGCAGGTCATGAAATCCTGTCTGAGTACCGGGAATATGAACGCGGAACCACGGCGGCCATTAATGGTGCAATCCGGCCTGTGCTGGATCGCTATATAAACCGATTGCAAAAAGAATTGACGGCGCAGGGATTTGACCATGATCTTCTGGTGATGCAGGGAAATGGCGGTAGTGTTTCTTCCCGCATCGTAGCTGAAAGTGCGGTTAATACGGTGATGTCAGGACCGGCATCCGGTGTTATGGCCGCGGCGGCAACCTGCCGGGCGACCGAAATTGATAAAGTCATCACTTACGATATGGGGGGAACCAGTACGGATGTCGGGCTGGTTCAAGAGGGTATTCCCCAGGTCACCGCTGAACTTGATCTGGAATATGGCATGCCGATCCATGTGCCGATGGTGGATGTGCATACGATTGGCGCTGGCGGCGGCTCAATCGCCTATGTAAATGATGCCGGGATGTTACAAGTGGGGCCAATGAGTGCAGGGGCTACGCCAGGACCAATTTGTTATGGACGCGGGGGCAAGCGTCCCACTATCACCGATGCCAATCTTGTTCTGGGTCGGCTGGATGCAGATAAACTCCTATCCGTTGATAATCCAGTGTCTTTGACGCAAGTGCGGGAAATATTTGAAAAAGAAATCGGTCAGCATTTTGGAATGAATGCGGAAGAAGTGGCTAGCGCCATTCTGCAGGTTGCCAATAATAAAATGGGCGGAGCAATTCGTATGGTCAGCCTGTCTCGTGGTCATGATCCACGGGATTTTGCATTGTTTGCATTTGGCGGCGCGGGGCCACTCCATGGCGCTGCTCTTGCCACGGAACTTTCCATTCCCCGTGTGATTTTGCCGGCCAGGCCAGGAATAACCAATGCACTGGGTTGTGTGGTGTCTGATCTGCGTCATGATTTCGTGAATACTATAAACACCCCGCTAGAAACTCTAGATATCAGTTTAGTGAAGGACACATTGATTCAGCAAATCGATGATGGAAGGCAGATGATTGAACGAGACGGTGTTCAGACGGAGGAACTGGTTTATCTTTATTCCGCTGACATGCAGTTTCAGGGGCAAAGCCATATGCTCAGTGTTGAAATCAGCGGCCCTGATGTAACACTGGCGGAACTGCAAAAACGCTTCGATGAAGTTTATTGGGATCGGTTCGCCGTTGAACTTCCAGAAATTAAAGCGGTGCTGGTTAATTTGCATACGGCGGTTATTGGGCGGCGGGAAAGTCTTGATCTGAAAGTGCTCGCGGGAACTGATCAGAAAGATAGTATAGAGGATGCTTTGCGCACCCGACGGAAGGTTATGTTCGGCGGGGAGTGGTTTGATACACCAATATATGTGAGAGAGAAACTTCCCAAAGACCTGCATCTAACCGGCCCGGCGGTCATTGAGCAGCTGGATACGACGATAGTTGTGGAGCCTGATAACAAGGTCAGCACTGATAACATCGGTAACCTGATTGTGGAGGTGTAAGATGAAGGAATTGGACCCGATCACACTTGCCGTCATTCAAAATGGTCTCATTCAAGTCTGCAATGAAATGGATTTGGCCTTTGTACGCTCTGCCTTCAGTCCGGTTATTTCAGAAGCCTTGGACCGATCCGATGGTATTTATGCGGCGGACACAGGGGAGTTAATTGCGCAAGGAGAACTTGGCCTGCCTATTTTTGTGGGCACCATGCAGTTTTCGACACAAGCCGTGATCGAGCGGGCGAAAAACGTAAAACCTGGTGATATTTTTATCGTCAATGACCCGTATTTGGGCGGCACCCATTTGATGGATGTGAAATTTGTGCGCCCGTTTTTCTATAAAGGGAAATTGTGGTCCTGGCTTGCCAATACAGGGCATTGGCCGGATCTTGGTGGCTCTGTGCCGGGTGGTTTCTCCGCCAATGCAACAGAGGTTGAGCAGGAAGGCTTGCGCCTGCCACCGGTTAAACTGTTTAAAGAGGGTGAACTGGACGATGAAATCCTCTCCATCATCCTCTCCAACATCCGGATTGCCGATCAGCGGATTGGCGATATCAAGGCACAGGCTGCCGCCTTGCATATCGGCGACCAACGGCTAACAGATCTATTGGACCGTTATGGTGAGGATGTGGTGAGCAGATCGATCAAGGAGCTTAAAATCCGGGCCGCTGATCAGATGAGAGCAAAAATTGCGGATATTCCAGATGGCACCTATCAGGGCGTTGCCTATGTGGATTCTGATGGTGTTGTGGATGAGCCTCTTAAAATTGATATGAAAGTAACGTCAAAAGGCGAAAAATTGCATTTTGACATGTCAGGTTCAAGCGCTCCTTGTATGGGGCCGATGAATTCAGTAATTGCAACAACAAAGTCCTCTATCTATTTGGCAATTAAGCATATTTTCCCTGATATCCCTATTAATTCAGGAACGTTTGAGCCGCTTGAAATTGATGACCCGGACGGTACTTTTCTATATGCGAAATACCCGCGTCCGGTATCGGGTTGTGCGGCAGAAGTGAGCCAACGAATTGCCGAAGCTGTGTTCAATGCGCTGGTTGATGTGATCCCTGATCTTCTTTTTGCAGCCCCCGCCGGGACCTCTGGCAATCTCGCTGTTGGTGGTTACGATCCTGCGCGGGATAAAGCCTATGTTATGTATGTGATTTCCGGCGGTGGGTATGGCGGTTATCAGGGAAGCGATGGCCTTTCTAATGGTTGTTCGACAATCGGCATATCAAAAACCACGCCTATTGAAGTGATGGAACAGTATTATCCGGTTCTGTTTGAAGAATATTCTCTACATGAAGGATCGGGCGGTGCTGGTAAATTCCGGGGCGGCTTTGGCGTGAATTATAAAATCAAGTTAAGGCGCGGTGAGGCCCGGGCGTCCATGGTGATGGATCATGGTCGATATGGTCCGTTAGGCGCATTGGGCGGCGCTGATGGCGGGACCAACAAAGTCGCAATAGACGCGAAGGGGGTAACCTATATACCGCCGCATCTGTCAAAGGATCAGGATATTCAGATCTCTGTTGGGGATAGTATTTCAGTCTCCACTCCCGGCGGCGGCGGATTTGGTGATGCGTTTGATCGTGATCCGGAGCTGGTTGCGCAGGATGTGAAGCGCGGTTATTACACCACAGAAGAAGTCGCAGAACGCTTTGGTGTTGTGATAAATTTGGTGACGGGTACCGTCCAAACAGAAGAGACGGCAAGTTTGAGGATACAACATGCAAACCGATGAACTGACAAAGGCGCTGAGTAGTGTAATGCCACTGGCGCTCGGAACTCTCAACCTGAAAGAATGTGATCGGGTCGGGTTGATCATTGTTGATGAGGTGAATGGGTTTGCAAGTGTGGGCGCTGGCAATCTCGCCCCGCCTGTTCCCAATGAACAGGTTTCCACGATGGTTTCAGAAACGGACCGGCTCGCGAGACTTTTTTCCGGTCAGGATTGGCCGGTTCTGGCTTTTCTCGATACCCACGTCCCGGGAAAACCTGAGCCCCCTTATCCGCCCCATTGCGAAGCCGGTACTGGAGAAGAGGAATTGGTGCCAGAGCTAAAATGGCTGGAGACAGACAAGAACACTACGCTCGTGGATAAGGACTGTATCAACGGTTTTATTGGCGCTTTTGATAGTGACGGGAAAAATGCTGTTGTCGAATGGGTGAAAGCAGGCGGGATCACAGATATTTTGGTGGTCGGGATTTGTACCGATATTTGTGTGATGGATTTCGTGCTGACCAGTTTGAGCGCGCGTAACCACGACATGATGCCGGGACTGGTCAATATTCATGTCTATGACAAAGGCTGTTCGACATACGATCTTCCCAAAGAGGTCGCGATAGAGGTTGGTCTTCCAGAAGTTGCTGCACATCCACAAAATATTACCCATTATATGGGGCTTTATTTTATGGCATCTCGCGGTGCAAATCTGGTCAATAAAATCATCGAATGATATATAAGTTGAACTGATCAAATCGATTATAAATATCGATTTGATTTATTTATCATCTATTTCCATACTCGCCATAATTTTGCAACACAAGCCGCGCAAAGTGATGTGCTTGTGGTATACACAACTGTCGTTGAATTTATGGATTTGAGTGAAGGAAATTAGATGTCAAACGCCCCGGTAACTGTCAATGATCGGACTTACGCTTGGCCAAAACAGCCTGTTGTCGTTGTGTGTATTGATGGCAGTGAGCCTGACTATATTGAACAGGCGATGAAAGACGGTGTGATGCCGTTTATGAAAAAGGCATTGGCGTCTGGCGCAAACCTTCGGGCAAATTGCGTTGTTCCCAGCTTCACCAATCCCAATAACCTTTCAATCGTGACAGGCCAGCCCCCAAAAGTGCATGGCATTTGCGGGAACTATTTCTATGACCGGGAAACGAATTCCGAGGTTATGATGAATGATCCGAAATTCCTGCGGGTTCCAACAATTTTTAAGGCCTTCTTCGATCAAGGCGCGAAGATTGCGGTTGTCACAGCAAAAGATAAATTGCGGACGCTGCTTGGAAATGAACTTGATGTGACAAGCGGTCGGGCTATTTGCTTTTCATCTGAAAAATCGGCCGAAACAACGATGTCTGTGAATGGTATTGATGATGCCGCCAGCTGGATCGGCCGGGAAGTGCCGTCTGTTTATTCCGCAGAACTCAGCGAGTTTATCTTCGCCTGCGGTGTCAAACTGATGGACGAGTACAAACCCGATCTGATGTATCTTTCAACAACAGATTATATTCAGCATAAACACGCGCCGGGCACACCTGTTGCGAACGCATTTTACGCCATGCTGGATAAATATATGGCCGAGCTGGACGCACGCGGTGCTGTTATTGCGCTTACTGCAGATCATGGCATGAAAGCCAAGCATACGGACGCCGGTGAGCCTGATGTGATTTTCCTGCAAGACGTTCTGGATGAATGGCTTGGCGCAGAGGCTGCCCGTGTGATCTTGCCAATCACCGATCCTTACGTTGTTCATCACGGGGCGCTCGGCTCTTTCGCGACCGCGTACTTGCCTGAAGATACGCGCGCAGAAACCATTGAACGCCTGAAAGGTCTCGATGGGATCATGGAAAGCTTGTCCCGCGAAGAAGGCTGCGCCAAGTTCGAGCTGCCTGAAGATCGCACAGGAGATGTTATTTTAGTCTCTACGGCTCATAAAGTTCTTGGCACCAGTGCTGATCGTCATGATCTGTCTGCCTTGAAGGAACCGCTTCGGTCCCACGGGGGTGTCTCTGAACAGACAGTTCCTTTGCTGTGCAACAAGCCTGTGAACGGCTTTGGCGAAGGCAAGACACTGCGTAATTTCGACATCTTCGATATGGCACTTAATCACGCTCAATAAGGCAGGGGAAACTCATGGAAATCCGTCACGAAAGTATGCGTATTGCCGGTGAGAAGGTCTCAACTGAGGGCCGGATCGAGGTTGTTAATCCATATCACGGCAAAGTCGTTGGTACGGTCCCCAAAGGGCAAGTGGAGCATGTCCGCAAAGCGTTTAAGGCCGCGGCTGAGTATGAACCAACCCTAACCCGTCATCAGCGTTATGAGATCCTGCAAAAAGCAGCGGATATTCTTGTTGCGCGCAAAGAAGAGTTTTCTGACCTGATTACTGCGGAAGCGGGCCTTTGCAAGAAAGACAGCTTGTATGAAGTTGGCCGGGCTTATGATGTATTTAGCCTGTCAGCGCGCTTATGTACGGTCGATGACGGACAGATATTCTCTTGCGATATCACGCCACACGGTAAGGAGCGAAAAATCTTTACGGTGCGCGAACCCTTGGGCGCGATCAGTGCCATTACACCGTTTAATCATCCGCTTAATCAGGTGGCCCATAAAGTGGCACCGTCCATTGCGACGAATAACTGCATGGTCTTGAAACCAACTGAAAAAACACCCCTAACGGCGTTGCTGTTGGCGGATGTTCTCTATGATGCCGGATTACCGCCCGAAATGTTCTCTGTCGTGACAGGCCTTCCTGGCGACATTGCTGATGAGATGCTGGTCAATGAAGATGCGGATCTGGTGACCTTCACAGGTGGCGTTCCTATCGGGAAATACATTGCAGAAAAAGCGGGTTATAAACGCAAAATTCTGGAGCTTGGCGGCAATGATCCGCTGATTGTTATGGAAGATGCTGACCTGGAAAAAGCCGCTGATCTCGCGGTTGCAGGTTCTTTTAAGAATTCCGGTCAGAGATGTACTGCCGTTAAACGTATTTTGGTTGCTGATAGCATTGCCGATGAATTTGTTGCAAAGCTGACGGAAAAAACAGCAAAGCTGAAATATGGTGACCCCTTTGATCCAACCATGGATATGGGGACGGTTATCAATGAAGCCTCCGCCATTCAGTTCCAGACCCGCGTCAATGATGCTGTGACAAAAGGGGCTAAACTGATGATCGGTAATGATCGGGATGGGGCACTTTATGCGCCTACGGTTGTTGATCATGTGCCCTTTGACTGTGAGTTGGTGCGCGAAGAAACCTTTGGGCCGGTTGCACCAGTTATTCGGTTTAAAAATATCGATGATGCGATCCGCATTTCCAACTCTACCGCATTTGGCCTTTCTTCTGGTGTTTGTACAGATCACTGGCCTTCCATCCAGCGATTTATCAAGGAGTTGAAGGTTGGTACGGTCAATGTCTGGGAAGTGCCGGGCTACCGGATCGAAATGTCGCCCTTTGGCGGTATCAAGGATTCCGGCCTTGGATATAAAGAGGGTGTTTTGGAGGCAATGAAGAGTTTCACGAATTTAAAGACCTATTCTCTCCCCTGGTCTTGACGGTTTAAAACTATCCTCCCTGCTGAAGGTCGTATGCTTTGCATGCGGCCTTTTTTTGTGTTCACATCTTTTTGACAAGATTATCCTGCGAAAATCATTAGATTGGCCCAAGGGCATAAGGGACGTATTTTCGATGAGTGGTTTAAGGCTGGAGAAAGTGAAAACCGTTTTTGACGGTGGCGGCGATATAGGTCCGGTCACTTTTGATGTGCCCAAGGGAAAAATGATGGCCCTTCTTGGGGAGTCTGGGTGCGGGAAAACGACTACTCTTCGCATGATCGCGGGCCTAGCACCCCTCGTGGAAGGCAGCCTCATTTTCAATGATACCGATATTAGTGATGCGCCGATGGATAAACGCCGGGTCGGTATGGTCTTTCAGAATTTCGGCTTATTCCCCCATATGAATGTCCGGGACAACATCAGCTTTGGCCTACGCATGCAGAAGGTGGCTCAGGACAAAGTGGAGAAGAAGGTCAATTGGATTATGAATCGAACCAGGCTGCAAGGCTTGGAGTTGCGGTTTGCAAGCGAATTATCAGGAGGGCAAAAGCAGCGCGTGGCACTTGCAAGGACTCTTGTTATGGATCCGGATATACTGCTTTTGGATGAGCCTTTGTCCAACCTTGATGCCAATCTTCGTGAAGAAATGGCCTTGTTTATCAGGGAGTTGCAACGGGATCTGGATATTACGACACTTTTTGTCACGCATGATCAGAATGAAGCGTTGATGCTTGCTGATCAAGTTGTTGTTATGTCCGAAGGTCTGGTGCTGCAACAAGGAACGCCCGTTGAGGTATTTGAAAAACCGGTCAGCCGGGAAGTTGCAGACTTCATGGGCGGCGCAAATTTGCTATTGGGACAAGTGATACCCGATAATATCGTTCATACAGATATAGGCTCTTTGGTTGTTCCTCATTTGAAGGGTGCTGTTAGTGACGAAATAACTCTTATGATCCGGCCCGAACACCTTCAGATTGATAATGCCGAAATGAAGCGAAGTGACCAGCATATCAATTTGCCGGGCAAGGTTACCTCGTCGCGATATCACGGGGGCTTTTTTGGATATACTGTCGAAGTTGGAGAAGGCGTTCTTTCCATACGCCAAGATAGCCGGGAAGAATTTGAAGTGGGCACTCTTGTAGCGCTCTCATTTCTCCCCAGTCACATTTGGCAAATACCGGACACTCGTAATTCAAGCGTTAAGGATTAACATGATGATGAAGTTAAAATTGCTGATCAGTTCTCTTGCCTTGGTGGGGCTTGCTATTGGTTCTGTTCAGGCGAAAGATCAGAATGTTCGCGACTTTAGAGATCAATATCTGGCCGGAAAACTGTCATGGTCTGACGTCGAAGCGCGGGCGAAAAAAGAAGGCAGCGTAAACTGGTTCCATTGGGGCGGAAGTGAAGAGCTGAATAGCTGGATTGAACGTGCTGTAGTCCCAAAGATGAAAGCCAAGGGAATTACTCTAAAAACCACTCGTATCGGCGGAACACGAGAAGCCGTTGACCTAGTGCTCACAGAAAAGCAAGCGGGCAAAACGCTGGGTGAGGGCAGTGTTGATATGATCTGGCTTAATGGGGATAATTTTTACACCCTTGCTTCGCAGGATGCATTGTTTGGCTCCTTTGCTGATAAAGTGCCAAATGCCAAAAATTTTGAGTTTAATGAAGCCGATCCACGAGCGCAGTTAAACCTCTCTGATTTCGGAACGCCAACCAAAGCACGCGAAATGCCTTGGTCTGGGGAGCAATATGTTTGTTACTTTGATACTGCGAGATTATCACGAGAAAAAGCGCCGGAGGATTTTGTTGAGCTAGAGCAGTGGCTGACAAAATCGCCAGGCCGCTTCACTTATGTAAAACCCCCTCATTATATCGGGAATACATTTGTGCAAACTGTGCTCTATGCGTTTAATCCATCTGGTAAAGGTTTTGCGGATTTTCAAAATCCTCTCAGCAGTTTTACCCCCGCCCAGTTCGCGAAACTCACCAAACCCGGTTTTGATTATCTGAAACGAATTGAGCCCTTGTTGCTTGGAGGAGAAAATCCGATATATCCGCAAAATCAAGGCGTTAATCAGGCGCTCTTTAATAATGGTGAAGTGGATATGGCATGTGAGTTTGGCCTTTATATTGTGGATGCCAAAAAGAAAACAGGAGCCTTTCCAGATACGGCTGAGACCCTGGCTTTCCCTAAAAGCGGTATGATAAAAAACAAGAATTTTCTGGCGATACCGGCGAACGCGCCCCATCCTGCTGCGGCTCTAATCCTTGCAAATGTGATGTCCACTGTGGAGCTTCAAATCTCCAAGCTTAAAGCAATCGGATATCCATTGGGTATTGATGGCTGGAAATTAGGAATACGAGATCGTACGCTCGCGACGCGTGCGGCGCCCTCTCATCACGGTGTCTCAGCAGAGGTGCTAAGCAATGCGGCTGTTGCGGATACAAACGCGTCTTTGGTCAAAGTAATTGAACGGGTATGGGCTGAATATATCGAAAGAAAATCCAGCGACTCATTTGAGGATATTGTTGCCAAAGCGATGAAAGCGGGCTGAGGGATTAATGATTTTAAGGACAGGTAAAACTGGCGGGAAGCCCTCTCTTTGGGGGCTTATTCCAGCCTTGGGTGTTTTATCTGTTCTTTTTATCGGCGCACTTGGGATCAGTGTTGCGCAAAGCCTCGGATATGCACCGCAATATGGTGTGTCCGAGTTTCCTACGCTTAAGTATTATTCAGATTTGCTTCAAGGGGAAGGTTTTTGGCTTTCTCTTGGTTTGACCTTTTATTATTCCGTCGTACCTACTTTTATTGGCATGATAATCAGCCTGTATTTGAGTGTTGCATTGGCAAGGAAGTTCAAGGGCAGGAAATTTGCCCTTTTTCTTTATAAAATCCCCATGGTGGTGCCGTATCTTGTAGGTGTCAGTCTGGTCATTGTTTTATTTGCCAATGGTGGCCTGTTTGCGCGTATTTTTTATGCGCTTGGTTTCCTTGCCAGTCCCGCGGACTTTCCAAGACTGCTTCAAAATTCGTCCGGGGCAGGGGTGATGATTGTGTATTTGTGGAAGCAGGTCCCCTTCATGACAATGATGCTCTATGCCAATCTTTTGGTCTTGGGGAAACAGGAAGAAGAAAGTGCCCTTCTTTTGGGGGCTTCAAATTTTCAGGTGTTTTGGCATGTTACATTGCCAAGGTTAATGCCCGCACTGGTCAGCAGTACGCTGATCGTCTTCGCCTTTAATTTTGGAGCATTTGAAGTGCCCTATATTTTGGGCGCAGGTTATCCCAATACATTAACGGTCGAAGCATGGCGTTTGTTTGATGATGCGGATTATGCCAAACGACCACAGGCCATGGCCATTGTGACACTGATTAGCGTGATATCAGCGCTGGTTCTTTTTGCGTATATTTCCTTTTACAGGCGATATGAGAAAAGACGAGGTCGGGTATGATGCGGCTTTCTGCCTGGCAGCGCATAGCCCTACTATTCCTGCTTTTTGCTATCATTGGGCCCTTTATTCCACTGATCATCGCCTCAGTAGCGTTCAGGTGGGGCTGGCCGGATTTGATGCCCAGTATCTGGTGGTGGGAAAAGCGCGACATTGTTAATACCCCTCTTGCCTGGGATTACATCCTGGATCCGGTATCACGGGTTGGGCCTGCGCTTCAAAATACCATCACGATCGCTGTACTGGTAACCGGGCTGGCGCTTGTCATTTCCATGCCAGCTGCCAAGGTTATTGCGAAACGAAGATTCAAGGGAAAAGCGCTTGTTGAACTTTTCCTGATGACCCCTCTTATCGTACCAGAAATTGCGGTTGGTATTGGGATGCTTCTCATTTTTCTGCAATTTGGATTGCAGGGAAATTTGACAGCTATTGTCCTCGCTCATCTTATTCCGGTTTTACCCTATATGATCCGGACACTAACCGTCATATATGGGGAATTGGATGGGGGTATGCTGGATCAAGCATCCCTTCTTGGGGCTAGCCGGTTTCAGGTCTTCAGGCATGTTGAACTGCCCTTGATCATGCCGGGAATTTTGGCCGCGTCGCTTTTTTCAGTTCTGATTTCAACCAATATATTTCTGCTAACCTTTTATATGGGACTTGGACAGGTTGAAACATTGGCAACATTGCTTTTCTCAAAACTCATTGGGGGCGGGGCGCTTGATCCTGTGTCTGCGGCACTCACTCTTATAATTACGCTTCCCGGTCTTTTCTTTCTTGGACTGACACAACGTGTTTTGGATGAGCGTGTGTTTGCTGGTGGGATAGATAAAGCGTGACCAGCCGGGGCTTACTTCGTATAGATGACGTGTGAAGGCACCCCTTCACTTGATGACATAAAATTTCTGAAGGGCTAGGACCTCTGTAATGATTATTGTGTTTGGTTCTATCAATATTGATCAAGTTTATCAGATGGATGCAATGCCGCGCGCGGGAGAAACCGTGCATGGTAATTCCTATTTGCAGGTTCCTGGCGGAAAAGGGGCCAATCAGGCACTAGCCGCAAAAAGGGCCGGTGCGGACGTCTGCATGATCGGCTGCGTAGGAGAAGATACAAATGCAGATCCCGCACTTTCCCTGATGCAGGAAGATCATGTTAATCTGGATGCGATTGTCGCTGTAACTGATGCCACTGGATGTGCTTCCATCTGGGTTGATGGAAATGGAGAAAACTCGATTGCAGTTGTTGCTGGCGCAAATGCGCGGCTAAAAGAAGCTCAGGTTACGGATGAGGCATTGTCCAACGCTAAATATCTGTTGATGCAAATGGAAGTCCCAGCGGCTGAAAACTGGTCACTACTGACCCGTACTAAAAAGCTGGGTGTAAAAACTGTTTTAAACCTTGCGCCCATATCATCCGTGCCGGCCTCAGTTTTTGAAAACCTTGATTATTTAGTTGTGAATGAGGTTGAGGCTACTTTTGTTGCCGAACAGTTCGATATGGCCGGTTTAAGTGGCCCGGCACTTGCGCAGGGAATTTCTGAAAAATTTGACCTTTGTTGTGTCTTGACACTGGGCGGGGCAGGGGCCGTTGCTGCAGAAGATGATCAGATTTTTGAAGCAAAGGCTATGGATATAAGTCCGGTTGATACCACCGCGGCAGGGGACAGCTTTATTGGTGGATTTGCGTCGGCTTTAAGTGAAGGGAAGACGCTGCCCGACGCTCTTCAATTTGCAATCGTTACCGCTGGTCTCACCTGCCTTGGGGAAGGGGCGCAATCGAGTCTGCCTTACAGGAACAAGATTGATGCGGTTCTGAAAACCCTATAGGGCCTTCAGAATATCCGCATGATGTTTCAAATGATCCTCGATAAAGGATTGTATGAAATAATAGCTGTGATCATATCCTGGCTGTAGACGATAAGTCAGTTTCTGCCCTGATGATTTGCAGGCTTCATCAAAAATTTTCGGATTGAGTTCTGTCTCCAAAAATTGATCTGCGTCCCCCTGATCGATGAGGATGTGGTGATTTGTTGGCGATGATTTTACCAGCTCGCTTGCATCATGTTGTGCCCAGGTTGCTTTGTTTTCAGATCCCAAATAATTGGTGAATGCCTTTTTGCCCCAAGGGCATTGCATAGGTGCACATATCGGGGCAAATGCGGATACAGACCGGTAAATATCAGGTTGTTTCAAGGCAATAGTCAATGCGCCGTGCCCGCCCATGGAATGGCCAAAGATACCGCAGGCATCAGGATCAACTGGAAATGCTGAATTGATAAGGTCGCGTAGCTCTTCAGTTATGTATGAGTACATCCGATAATTGGATGACCATGGAGCTTCTGTTGCATCGAGGTAAAAACCGGCCCCGGTACCAAAATCCCAATCGACATCTTCACCCGGTATGCCTGCTCCCCTTGGGCTCGTGTCTGGCATGACAAGCGCTATCCCAAGTTTGGATGCAAGGCGCTGGGCACCTGCCTTGATCGTTGCCGTTTCTTCACTGCAAGTGAGCCCCGCCAGATAATAAACGACGGGAACTGGTTTCTGCAGGGCTTGCGGTGGTTGGTAAACCGCGAACCGCATTTCGGTGCCTGTTTCAGAAGATTGATGACTGTAAAAACCTTGTATCCCGTCAAAACAGGTTTGTGTGTTTAATGTTTGCATGGGATCAATCGAACGTCACAACACTGCGGATGGATTTGCCCTCATGCATCAGATCAAATCCTTTGTTGATTTCTTCTACTGGCATGACGTGGGTGATCATATCATCGATATTGATCTTGCCATCCATATACCAGTCAACAATTTTGGGAACGTCCGTCCTGCCTTTTGCGCCGCCAAAGGCTGTGCCTCTCCAGACCCGTCCTGTTACCAACTGGAAGGGACGGGTGGAGATTTCCTGGCCTGCGCCGGCAACACCAATAATAATGCTTTCGCCCCATCCTTTATGGCAACATTCCAGCGCTTGGCGCATGGTGTTTACATTACCGATACATTCAAAGGAATAGTCAGCACCGCCTTTTGTAAGATCAACAAGATAGGGAACGATATCGCCTTCAACTTCTTTAGGATTTACAAAATGGGTCATGCCAAATTGTGCGGCAAGTTCCTTGCGGCCATTATTTAGATCAACGCCAACAATCATGTTGGCGCCGGCAAGCCGTGCACCCTGAATAACATTGAGGCCAATACCGCCAAGGCCAAAAATCACAACATTGTCGCCGGGTTTTACTTTAGCCGTGTTTATAACGGCGCCGATCCCTGTGGTGACGCCGCAACCGATATAACAAACTTTATCAAAGGGGGCATCTTCACGAATTTTGGCAAGGGCAATTTCTGGAACAACTGTAAAATTGGAGAAAGTGGAGCAGCCCATATAATGGAAGACTTTTTCCCCGTTTATCTTAAAACGGCTGCTGCCATCGGGCATCACACCCTGACCTTGAGTTTCGCGAATTGCCTGACACAGGTTTGTCTTGCCGCTGGTGCAATAACTGCATTGACGGCATTCCGGCGTATAAAGAGGAATAACATGATCGCCCTTTTTAAGCGTTGTCACACCCGGGCCGGTATCCACAACAACACCTGCGCCTTCATGTCCCAGAATGGCTGGAAAAATGCCCTCCGGGTCTTCACCGGATAAAGTAAAAGCGTCAGTATGGCAGATGCCGCTGGCTTTTATTTCAACTAGAACCTCGCCTTCGCGCGGGCCATCCAGTGAAACGGTTTCAATTGTCAGCGGCGCTCCGGCTTTATGAGCAACAGCAGCTTTTACATCCAT
>PJEL010002484.1_pt1 | contig 16774 bp, 11 predicted proteins | sample 1853271 | NCBI WGS metagenome assembly PJEL01 (sample SAMN08108733, study PRJNA415343) | Invertebrate metagenome, whole genome shotgun sequencing project. | host: Globobulimina | place: Sweden: Gullmar Fjord | collected 2015-08
TGCTAAGCCACGATAAAAATATTGATGACAATATGACAACACTAGTCGAACTAAGCCCTATTACCGGCCGCTCACATCAACTTAGAGTACATATGTTGGCCATAGGTCACCCTATTTTGGGCGACCGTCTTTATGCTCATGAAAAAGCATTAACGGTAAGTAATCGCTTACAATTACACGCACAAATGCTAGCAATTAGTCATCCTGTTTCCAAACAAGCGTTAGTGTTTTCAAAAGACTGCCCATTTGAATAGCACTGACTTTGCTGACAGCTATAAATACTAAGTTAACTATTCAGCTTAGTATGAGCGGCTAAAGCAAATAAGATTATTGTCGATAAATTAGCTAAGATGGATGGTACGAATAATTTCATTACTCATCTATGTCATCAATTCCAAGGATTTTTAATTTGTTTGCATTTGTTAGAGCGACATTAGTTTCAATATTATTGAGTTTTATTTTAGTACTTAACTTATCCTACAACGGTGCCACTGCCGCGGAGCAAGAAAAAGCCCCGGCGACTGAAAAGCCAATCAGTGAAAGCTCAACGGATAAAACGGCAAATAAAAAGTCATCCGCCGATTCCCCAAACGATGCTAGTGATAACAAGCCAAGTGATGATAACTCAGCAAGCAATGAATCTGGCACCGAAAAAGACCCCATTGAAACTGAAAAAGATAAGCGCATAATTAACCCACCGATTGATGCCTTTAAACAGCAACAACAAGACCTTAAGCATTATCTTGACAGTGACGATGTAGAGGCAATATTAGTCGGCACTGACGAATTTATTATGCTAACGGATAAACATAAAACGGCAATTAATAAAGGCGTGATGATATTAGTCCCTGACTGGCAACAAAGCGCTGCTAGCCCAAACGCCATCAAGCAATTGCGTGATAATATGCCAGAGCAAGGTTGGACAACACTTACTGTGCACCCGCCGCACCAACTGGGTAATTATCCCTCACAAGCCTTAACCGCAGAAGAGCGTTTAAAAGAAAATGCCGACAACTTAGCTGATTACCAAAAGAAGTTATCATCAGTTGTGGAGGCAATCACTAACAAAGCAAAGAACTACCCAGGCGTTATTCTCATTGTTGCAGAAGGTCAACATGCAGCTTTGATTGTTGATATGATACAAAACTTACTGATTGAACCGCCAGCGGCTTTAGTAATGCTTAGTAGCTATATGCCAACCGGCGCTGAAAACACAAAATTAGCCGAGCAAGTGGCGGTCTCTGACTATCCAATACTCGATTTATACTTAAAGCATGATCACCGTTTAGTATTAGCCAGCACAAAAAACAGAAAAACGCGGACAAAGAACGAAATGAAGGTTTATTATCGCCAAAAACAACTATCAAACCAAACTACCGGTTATTACCCAAAATATTCATTAACTCGCGAAATCATTGGCTGGCTTAAGTCAATTGGCTGGTAAACACAGCAAGCAAACCACGCTCCCCTAGCAACTTACCTAATTAACATTGATAGTTAGATTAATTAGCCTGATATATAGCGACTTTACCATCAAGGCCTGCGGCCAAAATACGCTCCTCGTCACTGGCTAACGTATAAAAACCTCGGTTACCGTCAGCTGCCGTTTTATCATCAAATTCTCGCCATGTTCGACCATCATCATGCGAAATATCACTACTGGTTTTCCCGGTTGTAATACAGGTAGTATCAATACAGCTCATCGCGGTACGCAAGCCACGTTCCTTGGCATCAACTTGCTGCCATTGCTTAGCAACATAGGTTGCCATATTCGAATAATGTCCAGCCCTTTGTTGGTAATCCCCACCTAAGACAAATACTTGCTGTTTACGATTAAGTGCTAAGGCATAACCGCCAGCTGTAGATGTTTTTTGAAAAATTGGCACGGCCTGTCTTTGCCAGCTTTCACCAAAGTCAGCGCTGTAGTATACCGAGGCAGAGAAACCACCAGTCGTTAGCCAAGCTTGACCTTTTTCGCCTGTTATAAGGGTGTTGCCACTGGCCGCAAACGCCGCTTCATTTGCTAACATGGCAGGCAATTTTATTTTCGCTATACGTCGCCAGCTTTTCCCACCATTTTCGGTTTTTTTTATCACATAAAAGCCACTGACAGGATCTCCTAGTAGCAAGCCTTTTTGTTCATCCCAAAAGGCAATAGCATCATAAAAACCTTTGGCGTCGGTATTCTGATTTAACAACTGCCAGGTTTTACCGGCATCACTTGTTTGGTATAAAACTGACTTCTTATCCTCTCCTGCTCCCATCACAATAGCGGTGTTTTTATCAAATAATGCAATATCACGAAAATCAGTTTTTTGCTCAGTCTTGCTGCGCACAGGAACAGAGCGATCTAGCCATGTTTTCCCGCCATCTTGGCTGACAAAAACGGTATTATCACTGCCACTGACCCATAATGAGTTTTGGCTAACAGCACTACCACGCAAAGATACTTTCTTACTAATATCTATCCGTTGCCAAGATGCTTGCTGATCAGCAAGCGCTATAGTGGAAGAACAAGCCAGTAATAATAATGGCAGTCTAGTTTGAGTAACACTGTTAATAAACCGAGTTAGCATGAGCAACCTTATTGCGCTTTAAATGATTAATCCCTCTACTATCACCAGTTTTGTTAGTAATAACAAGTATTAAACCAATAGATGCTTAGGGAGATTAAAATAATAAAAAACCGCATGTCTTTTATAGAGATGCGGTTCAAAGATTAAGAATTGATCACTAAGTCATAGCCATCATTCATCAAGAGTGCTCGGGATCAGTACTCAATGATTGGCGACGTCGAAATAAATTGGCAATGTCTTCTTTGATTAAGTATAAAGCGGGTATCAGAAACAAGGTGATTACGGTAGCAAATACAATACCAAAGCCTAGTGAAATAGCCATTGGGATAATAAACTGTGCTTGTAAACTTTGTTCAAAATACAACGGAAATATACCAAAAAAGGTCGTTAACGAGGTAAGCAAAATGGCTCTAAAACGCTGAGTGCCTGCTTGACTAACAATATCCATCATTCGCATGCCTGTGCCTTTAGCTTTGTTAATAAAGTCCACCATGATTAAACTATCATTAACTACAACACCGGTCAGGGCAATAAAGCCAAACATCGACATCATATTAATGGTTCGCCCCAATAACCAATGGCCAACAATAGCACCAATAATGCCAAATGGAATAACCGACATAATCACTAAAGGTTGGCTATAAGATTTAGTCGGTATAGCAATTAAACCATAGATTAGGAACAAGGCCCCCACCGCTGCTAAGCCTAGCTGGGAAAGAAAGTCGGTTTGATCTTTACTCGCGCCTTCCATGCCATATTGTACACTAGGGTAGTCGGCTAAAATTTCAGGTAAATGAATATCATTCATTTCCGTAACCACTTTACGCGACTCCACTTTTTCACTATCAATATCAGCTGAAATAGTAATTGAGCGCTTTTGGTTAATACGGGTAATCGCAGAAAAGCCTTGACCTATTTCAATATTCGCTACTTGATAAAATGGCACTTGTTCTCCATTTGGTGTTCTGATCCACATATCTTCTAAATCAGACACCGACAAGCGACTCGATTCAGGATAGCGCACCATCACTTTCAGTTCATCACGACCACGTTGAATACGTTGCGCTTCATCACCGTAAAAACCTTGTCGTACTTGTTTCGCTAAACTTGATAAATTAAGCCCCAACACTTCCGCTTCCGGCTTAATACTGAGCTTAATTTCTTGGCTACCGCGACTAAATGAATGGCGCACATCATAAACACCGTCATAGCCATTAAGTTGTGCTTGAATAGCTTCTGCTGCAGATTCTAGTTCAGCATCATTTTGGCCGGTTAATTGAAACTCAATAGCCGCACCACCGCCGGCATTGGTACCGGCAAAAAAACGTAATTCTTTAGTGCCTGGAATTTCGCCAATTTCATCGCGCCATAGCTTTTCAATTTCATAGGCATTTAGCTCTCGTTGATCAGGTTTTACCAACTCTAAAAGGATACTCGCGCTAGTGTTACCGTTGGTAAAAATCATTTCATGTTCAACAAAGCTAACACCATTAAACTTGTTTTCTTCTGAAACAGTAACAATGGCTTGCTTAATTCGATCTATGGCTTTATTGCGTTGGTGTGCGGCAGAGCCATCAACCATAGTAACATTACCTTGAATAAAGTCACTCGGGATATTAGGAAAAACCTCCAATTTAACAAATGAGCCAACAATTAAACCAATCGACAAAATTAAAATTGCGACGAATACAGCCATAGTATTGTATCGAGCAATTAAGGCTTTTTCTAAATAGGGTTTATAGACATTATGAATAAAGCTTTCTAACTTTTCTTTAAAACGCATTTGAAAACGTTCTAAAAAGTTAGCATTGTCTGGTGTTAATGGCACATATTTCATATGTGCTAAATGTGCTGGCAATATCCATTTAGATTCTATCAGTGAAAAGACCAAACAAAAGCTCACCACTATCGATATAGAACGGAAGAAAGCCGCAAAGCTAGCATCAATAAATAACAAAGGTGTGAATGCCGCTATAGTCGTCAATACCCCAAAAGTTGCCGGCATAGCCACCCGCATAGTACCGCGAATAATATTATCCCTCGAATGACCATATCGTTCTATTTCAGCGTAAGCACTTTCACCAATAACAATGGCATCATCAACGACAATTCCCAGCACCATAATAAAAGCGAAAAGGCTTAACATATTGATAGATACTGACCAATCCCCCAATAACGGCATCATCAACAATGCGCCAAAAAAGCTAATTGGGATACCTAACATCACCCAAAAAGCAATTTTAATTCTTAAGAACAATGCTAAAACGATAAAGACTAGAAATGCCCCCATCAGCATGTTGTTAATCATCATATCAAGACGTTCTGAAAGGTAGTATGAACTGTCTCCCCAAACGGTTAGCTTTGCACCTTCTGGTAATTGATGATTTTTTTCATCAACATAACTTCGAACTTCCGCAGCAATTTCTAGATCATTTTGGTCGCCAGTTGATTGCACCATAATGCTTGAGGTGTTTTCATTGTCAAAAGTAGCAAAATCATCTCGTTCAACAAAACCGTCCTTAATATTGGCAACATCAGCCAATAATAATCGCGTGCCGTTACTGTCGGTTCTTAAGACTAGATCACCGTATTCTTGACCGGTATAAGCCTGGCCTTCAGCGCGAAGTAAAATATCACCACCACGCGTTTTAATCGTACCACCAGGTAAATCTACCGATGAGCTTCTCACCGCCTGAGTGATTTCATCAAAGGTTAGCTGAAATTGCTGTAATTTTTCTTCCGATACCTCGATGCTAATTTCATAATCACGACTTCCAACAATTTCAGCACTGTTAACACTCGGTAATGCCATAACATCATCACGAATATTTTGTGCCATAACTTGTCTAGCACGCCTATCCATAGGACCACTAACTGAAAGCCACATGACCTGACCTTTAAACTCTTGTTTACTGATAATCGGTTTTTCAGTTTGCGCTGGAAACGTAGTTATGGCATCAACCTGCATTTGCACTTCATCAAGCTTTTCAGACATTGAATAGCCTGACTGCAACTCAATCGTTACAATACCAATGCCTTCTTGTGCTGTTGCCGTGATACGCTTAATACCTTCAATATCTTCTAGTGACTCTTCAACTTTAAGAATTACTGATTGCTCAACTTCTTCCGGGGCGGCGCCTAAATGCGGTACCATCACTTGAATACTATTGGTATTAAATTCAGGAAACATTTTTTTATTAATGCCCTGATATGAGAAATAACCTGCAACCAAAATAAACACCATCAATAGATTGGCGGCCACGCTATTATGGGTGAACCAAGCGATTATCCCAGTAAGTTTTTCGTCTTTTTCTTGAGCATTATATTCACGCATCAGTCATCACCCTGTGTCTCAGTTGACTCAGTTTGACTAGCGGTTTCTGGCACTGAATCTTTTAGTATTTCAGAAGATTCACCAACAATACGCAAAGTCATGCCTTCAACTGGTGTCTCCATTTGCGTGGTGATTAAACGGTGGTTTTCGGCAAAAGTATCATGACTATAAACATAATCAGCATCATTACGTAAGATATTAATTTCTTGGATATGCAGTTTATTTTTATCATCAACTAAATAGAGTTTATTCGCACCACGCAAGGCATCACGAGGAATCGCGACAATATCGGTAATCGTTTTACCGGCAATACTGGCATTAACAAAAGTGCCAATGCGTAATTCTTGATGCTCACTTGTTGATAAAACACTGTAAGGGTCATCAACTTGTGCAACTACATAATGTACACGGCTACGGCTATCGACTTCACCTTCATAGCGGGTTAAATTTGATAGCCATCTATGCTGAGCGCCCATTAGCTGATAAAAAATATCAACTTGCGATGTTTTACTATCTTGCTGATTAATTTTTGGTAAATTTAGAAATTCAACATCGCGTTGCTTAATCGGCAATCGTATTTCGGCATAATCGACAGCAAAAGTCATCGCTAACGTAGAGCCTATGGAGACATACTGACCAATATCTACCTGTTTCTCTTTTAGCATAGCGTCATACGGCGCTTTAATTTTAGTACGAGAAAGCTTAACTTCTGCCTCGGTTACATCGGCTTCTGCTGCTTTTACATCGGCTTTCGCTTTCTGCAGTTGAGGTAGGCGTAAAGCAAGTATTGGTGCTTTAGCAAGCGACTTTCCGCTTAATAACCATTCATCTTCGGCTTGGTCTTTTCGCGCTTGTTCTTCAACTAACAAAGCATTAGCCGAATCAAGCCTCGATTGCGCTTGTAGTAAAGCAACTCGATAACTAATATCGTCAATGGTAAGTAGAACTTCACCCTTTTTGAAAAAACCACCAACATTAAACTTGCTATTTACCGAGGTGATTTGCCCAGAAACTTCAGAAACTAAATGTGTTTGTGTACGCGGTACAACACTACCCTGGCTAGCAATAGCAAAGCGAATATCTTGCCTTACGATACTTTGCGCTTCAACTAATGGTGCTTTAATAATGGTTGGCTTTTTTGCTGGTTTAGGCGCTAATGCTGCCACGACAATTAAAGCAAAAATAGCAAACAAAACAATGGCAATAGGCGTTAATACATAGCGTAGTTGAATCATACGTCTAGGTTTTTTGTTATTCTTCTCAGCAAGGGTGCTCATGATATGTTCTCTATGAATAGAAATGATGTTATTAATTTGGCTCCATGCCAAAATTTAATAAATATAGTAACTTAGCGATAACTATTAACCAAGTATTAACCATCTGTTAAATGATTAATATTTCCGAACAAATTTCGCCCAAGACAAGAGTAATTCACGAAAGTCTTCACTGCCACATGAAGATGAATCTTGTTGGTCAAAGTCAATATTCTCTTCAATTAACGAATCAGGTAAAACTTCTATACCGTCCATACTGGCATTCGTTTGTACGGTGACATCACCTCGGCTAAAACTCACCGTGTACTCGCTGCCGGTGATAATAATTTCAGATTGTTTATCTTCTTCTATCTCCGTCATTGCGGTGAGTAACTGAGTCAACTTAGCGGGGTCTGTACCAACTTCGACTTCTAGCCACGGCCCAATAACTTCATGATCGAGAGAAAATTTTGCTATGGCCGTGCCCGTGATTGGATCATCGATAAATTGATATTCCATAAATACCTCATGCTGAAAAAATGATGATAGGAACCTCCTATCTAATGAAAATCTACTATATTAATAAGAGACATTTATATAATTGATGTTGTAATTTAATTGTAGCAAAATCATAGTTTTTAACACGGAAATACTACGTCATTTAACGTAAATGTTGTCAGAAATATAATTAAATAGGGAAATGAACATTAAAAAAAATCATCATAAATATTCAAACAAAAATGGGTGCTTACTTAATCGCCTATTTCAAACGTTATGTGCAAGTATAAAATATTTACTGAGCTTATTTTTTGTCGTATTTAGTATTTCCGCACAATCAGCAAAAGCTATTATTGTCGCAACGCATATTGAGCCACCATTTTCAGACATTATTGATGGTGAATTTGTTGGTGAAAATATTGATATTGCCAATGCTTTAGCGGAAAAGCTTAATAAAAATGTACGATTTGTTTATTGTCCGATAGCGCGATGCCTGTCTTTGATACGTGATGGTAAAGCCGACATGATAGTTGCGGTAAGAAAAACAGCAATACGAGAACAGTTTCTTTATTACCTTAACCCACCGATAAAAATTCAAAAACAGCCATTACGATTTTATATCCGCGCAAACAGTAAAGTTACTGTCGATAAATATGATGATCTACAGCCATTAAAGATCGGTGTACTTAGAGGCGCTTCATATTTCGATAAATTTGACCACGACACAAAGATCGTGAAAATTCCTTTAACAACTCATCAGCAGTTAATTAATATGCTTTTAAAAGGTCGTATTGATACTTTTTTAGAACGAGAAGAGTCTATAACCCCTTTGGTTGAGCAAAAGGTTTACGCTACGAGCATTAAATTAGCTAAATATTCCTATGATAAAGGTGTTGGGTCTTATATTGCCATTTCCAAAAAATCTCCTTTTGTTAATGAGCTAAGCGAATTTTCTAGTGCATTAAGTACATTACAGCGCACAGGAAAAATAAAAACAATAACAAGTAACACTCAATATATTCAATAATTACAGTTGAACTTCCAACGCTTTATAGCGTCTATTAGTTATATTTTAACGACTTATCATTATATTATTTGTGCGAAACGGATCTTACACAGCATTCACCTTTTCCTTATTAATACATTTATTAATAATTTTTGTGATTGTCTTAACTCAATCCACTGCTAAACCAAAATTTAAAGAAAACAAGAAAAAAGTCGCGATAAAAAGTTTTTTATATCGCGCGCCTAAAATCGAAAAGCCGATTGAAAAAATACCGGATATGCAGCCAATTCAAGAGGAAGTACAGCAAAAAAAACCGGAACAAGAAAAACAAGAAGTCCCTAAAGATAAATTGCACAAAAAAATTGAAAACGTAGAGAAAAACGCAAAGCCGACAGCAACGCTAGAAAGTGAAATGAATACCAGTAAGATACCAGAAGCTAGTATACTACCAGCATTAATTGAGCAGCCTTTGCCGCAACCTCAGCACCCCCCTAAATTACCACGAAAGCGATTAGACAGTTTTACCCAGTTACAAAAACTGCGCAGCAAACTTAACCGTAGCGCGATAGCACCAACTGATAACCCATATCAAGGTTATCAACCGCCTTCAGTATTTAATAGTAACTCGAAAACAGTGCCACATTCGGTGCCTTTAAAAGATGAAGAAAAAGAACGTGAAAAAAATACTAAAAATATCGGTGCTGGCATAGCGATAACGAAAGGTGATGATGGCACTTGTTCAATTACTCAAGATATGGGCGTTTACGGACTCAGTGAAGGTTCTTCAACACAATTTTTCAGCTGCGGAGAGTCTAAATTTGATAAAAGCTTCCGTGAACATATGAAAAAAGTAACAACAAGACTAGGTAAGTAACCTATGTATCGTCACGCTTTCACATCAATGTGATCATGGCATGCGATGCGTTCTGCACATAAAATTCGCTACGCTGATATTCAAATAACGTCGTTATTTGCGTATTAGCCATAGTCAGCAAATTTATTACTAAGATAAACATTATTTATATTCTTAATAAATCAATAGCGTATATTTAGAGCATTCACTGAGTCTACGACTAATTGATTAGAGTAAATAGTTAATTAAATCGCTTAAAATAAGTTGTTCTGTTAACTAATCGCCTATGTTTACAATCAATTATTGTTAATGAGAATTTTTGAAGTTCTTGTAACATAAGTCACATTACTGAAATTACTACTGGGTATAATCACGGTGAATAGTGTTTATTTGATGAAATGATTCATAGTAGCTAAAAAATCAGGTAAAATAGGCGCAAAATTTGTCCCCGCTAATGACCATATTATTAGCATTATATAGATAGAGAGTGTATCAAATGAGTCTGTATTTAGAATATATCGCAGAAATTAAAAGCCGTAAAAATGATCTCGGTTTAGCGCCTAAGCCAATTGATAGTGCTGAATTATTAGCTGAAATTATCGAGCAAATTAAAGATCAAACAAATGAATATCGCGCTGATTCATTAAATTTCTTTATCTACAATGTACTTCCAGGTACAACAAGTGCCGCTGGCGTTAAAGCGAAATTTTTAAAAGAAATTATTCTAAATGAACTTGTTGTTGCTGAAATTTCAGTTGAGTTTGCTTTCGAATTATTATCTCACATGAAAGGTGGCCCTTCGATTGAAGTACTACTTGACCTTGCATTAGGCGACGACGCATCACTTTCAACACCTGCTGCGGCCGTACTTAAAACGCAAGTGTTCCTATATGATGCCGATACAACGCGTATTGAAGTTGCTTTTAAAGCAGGCAACGCCGTTGCTAAAGAACTTTTAGAAAGTTACGCTCAAGCAGAGTTCTTCACTAAATTACCTGACGTTGAAGAAAAAGTTGAGGTAGTAACTTATATTGCCGGTGAAGGTGATATCTCAACTGACTTACTTTCTCCAGGTCACCAAGCGCATTCTCGTGCTGACCGTGAGTTACACGGCAAGTGCATGAGCACTCCAGAAGCTCAAGCAGAAATACTAGCATTACAAGTTAAACATCCTAGTGCAAAAGTGATGTTAATTGCTGAAAAAGGTACTATGGGTGTTGGTTCATCTCGTATGTCGGGTGTTAACAACGTTGCACTATTAGCAGGTAAACAAGCAAGCCCGTACGTGCCATTTATTAACATTGCACCAGTAGTTGCTGGTACCAATGGTATTTCGCCAATCTTTTTAACAACCGTGGATGTCACTGGCGGTATTGGTCTTGATCTTAAAAATTGGGTTAAGAAAGTAGATGCAAGTGGCAACACAGTTGTTGATGCAAATGGTGATGCCGTTTTAGAAGAAGCTTACTCGGTAGCCACTGGTACTGTGTTGACTATTGATACCAAAGCGAAAAAATTATACAACGGTGATAAAGAGCTTGCGGATATATCTTCAGCCTTTACACCACAGAAAGTAGAATTCATGAAAGCAGGCGGTTCTTACGCGGTAACATTTGGTAAGAAATTGCAAACGTTCGCGGCTGAAACACTTGGCGTAGCAACACCATCTGTATATGCAACTTCAAAAGAAATTTCACATGCAGGTCAAGGTTTAACGGCGGTTGAAAAAATCTTTAATAATAACGCTGTTGGGGTTGCTTCAAAAACACCATTACATGCAGGCTCAGATGTTCGCGTTAGAGTGAACATTGTTGGTTCTCAAGACACGACAGGCCCTATGACATGTCAAGAACTTGAAGCGATGGCAGCATCTACTATTTCTCCACTAGTCGACGGTGCATACCAATCAGGTTGTCATACAGCGTCAGTTTGGGATAACAAAGCGAAAGCTAACATTCCTAAACTTATGGCATTCATGAACAAATTCGGCCTTATCACGGCACGTGACCCTAAGGGTGAATACCATGCAATGACTGATGTTATTCATAAAGTATTGAATGATATTACTGTCGACGATCGCGCAATCATCATTGGTGGTGACTCGCATACGCGTATGTCTAAAGGTGTCGCCTTTGGTGCTGACTCAGGCACAGTGGCAATCGCACTAGCCACAGGTGAATCGGCTATGCCAATCCCTGAGTCTGTAAAAGTGACTTTTAAAGGCAAAATGAAAGGCCACATGGATTTTCGTGATGTCGTTCACTCAACTCAAGCGCAAATGCTTAAGCAATTTGGTGGTGAGAATGTCTTCCAAGGTCGTATCATTGAAGTACATATTGGTACTTTATTAGCTGACCAAGCATTTACCTTTACCGATTGGTCTGCAGAGATGAAGGCTAAAGCGTCTATCTGTATTTCTGAAGATGAAACCTTAATTAAGTCACTTGAGCTTGCTAAGAGCCGTATCCAAATCATGATCAATAAGGGCATGGAAAACGAAGCGAAAACCCTTAACGGTTTAATTGCCTTAGCTGACCAACGTATTAACGACATTAAGTCAGGTACTAATCCAGCATTATCACCTGATGATAATGCCAAATACTACGCTGAAGTCTTGATTGATTTAGATGTTATCGACCAGCCAATGATTGCTGATCCTGATGTAAACAACGAAGACGCGTCTAAACGTTACACCCATGATGTTATTCGCCCTGTTTCATACTACGATGGTAAGTCAGTAGATTTAGGCTTTGTTGGTTCTTGTATGGTTCACAAAGGTGACATGCAAATCATTGCGCAAATGTTCCGTAATATTGAAAAGCAAAACGGTAGCATATCATTCAAGGCTCCATTGGTTGTTGCGCCGCCAACATACAATATTGTTGATGAGCTTAAAGCTGAAGGTGACTGGGAAATTTTACAAAAATACTCAGGTTTCGAATTTGACGATGCTGACCCTAAAAATGCTGCACGTACTAAATACGAAAACATCATGTATCTTGAACGCCCTGGTTGTAACTTATGTATGGGTAACCAAGAAAAAGCTGAGCCTGGTGATACCGTTATTGCCACATCAACGCGCTTATTCCAAGGCCGTGTTGTTGCTGATACTGCCGAGAAAAAAGGCGAATCACTTCTTGGCTCTACACCGTTAGTGGTACTTTCAACTATGCTGGGGCGCTTCCCAACAATTGAAGAATACAAGTCAGCAGTAGAAGGCATCGATTTAACTCGCTTTGCTCCTCCTACGCATGAGATGACAACTAAGTACACGGCTCAAGCAGTACCAGTTAAAGTGGTATAGCATATAGCTAGTAAAAGAATTTGACTGCTACTTTAAGTCACAAAGTTAAATAAGCAAAAAGGGCTACTTATCTTACAATAAGTAGCCCTTTTTATTTCACAACGATTAAAGTTAACTGAAAATGAAAAAACACTAAGAGCTAGGACACTCAACATTGGCAGACAATGAAGGCATGATCATATTAGGAAATGACAACTTATCATCAAATTTTTCAACTCCCGCAAGCACTTCAATTTTAAAGCCATAACTTTTACATAGTCGCAGCGAACGACGCATCAAAAAAGTAGCTAACTTACTAAACTCTACGTCTTGCTTTGCAATTACCTGCAAATGGTAGCGCCCATCGTCTAAATCAGTTTGCTTAAATTGCACTTGATGATCGAAGTCCCATTGCGACGCAGCATTTGCTGCTGCCATATAATTAGTGCAAACCGTAAATGTTATCAATAACATCACGTAAGCTAATTTTTTTATCATTCTAATTTCCTTGAATCATTACGCATGAATACACTTAGTATAGTCATACAGAAAAGCGATAGCTATTAGCAAAAATATGACACAAAAAAGCCAGCAGTTTTGCTGGCTTATTAATCAATTAACACAAAAGTTAACCATAAAAGAAATTACTTTTTCTTTTTAACTGCTTTAGCATTTGGTAAATCAGTGATTGAACCTTCAAAAACTTCAGCCGCCAAACCAATTGATTCATTTAATGTTGGGTGAGCATGAATAGTCAACGCCAAATCTTCAGCATCTGCGCCCATTTCAACAGCTAAACAAACTTCACCAAGCATTTCGCCCGCATTAATACCGACAATAGCGCCACCAAGTACACGACCCGTTTCTTTTTCAAAGATCATCTTAGTTTTACCTTCAGTACGTGCAGAAGCAATTGCACGACCAGAAGCAGCCCATGGGAAGTTAGCAATTTCAACATTTAAACCTTGTTCTTTTGCTTCACGCTCAGTAATACCAACCCAAGCCATTTCTGGATCAGTATAAGCAATTGAAGGAATACAACGAGGGTCAAATACATGTTTCTTGCCAGCAATCACTTCAGCTGCACAATGTGCTTCATGTACCGCTTTATGAGCAAGCATAGGTTGACCAACAACATCGCCAATAGCAAAAATATGATTTACGTTAGTGCGAAGCTCATTTGTTACGTTAATGAAACCACGCTCATCAACATTAACACCGGCTTTATCAGCAGCAACTAAATGACCATTTGGCTTACGGCCAACAGCAACTAAAATTTTATCGTAACGTACGGCTTCTGCTGGTGCTTTTTTGCCTTCAAATGTAACATATAAGCCATCATCTTTCGCTTCAACAGCAACAACTTTCGTTGACAACATAATATTGAATTTTTTCTTGTTATAGTTAGTGTAAACTTTAACAATATCTTTATCTGCCGCAGGAACAAGTTGATCAGCAAACTCAACCACAGAAACATTTGAACCTAGTGCTGAGTAAACGGTTCCCATTTCTAAACCGATAATACCGCCACCAAGTACTAACATCTCTGTCGGTACATCTTTAAGCTCTAAAGCGCCTGTTGAATCAATAACACGAGGGTCTTCAGTTGGTATAAAAGGTAAATCAACAACAGAAGAGCCTGCGGCGATTATTGCATTATCAAAAGTAATGGTTGTTTTACCATCTGTACCTTCAACTTCGATAGTTTTATCAGAAGTGAATTTACCGTAACCAAATACTGTAGTAACTTTACGTGCTTTAGCCATTCCGCCTAAACCACCAGTTAATTGGCCAACAACACTTTCTTTCCAATCACGAATTTTATCTAAATCAATTTGAGGTGCACCAAAAGTAACACCATGAGATGCCATTGCTGCTGCATCATCAATAACTTTAGCTACGTGCAATAATGCTTTTGACGGGATACAACCTACATTTAAACAAACGCCACCAAGCGTTTCACGGCTTTCAACTAATACTACGTCTAAACCTAAATCTGCTGCGCGAAATGCTGCTGAATAGCCACCAGGACCCGCACCTAAAACTACTACTTGAGTTTTAATATCGTTACTCATGCTAACCTCAAAATTGATTTATTTATTGCTGGTTATGCCAGCCTATATTTGCTGACTAATGGTTCACGACGTTAATCGTTAACATTTTCAACACTTTTTTGTATATTTCTTGCTGGCAATTTTACTCAAACCGCACAAGAATCGCTATCTTTTAATCAGCAATTATTGGCAAAATGTTGGTAAAAATGAAAATGAAGCAAACAACTTTCATTTTACCAACTTATGCCAAGATAACGCTGATAGATACCAAATGTTAGTTAACTATAATATTAGTGTTCTAATATCACTCATTACATTTGATAAATGCACAGTAAAGCGTGCTGCCAATGCGCCGTCAATAACTCGATGGTCGTATGACATGGATAATGGCAACATAAGCTTAGGCTCAAAGTCTTTGCCATTCCACTTAGGTTTCATTTCAGATTTTGAAACACCTAAAATAGCCACTTCTGGTGCATTAACAATCGGTGTAAATGCCGTACCGCCAATACCACCTAAACTAGAAATAGTAAAACAGCCACCTTGCATATCAGCAGCTTTTAGTTTGCCATCACGTGCTTTTATACTAATTTCTAAAAGCTCACGCGATAATTGATGAATACCTTTTTGATCAACATCACATACGACCGGCACAACCAAACCATTTGGCGTATCAACAGCAACACCAATGTGGATGTACTTCTTCAAGATTAAACTTTCACCGTCTTCACTCAGGCTTGAGTTAAAGGTTGGGAATTCACGTAAAGCATCAGCCGCAGCTTTTAAAATAAATACTAAAGGGGTGATTTTAAAACCAAGCTTTTTCTTTTCACAAATTACATTTTGCTCTTTGCGGAACGCTTCCACATTAGTAATATCAGCTTCATCGAATTGAGTAACATGTGGAATCGTTACCCAATTGCGGTGCAAGAAGGGTCCTGAAATTTTCTGGATACGGGTTAATGCCTTGGTTTCAATTTCACCAAATTTGGAGAAATCAATCGCTTTAGCACTAACAACTTGTAAACCACCTTCACCAGCAGCAACAGAGCTACCTGCATTAGCTTTCGGGCGAGAAAGTTCATATTTCACATAAGATTGTACATCTTCTTTTAAAATACGACCTTTGTTACCTGAGCCTTTAACTAAGGTTAAATCAACACCAAATTCACGAGCTAAACGACGAATTGAAGGCGAAGTATAAATGCTACCTGATGATTTCACTGTACCTGCTTGCGGATGGTGCGGAACAGGTGCAGCTTTAACTTTTGCTGCAGTCACTTTTGGTGCCTCAACAACTTTTTCCGCAACAGGTGCAGCCATGACTTCGACCGGCGCGCCACTTGAAGTTTCAAGTTTAATAACGATAGCGCCTTGTTTAACTTTATCACCTACGCTGATGAACACTTCTTTAACGGTACCTGCATGTGAAGAAGGAACATCCATCGTTGCTTTATCTGTTTCTAAGGTGATTAAACCGTCTTCAACGTCAATCACATCACCAACATTAATTAAAACATCAATAACTTCGACTTCGCCGTCTTCACCGATATCAGGAACCGCTACATCGATTATTTCACTAGCGGTTGCTGCGACAGTTGCTGGTTCAGCAGCAACTGGTGCCAGCTCAACTACAGACGCTTCTGCAACGACAGGCGTTGTAACTTCAACTGCTAGTGCTTCAACATCAGTGGCTGCAGAAGACGTTTCTGCACTTGCCATTTCAGCAATAACATCACCTTCTTTAATTTTATCGCCAACACTGACTAACAAAGCGGTTAATTTACCAGCAAAAGGGGCTGGAATATCCATTGATGCTTTATCAGTTTCAACGGTTAAAATTCCTTCATCTGCTTCAAGTGAATCACCGACAGCAAAACAAATTTCAATAATTTCAACTTCATCGCCACCAACATC
>PJEL010002486.1_pt1 | contig 16766 bp, 12 predicted proteins | sample 1853271 | NCBI WGS metagenome assembly PJEL01 (sample SAMN08108733, study PRJNA415343) | Invertebrate metagenome, whole genome shotgun sequencing project. | host: Globobulimina | place: Sweden: Gullmar Fjord | collected 2015-08
GCCTGTACAACCTGTAACGGTATGTCAGGAGCATTAGATCCTAAAATCCAACAAGAAATTATCGACCGAGATTTATACTCAACAGCCGTATTATCAGGTAACCGTAATTTTGATGGTCGTATTCATCCACACGCTAAACAAGCGTTCTTAGCGTCACCACCTTTAGTGGTCGCTTATGCCATTGCCGGAACCATACGTTTTGATATTGAAAAAGATATCTTAGGACAAGACCAAAACGGTAATGATATTACGTTGAAAGATATTTGGCCAAGTGATGAAGAAATCGATGCAATTGTTAGTTCATGCGTAAAGCCAGAGCAGTTTAAGAAAATATACACACCGATGTTTGATTTAGGTGCGTTTGAACCTGCTGAAAGTCCATTATACGATTGGGACCCTAAGAGTACTTATATTCGTCGCCCACCATATTGGGAAGGAGCCTTAGCGGGGAAGCGCACCATGAAAGGTATGCGCCCGTTAGCAGTACTGGGTGACAACATCACGACCGATCATTTATCACCATCCAATGCGATTCAATTAAACAGTGCTTCAGGTGCTTACCTACACAAAATGGGCTTGCCAGAAGCTGATTTTAACTCATATGCAACCCATCGTGGCGATCATGAAACAACACAACGTGCAACGTTCGCTAACCCGAAGTTGTTTAATGAAATGTGTAAAGATGACAACGGCGCAGTGAAACAAGGTTCTTTAGCTCGAATTGAGCCAGAAGGTACTGAATCACGCATGTGGGAAGCCATTGAAACTTACATGGAGCGCAAACAGCCATTAATCATCATCGCCGGTGCTGATTATGGACAAGGTTCATCACGTGATTGGGCAGCAAAAGGAGTTCGTTTGGCAGGTGTTGAAGTGATTGTTGCTGAAGGCTTTGAACGTATTCACCGTACTAACTTAATTGGTATGGGCGTATTACCATTAGAGTTTACCAAGGGTGAAACACGGAAAACTTATGACATTGACGGTACTGAAACTTATGACGTTAAAGGTAAAACAGCGCCAGGTACTGCAATGACAGTTGTTATGACCCGTAAAGATGGTGAAGTTGTTGAAATACCAGTTAAATGTCGTTTAGATACCGCGGAAGAAGTTTCAGTTTATGATGGTGGCGGGGTATTGCAAAAGTTTGCTACCGACTTCTTAAAGTCTAATGCCTAAACGTTTATTTTTGACGATAGCTTCGTTGCCTGTACTCACGTATAAATATACGTTCCGTACAGACGCCTTGCTATCATCAATAATAATTCGTTTATACATCAAACTTTGATAAGAAATATATAAGCAGCAATTTTATTGCTGCTTTTTAATAATTAAAAGATCGCAAAACAAAAGGTTATTTTCCAAGGCGAATGAAAGGAGCATAGGCACCTATGTGACGTTATTCAACGCCGAAAAATCATCTTTTGTACAGCGATAATATATTGAAGGAAGACACATGACTTATGTTCCTCAAGTAAAAATTCCTGCTACTTATATGCGTGGCGGTACATCAAAAGGTGTATTTTTTAATTTAACCGACCTTCCTGAGCGTTGTCAGGTGCCCGGCCAGGCGCGCGATAACATGCTATTACGCGTGATTGGCTCACCAGATCCATATGGCAAACAAACCGATGGCATGGGCGGTGCAACCTCAAGTACCAGCAAAACAGTGATTTTAGCCAAAAGTGAACAAGCTGATCACGATGTTGATTATTTATTTGGTCAAGTAGCGATTGATAAAGCCTTTGTTGATTGGTCAGGTAACTGCGGCAACTTGACTGCGGCAGTTGGCTCGTTTGCGATCAATTCAGGATTAGTCAGCCCAGAGCGTATTCCTGATAATGGTGTTTGCACTGTACGCATTTGGCAAAAAAATATTTCAAAAACGATCATCGCCAAGGTGCCTATGACCAATGGTCAAGTGCAGGAAACAGGTGATTTTGAACTAGACGGCGTTACCTTTCCTGCCGCGGAAGTGCCGGTTGAATTTCTTGCACCGGTCGATCCAAGTGAAGCCATGTTTCCAACCGGTAATATTATTGATGAGCTAGAGGTTCCAGGCATCGGAACCTTTAAAGCAACCATGATCAATGCGGGTATCCCAACCATTTTTCTTAATGCACAAGATATTGGTTATATGGGGACAGAATTACAAGATGCGATTAATAACGATGAAAAAGCTTTGCAACGTTTTGAAACCATTCGCGCTTATGGTGCGATTAAAATGGGTTTGATTTCTGATGTATCAGAAGCGGCAGCTCGTCAACATACGCCGAAAGTAGCTTTTGTTGCAACGCCAGCAAGTTATACGGCATCAAGCGGTAAAGTAATAGCCAGTGACAACATTGATCTTAATGTACGAGCCTTATCGATGGGGAAACTTCATCACGCCATGATGGGCACTGCAGCGGTTGCGATTGGCACAGCAGCGGCGATCCCTGGAACAACAGTCAACCTTGCTGCGGGTGGTGGAGACCGTGAATCAGTCACTTTTGGTCATCCATCAGGAACCCTTAAGGTTGGCGCTCAAGCGTCTGAAATTAATGGTCAATGGACTGTCAATAAAGCGATCATGAGCCGAAGCGCAAGAATACTGATGGAAGGTTGGGTTAGAGTGCCAGGTGATAGCTTTTAACTGCCTTCATTTTTCTTGATTGAAACTTCTTGATTGAAACAAAGAGCCTCTTTATCAAACCAAGAGGCTTTTTTTTAAGCTATTTTGCAACTTAATCCTTTTTATATAGGTTTAACATTGGGTACACTAGTTAGACTTTAAGACATTTGGAAAGACATATGTACAAACTGTTGTTAATTATATTGCTTTTATTCACGTCTCAATCGTATGCCAACACACTCGTTGTGCCTGCTTTATTTGAAGTATTGAAAGTTGATGGTAAAAAATTTGATTCAGGATTCTTTAGAACTGAACAAAGTATTAAATTAGTCAACGGACAGCACGTTATTTTATTGCGCTATGAAGAGCTTTTTGAAGACATGGAAAATGATGATCATACGATTGTAAAATCAGAGCCGTTTGTGGTCATGTTTAACATCAATCAAGTACCACTTAAGCTTGTTGCGAAACCAAACATTGATGAGGCTGACGCGTTAAAGTTTATTGAAAAACCCAAAGTTTCGCTAGTAGATAAAAACAACACACCAGTAAATAGTACGACGATGTTGCTCTCAGAATTCGAACAAGACCAATTTCAACAGGTACTAGCTGAAAAAGTAGTTAAAGCATCAGCGATGAATGACAACAAGGCGAGTGTTAAAACTAATCACTCCAAGCCAACTATCGCTGCTAATGTAAACACCATGAGTGATTCGAAGAGTTCTACGAATAAAGAAGCGAAAGTTCAGCCGGTAAGCTCAAATGTTCAAGATAGTCGAGCACTGGATATGTTAAATTATTGGTGGCAACAAGCCTCTGCAGAACAAAAGCAAATGTTTATTAGTAACATGATTACAAACAAGGACTAATAGATGAAGTCCTTATTTATTAGCCTGTTTTTGATTCTGATATCTCATAGTGGCATTGCTCACGAACAACTTGGCATTAGTGTGTCGGGCAAAGCGTCAATCAGTAAAGTGCCCGATCAATTTTTAATACGATTATCTATTAGTGAACGCAACGTCAGTGCCAGTAAAGCTAAACAACGTGTTGATTTACTATCAAAGCAAGTATTAACGGCAATTAAGTCATACGGTGTCAAAGACAGTGCTATTAAATCGACCCAGCTTCGTATTAACCCTATCTATCATAAAAACAGAAATGTGGTCGATAAGGTCTATGTACCAATAAACCAAAATAGCGACAAAAACATCGCTTCAGTCAAAATGAATAATCAAACCGGCAGGGAAGTCAATGTGGAATTCGATGTCAGTCGCGATATTGAAGTAAAAATAAGTGATTTTGGTGTATATGAAAAAATGCTCGATAGAGTCACCAACCTAGGAGTAACTAGGATTTCACCGGTCCAATCTAGCATCTCTGATGCGGAAACTTTATACCAAGGCGCTCTTGAATTAGCGGTAACTAATGCTCAGGAAAAAGCGAAAAAGTTAGCTGAACAGCTAAACGTGACTCTAGGTAACGTTAACTCTATAGAAGAGCTTTCTCATCGTGCGCCAGGAAAAATGCATATGGCATCAGAAGGGCGAGTCGCTGGCGCTCGCATGCCAAGTTATACCGGATTAAATGAAGTATCTGCTGAAGTTCGCGTCACATTCGCTATTTCACCGCAATAAATTGGCTAAATCTGTTAATAGGGCTTTAATTTGCCTGTCGTTCAAGGTATCTTTAGCCCTTTTGAATAAAAGCTAAATTGAAGGTTATGGAAAAGGTAGAATTTTACCGTAGTTTAAATGAGCAAGTAGCCGCAATTATCTCGTCAGAAACTGACTTGATTGCTAATATGGCTAACGTTAGTGCGATCTTGTTTGAAACCTTAGACTTTGTCAATTGGGCGGGGTTTTATCGTGTCCAAAAAGATGAGCTTGTGCTCGGTCCGTTTCAGGGGAAAGTTGCTTGCATTCGAATTCCTGTAGGACGTGGAGTATGTGGGACAGCTGTGTCGGAAAGCAAAACTCAAGTCATCGATGACGTTCATCAATTTAGTGGGCATATCGCTTGCGATGCTACAAGCAATTCAGAAATTGTTATCCCTGTGAGACAAGGCGGAAATATTATCGCAGTATTAGATATTGATAGCGTAAAATATGGTCGATTCGATGACCAAGATAAACTTGGCTTAGAGAAAACCGTGTCTTTGCTAGAAAAACAGTTAGCTTAATAACAATGAAAGAATTTGTTGTTATACATGATTACCTAGTCTCAGAAACCGTTGTTGGTGACTGGGAGGGTGAAGAAGAGATAGTTACAGAGCGTATTAATGAAATATACCATACGCTGTACAATCTAGCCGAAGAAGATATAGCACCGGAAGAGTTAACGGCCTTATTAGAATTGGTCTGGGATACTTGGATAGGTCAAGAAGCTTTACCAGAGCTAGATATGGATGATATTTATGATTGGTGTCGACACGTACTAGAAAACCGAGACCAATTTATTCAAGACACATTTAATTAATTAAGTTGTATTTATGGAAACTAAACGTATTAGCAATAAAGAGATTGTTGCTTATTTAGCAGAGAAATTTCCTGCTTGTTTTTCAGTTGATGGCGCAGCAAAGCCGTTAAAAATTGGTATTTTTCAAGATTTAGCCGAAAAGCTAGCAGAAGATGAAACGGTAAGTAAAACCCGTCTGCGTCACGCTCTGCGACATTATACGAGTAGCTGGCGCTATTTAAAGTCAGTCAAGGCAGGCAGCTATCGCGTTGACTTAGATGGCAAAGACGCGGAGGCTATCGATGAAGCGCAAGCTGAATATGCAGCTAAAACGTTAAAAGAAAGCCAAGAAAAATTTGCTAACAATAAATCACAAGACAAATCAGATAAAAAGCCTTATAAGAAAGGTAAGAGTGACGGTAAACCTGCTGGTGACAAGAAACAAACGCAGAAATTCAACTCTGTTAAAGCGCCTACTAAATCCCAGCCTAAAAAGGCGGTACCGCTTAAACCAGTAGAATCGTCTACACTTAAACTTGAGCAAAACGTTAAAGTACAATTAGGTAATGCACCTATGAATGCTACGATTACTGAAATTTCTGGTGATGACATTAGTGTCCAACTTGATTCAGGAATGGTAATAAAAACACGCGTTCAAAATATTTATACTGAATAATTACGGAGTAATTGGCATGCAAAAATTAAGTCGTATCGCACTTGCCTTATCATTATCGCTAAGCTTTACTGTTTTCGCGTCTGTCTCTGAAAATACAGATGTACTTCCTAATCTGAAACCTGAAAGCCAACATGCGACAGCAAGTAAGCGAATTACGGCTCAATTTACTCGTGCTCATTACAAGCAAATTAAACTTGATGACGTTTTATCTGACCAAGTTTTCGAACGCTATATTAAGCAACTTGATTACAGCCGTAACATATTTATGGCTTCGGATATTAAAGGATTAGAAAAGTACCGAGGCGATTTCGACTCTATTATTGCACGAGGCAAATTAGGCGTTGCTTATGATATTTATAATCTTAATTTACAGCGTCGATTAGAGCGTTATGAATATGCAATTACCCTTCTAGATAAACCTTTTGATTTTGCTATCGATGAGTCATACAGCTTTGATCGTGAAGAAGCCGCGTGGCCAGCAGACAAAGCTGAGTTAGATGAGCTTTGGCGTAAAAAAGTAAAGTATGATGCATTAAATTTAACATTGGCCGGCAAAGAATGGGAAAAAGTTCAGGAAGTGTTAGCTAAACGCTATCGCTATGCGATCAAACGAATGAAGCAAAGCGAAAGTGAAGATGTATTTCAGATTGTTATGAATAGTTTTGCACGTGTTGTAGAACCACATACTTCTTATTTATCTCCACGCAATGCAGAGCGTTTTCAAATGGAGATGAATCTCTCTCTTGAAGGCATTGGAGCAGTATTAAGGGCAGAAGAAGACTACACCGTCATTCAGAGTGTTGTCACCGGTGGCCCTGCGGACAAATCTAACCAATTAAAACCTAAAGACCGTATTGTTGGTGTCTCTCAAGGAGATGACCAATTTGAAGATGTAATCGGATGGCGTTTAGATGACGTTGTTGATTTAATCAAAGGTCCTAAAGGGAGTAAGGTTCGTTTACAAGTATTGCCTGGCGAAGCTGATGATGATTCAAGTATTAAAGTTGTTTCCATTGTTCGTGATACCATAAAACTTGAAGATAGGGCGGCAAGTTCAGAAGTTTACTTTGAAAACGAAGTTGAAAAAAGTGGCAAGAAACTAGGCGTTATTACCATACCAAGTTTCTATAATAATTTGTCACGCGACGTTAAGAGCGAGATAGAAAAGCTTAAAGGTGAAGAAGTTGAAGGCATTATCGTTGATTTGCGCGGTAATGGCGGAGGTTCTCTAACAGAAGCAACACTGCTTACTGGTTTATTTATCGATAAAGGTCCTGTCGTGCAAGTTCGTGATGGTGCTAATCGAGTACAAGTTAATAGTGACCGAGATGGATATAGTTATTACAACGGCCCACTAACCGTCATGGTCGATCGTTATAGTGCTTCAGCAAGCGAAATATTTGCAGCTGCAATTCAGGATTATGGTCGTGGTGCTATTGTCGGTGAGAACACCTTTGGTAAAGGAACGGTTCAACAACACAGAGGCTTAGGTCGTGTGTATGACTTGTACGATAAACCGTTAGGAAGCATTCAGTTTACTATTGCAAAATTTTATCGAATTAGTGGTGGCTCTACTCAGCACAAAGGTGTAGTGCCAGACATAAAATTCCCTTCAGCTATCGAACCATCGGAGTGGGGCGAAAGCAAAGAAGAAAATGCGCTTCCATGGGATCAAATCTCTAAAGCCAGATATAATCGTTTGGATGATCTATCAACGGATTTATCCTATTTAAACTCACTACATCAACAACGTATTGCTGATAATAGGGAGTTTAACTATCTTAATGACGATATTATTGAATATAAAGAAGAAAAAGACGACAAAACAATCTCTTTGAATATTGATACTCGCAAAGCGAAAAGAGATGATAGAAAAGCTAAGCAGCTTAAACGTGCCAATGAAAGATTAGCTGTTCTTGGTAAAGAGCCCGTTAAAAGCTTAGAAGATTTGCCAGAAGAGTTGGATGAATTAGATCCATTTTTGGATGAAACAGCCAAAATCACATTTGATTTAATCACCTTAGGCCGAGTGGCAAAAAAGTAAAGGCAATTAACAATTAATAAACCGCCGGATAGGCGGTTTTTTGATTTCTAACGATGTAAATTATTATCTAATATTTTTACATTTTTAGTTGAGTAAGACGAAAATATACAACAATAAAAATAGTCAGGAAGTTATTTATCTATGAGTGAAACAACAGAGTCACACAAGTCACCTAGTTTTATCGATGCATTAACACCACTCATCGCGCTAGTGTTGATGTTATCAACGGCAGTTATTTATTTTGGTGACAATTCTTCTTACGGCCCCAACCAAATAGCGCTTCTGATTGCTATGGGAATAGCGATCGTTATTGGCATTAAAAACGGCTATAGCTGGCATTCAATGGAAAAGGCTATCGTTCACGGTATCTCTATTTCATTAGGCGCAATTTTAATTTTACTCGCGGTCGGCTCTTTAATCGGCACTTGGTTACTGTCAGGAACAGTGCCTACTATGGTTTATTTTGGCCTACAAATTATTGATCCTAGTTGGTTCTATGCGGCAACCTGTTTGGTGTGTGGCATCGTAGCGATGAGTATTGGTAGTTCTTGGACTACAGCGGCTACCGTAGGTGTTGCATTTATCGGTATTGCTGGCGGTTTTGAATTATCGACTTCTGTGACTGCTGGAGCAGTAATTTCAGGCGCGTACTTTGGCGATAAATTATCCCCCCTATCTGAAACAACTAATCTAGCACCTGCAGTTGCAGGTAGTGAGTTATTTGAACATATTCGATATATGCTGTGGACAACTGTCCCTTCAATTTCCATCGCATTAGTTCTATTTTTAATTATTGGTTTTAATCACTCTTCTGCTGACATTGGAACAACTGGAAGCATTGAGACCCTGACACAAACGTTAGAAACAACTTATAATATTTCGATACTGAATTTGATCCCATTATTCATATTATTATTCTTGGCCTATAAGAAAATGCCTGCATTTCCGGCTGTGGCGATCGGTGCTATTATCGGTGCGATCTGGGCGCTTATTTTCCAACAAGAGCTGATTGCAAACATGGCTGCTGATGGTGTCGAAGGCGTTAAAGCCACTATAATGGTGGTGTGGACTGCATTTTTTGACGGAGTTGTAGTCGAGACGGGTAATAGCGAAATTGACGAATTATTAAGTCGTGGTGGCATGTCTAGTATGTTAAATACTATTTGGCTAGTAATGACCGCGCTTAGTTTTGGTGCTGTACTCGAGCATTTAGGTATGCTTAAGAAGTTTGTTGAATCAATCTTAGCGGCAGCTAAATCAACCGGTAGCCTTATCGCAAGTACAGTAGCTACATGTATTGGTACTAACTTAATTACCGCCGATCAGTATATGGCTATCGTTATGCCAGGGCGCATGTACAAAGAAGAATATGAGCGTCGAGGGTTACATCCAACGGTACTGAGTCGAACGCTAGAAGACTCTGGTACTATTACATCTCCGCTAATCCCATGGAATACCTGTGGTGCGTTTATGTTTGGCGCGTTAGCGCTCACCTCTTATGATTATATCTTTTATTGCTTCTTTAATTTAATTAACCCTATTTTAGCAATAGCCTATGGTTATTTAGGTTTTAAAATTAAAAAGATAAGTGAAGATTAAAAAAACATACAGCCAAGCCTCATGAATTGATCATTTCTAAGTGCCTTGGCTATAATTTTAAACCTGCGATTAGCAGGTTTTTACTATGGATTTTGAACGTTATTAATTAAGGCCTACTCATGTCAGAGTTTACCGCACGCTATTTATCAGATTATCAGCCTAGCGATTTTTCTATTAAGACGGTTGATTTAACCATCAACCTTGATGATCATAAAACCGTTGTGAAAAGTATCATTTCGATTGAGCGACATAACGATACAGCCACTCAATTAGTCTTAGACGGTGAGCATTTAAAACTTATCTCTATCTCTTTAAACGATTCGCCGTTGACTCAAGCACAATATCAACAAACCGATTACCATTTAACCCTATCGGTAAATCAATCAGAGTTTATCTTAACGATTGAAACCGAGATTGACCCTGAGAATAATACATCTCTTGAAGGGCTATTTAAGTCTGGTAATGCTTTTTGTACCCAATGTGAAGCCGAAGGCTTTAGACGCATGACTTATTATCTTGATCGCCCAGATGTGATGGCCGTTTTTACGACAAAAGTGATAGCAGAAAAACATAAATATCCTTTTTTGCTGTCAAATGGCAATAAGGTAGCGGAAGGAGAGCTACCGCAGGGCCGCCACTTTGTCACATGGCATGACCCATTCCTAAAACCTGCGTATTTATTTGCTTTAGTCGCTGGTGATTTTGACCTGCTTACAGACAGCTATCAGACGATGTCAGGTCGTAAGGTAGCGTTAGAAATCTTTGTTGATAAAGGCAACCAGCATAAAGCTGAGCATGCTATGGCCTCGTTAAAGCACTCGATGGCATGGGATGAATCTACTTTTGGTTTAGAGTATGACCTTGATATTTACATGATTGTCGCTGTTGATTTTTTCAATATGGGAGCCATGGAAAATAAAGGCTTAAATGTATTTAACAGTAAATATGTACTCGCTGATAAACAAAGTGCGACCGACACAGACTACTTTAACATTGAAGCGGTTATTGCTCATGAGTACTTTCATAACTGGACGGGGAACCGAGTTACATGCCGAGACTGGTTCCAGCTCAGTTTAAAAGAAGGGTTAACCGTTTTTAGAGATCAGCAATTTAGCGCGGACATGCATTCAGCCCCTGTCACTCGTATCCAAAACGTTAAAGTACTCAGGTCAATGCAATTTGCCGAAGATGCAGGTCCTATGGCGCATCCAATCAGACCTGAAAAAGTGATGGAGATGAATAATTTTTATACATTAACTGTGTATGAAAAGGGATCGGAAGTTATTCGTATGATCCATACCTTGTTGGGCGAAGAAGGCTTTAGAAAAGGCATGGATTTATATTTCCAGCGTTTTGATGGTATGGCGGTGACCTGTGATGACTTTATTAATGCCATGGCAGATGCATCAGGCAAAGATTTAAACTTGTTTAAACACTGGTATTCGCAATCAGGCACACCCGGAATTGAAGTGCAACAAGCTTATGACAAGGCGAATAAATGTTGCAGTTTGACTCTTTCACAGCACCATGAGCCCAGTAAAAAACAACCGGAAAAGCAGAACCTTCATATTCCTGTTCGCATTGAGCTAATTAATCCCGATACCGGAAATGTGCAACAACATTTACTTGAACTCACCGAACCAAGTCAGACTTGGATATTTGACGTCGAAACTCAGCCAGTTATTGCAATGCTTGCTGACTTTTCCGCTCCAGTTAAAGTACGATTTAATCAAAGTAATGATGAGTTACAACAAATAATTTCCCTCGCAGATGATCATTTCTGTCGGTGGGATGCGGCTCAAAACATGATGCAGCGCTACGTTAAGGCACTGGTTGAAGATATTAATACCGAAATTCCAGCGTCGCTTTTTAGTACCTTGAATAAATGCCTAATTGAAATCGAAGATGATGCATTTAAAGCTTTGTTACTCACTTTGCCAAGCTTCGACGAGCTAACCACCGAAATAGACAACGTAGATGCGCAAGCCTTGTGTGATGCGTTAGCTAAGCTTAAACAGCTAATTGCACAGCAGTTAGAGCCAGCTTTGTTAGCGACTTATAAAACATGTCTTATTGCGACTCATGAGTTAGAAAGTCAGTACGTAGCTAGCCGCTCTTTACAAAATGTTTGTTTGTCCTATTTAGTTACTTTGGGCAAGTATCACGGATTAGTTGAAGAGCAATATCAAGGTGCTGAGAATATGACAATATCGTTAGGGGCATTAACCGCAGGTGCTCGCGAGAATATTGTTAACCTTGAGGTTCTGCTGAAAGATTTTGAAGATAAATGGCGTGATACGACGTTAGTTATGGATAAGTGGTTTACTCTTTGTGCTTCAATTCCAAGTGATGCTATCTATCAAAGACTTGCAGAATTAATGCAAAGAGACGATTTTAGTTTGAAAAACCCTAACAGGGCAAGATCGTTGATCGGGGCTTTTGTGATGCAAAACCCAAGATACTTTCATTGTTCTAGTGGTCTAGGTTATCAATTTTTAGCGGATCAAATTATTGAGTTAAATGCTATCAACCCGCAAGTTGCTGCGCGACTGATTACCCCGCTTATTCAATTTAAAGAGTTTGATCTTAACCGACAAAAATTAATGAGGGCGGAACTTGAGCGAATTCAATCAACGCCAGAACTTTCACGTGACCTCATCGAAAAATTAGAAGCTGCACTTGCGTGAAGTACAAATTCTATTTGAATTTAACAGCTTTTGAATTTCTTCCCTACTACCGGGGAGAAATTCATCAAGTTGTGGTAACTACAACTAACCAAGTTAGAGTGCGGTTTCCTGCTATGCACTTGCGAAAATATCTCACTAGCGATGGTATAGAGGGGTTATTTTGTCTAGAAACAGAAAATAATAAATTTAAATCACTAGAAAAATTAAATAAATAGAGTAATAGCTTTAAACAGTGGTCTGACCATGAGGCCAAGTGTCTATTTATCTAATGTTCATGAATTAATAGGCTATTCGTTGGGTTATCGAACTAAAATAGACTTAAAAACAGCTTGTTTTAAACGCTTGTTTTAAACGGGGTATCTATTAAGTGCTTTTATAGTGTGCAAGCCGTTAAAACAAGAGGCATCTTCATTTAACATTTGAACTTGCCACATACTAAAAATGATGCAATTATTGTTTAATCCACAAAGTGGAATACAAAAATAAAAAGTAAAACAGATTGTTTCAGGACTGGGGAGAGAATGAATGAAACAGAGTTCGCGTATAACCTTTTATAAAAAGCCTTTAGCAGTTGGCATTGCTGCCGCGTTGATGGCTATTACAGTTCCAAATGTAAGCGCAAAAAATTTCCAATTAGGTGATTTTGATGTCAGTTTTGACTCAACTTTTTCTTTGGGCTCAAGTTGGCGCGTCGAAGACCGTAATTGGAAAGATAACGTAGGTAAAGCTAATAACGTTAATAACGGTTTCGATTTTTCTAATTATCACCCTGCTTTTAACCCAAGCCCAACCGGTGCTGAGTTATGGGATGGTGAAGGTGCATATTCCACCAACGGTGATAATGGTAACCTTAATTATGATTCAGGCGATGCTTTTTCAACAGTATTTAAAGGCGTTCATGAATTAGATATTCGTAAAGACAATATCGGTTTGTTTGTGCGCGGTATGTACTTTTATGACATGGAGATGTCAGATGAAGATAGAGCCTGGACGAATCCTGCTTCAGGGGTAAATAATGACCCGTGTCGTGACGATGATGCCTCAGAGCAATTATGTAAAGATATTAGACTTCTCGATGCCTTTGTTTACGGTGATTTTGATGTTGGTGAGATGCCATTATCTGTCAGAATCGGTCAGCAAGTTATCAGCTGGGGTGAAAGTACATTAATTTCTCATGGTATTAGTGAGTTAAATCCAGTTGATATCGCACGTTTACGAGCGCCTGGTGCTGAGCTTAAAGAAGCGTTTATTCCATTTGGAGCCGTTTGGGCCTCATTAGGCATTACCGAAAACTTTAACGTAGAAATGTTCTATCAGTATCAGTGGGAGAAAACTATTCTTCCTGCGCCTGGTAGCTATTTCTCCACGAATGACTTCGCCGGTGACGGTGGTCAATACCAAAATGTGCAGCTTGGTTTCTCAAGCAATGCAGATATGGATCTAGATTTCATGTTAGCTGGTCTTAATGGACTTGGTGACATGCTACGCAGCGGTGACCCTGCGCTTGGAGCGGCAGCAGCTGCCGGCTATTTAGCTTATCCTACTAAAGTAACAGTGCGCTCGCCGGGTTCAAGTGCTGAACTAGAGCCTGATGATGGCGGTCAATACGGTCTTCGTTTATCGTGGTATTTACCTCAGCTAAACGATACTGAAGTTAGTTTATATCACATGAACTATCATAGTCGTCGTCCTTTATTCTCTGGTGTTACAGCTAATTTTACCAATGAAGCTATTCAATCAGATTTAGCTATGATCGCTTCAGGTGCGATCACAGAAGATAACTATGCTGATCTGCAGGCTTTCTCTAAAGTTTTACTTTCATACCCTGAAGATATCAAACTTTACGCGATGAGCTTTAACACAACGGTTGGTACAACAGCTGTTGCTGGTGAGGTTAGCTACCGTCAAGATGAACCACTGCAAATTGATGATGTTGAGTTATTATTCGCAGCAATGCCTCAGCAACTTGCTAATGCAGGAATTCGTCCGGATTTAGATGGTATTTCTCAAATGGACGTTTTTGGTTCGGGAGTTACGGCAGACGGCTTCATCTTATCTGATACAGTGCAGGCACAAATGACATTGACTCATCTTTTTGGTCCAATGATGGGTGCTAGTCAAATTACCGGTTTGTTTGAAGTAGGTGGTATTAACATTAATGATATCCCTGATAAAAGTGAATTGCGTTTAAATGGCCCCGGCACTGCAAGAAATGGTGGAATCGAAGGTAAAGAAGGTCTAGAGCTAGCTATTCAAGATGGTGTAGAAACTAATCCATTCCCTGACGAATTTGCATGGGGTTATCGTGCACTAGTTAAACTAGACTACACTAACGTATTTGCAGGGATTAATGTTTCTCCAAGAATCGTATTTTCTCATGATGTAAGTGGTATTACGCCTGATCCATTGTTCTTGTTCATTGAAGAAAGAAAGTCAGTCGCTTTTGGTGTTGATTTTGATTACCAAAGTCGCTGGTCTGCTAACTTCGGATACAATGCTTTCTTTGGAGGTGTTGGTACAACAAACAAATTGGAAGATCGTGATTTCGTGTCTTTTAGCATCAAGTATTCAATTTAAGGACATAATAACAATGAAAAAATTAACCTTATTATCTCTTGCTGTCTCACTTGCTTTTTCTAGTGGTTCAGCTTTTGCAAAAGTTTCGCCAGAAGAATCAGCTAAGCTGTCAAAAGAGTTGACTCCAGTAGGGGCTGAACGAGGCGCCAATGCTGACGGTTCAATTCCTGCATGGGACGGTGGTATTAAATCTGCGCCAGCGGGATATAAGCCAGGGGATCATCATCCTGATCCTTTTCCGAATGATAAAGTACAATATACAATTACTGCCGCTAATGTTGCAGAGTACAAATCGATATTGACGCCAGGGCAAGTAAAGTTATTTGAAACTTACCCTGAGACATTCAAAATGGATGTCTACCAAACTCGTCGTTCAGCATCGTTTCCTGAGCACGTTTATCAAGCGTCTATTGATAATTCGACTCGTGCTGAGTTAATTCAAGGCGGGAATGGTATTACTCAAGCAGCAGTTGGTGTGCCTTTCCCGGTACCTCAAAATGGTTTAGAAGCAATTTGGAACCATATTTTACGATATCGTGGTGAAGCCTTGACTCGTCAAGGTGGACAAGCGGCACCAACAACGAGTGGTGATTTCACTTACATTGGTTTTGATGAGCAATTAACCTTGCCATATAATGTTAAAGGCGCCGTGGCCGAGGATTTGGAAAAGTCTAATATTTTGTTTAAATTCAAGCAAAAGGTGTCTTCTCCAGCTCGTATTGCAGGAACTGCGTTGTTAGTTCATGAAACTATGGACCAAATTAAAACACCACGTCAAGCTTGGACATATAATACGGGTCAGCGCCGTGTGCGCCGTGCTCCGAATGTAGCCTATGATGCACCAGGAACAGCTTCTGATGGCTTACGTACCACGGATGACTTCGATATGTATAACGGCGCACCAGACCGTTATACTTGGACATTAAAAGGTAAACAAGAATTGTTGATCCCTTATAATGACTATCGTTTACATAGTGATTCAGTTAAGTATGACGACATTGTTAAGCCGGGCCATATTAACCCTGATTTAGTGCGATATGAGAAACATCGTGTTTGGGTGGTAGAAGCCAATTTGAAGTCTGATACGCGCCATACCTACAAAAAACGTGTATTCTTTATAGATGAAGATAGCTGGCAAGTGGCGGTGACTGATATTTATGATAACCGTGATGAGTTATATCGTGTTGGTGTAGCGCATGGTATAAATTACTATGAAGTGCCGACGCAATGGTCTACGCTTGAAGTATTCCACGATATACAAGCAAGACGCTATATCGCAATAGGTCTTGACAATGAAACAGATATGTACGATTTTTCTGTTACTTTAGATGACAATTCGTTTACGCCTGCAGCGTTAAGACGAGAAGGTCGTCGTTAATCCTAATTAGGATACGTTTAACGGCTGGCGAATGTCAGCCGTTTTTATATTCAATTACAAATAATGAGAGTGGTTTTAATGAAGCAAACTGTCGCTGCAGTTCTAGCAAGTATGTTAATAGGGCAATCTCTTGCAGCAACTAATCCCGAACCCGCCATGATTGCGCCTTTAGCTGAAAAGTCCTTATTATTAGACATACACAATGTCGAACAAGCATATTTAGTGGCTGTCGGTGAAAGAGGACATATTCTTCGTACATTTGACGGAGAATCTTGGTTACAGTCTCCAGTGCCTGTTCAATCGACATTGACAGCGGTTTACTTTGCTACGCATAAGTTAGGTTGGGCTGTTGGTCATGATGCAACAATCTTGCATACCCAAGACGGTGGTGAAACGTGGAAAATTCAACAATACATGCCAGCGAAAGAGAAACCTCTGTTAGACGTATTGTTTAAAGATGAAATGAATGGCATTGCTGTTGGGGCATATGGCATGTTTTACCGCACCACAAATGGCGGTCAAACATGGACTGAAGAATTTAATGACGAATTTTTACCCGAGGAAGATGTCGAGTATCTTAATGAGTTGAGAATGGAAGACGAAGAAGCGTATTATGACGAGCGAGCTTCAATTCTACCTCATTTTAACCGTGTCGTGCAGGACGGTCGTACAATCTACTTAGCTGGTGAAATGGGGCTAATTGCTAAAAGCAACGATTTTGGTGATAACTGGGA
>PJEL010002487.1_pt1 | contig 16764 bp, 17 predicted proteins | sample 1853271 | NCBI WGS metagenome assembly PJEL01 (sample SAMN08108733, study PRJNA415343) | Invertebrate metagenome, whole genome shotgun sequencing project. | host: Globobulimina | place: Sweden: Gullmar Fjord | collected 2015-08
GCAGCAACAATGTCTATATAGTTCACAGGTTGATCGTCCATTCCTGCTCGGTGTGCGCGGTCTTCAGACTGTAGCCTGTCAATCAGCTTGAAACTGTTGCTGTAATATACAACAGTCTTTGCACGATGCAAGGTCAATCCAGGACCACCCTTCGCAGCAGTACCAACGAACCATTTATACTTTCCTGCTTGAAAGTCTAACTTGTTCTGCTCGGCTTCGTCATCTGATAACGTACCATCATAGCGACAGGCTTCGTCCCCGAGCAATTCCATAATTTGATTAACGTCCTGCCTGAACCGCGCCCACACAATAGTCGGTGTATAGATTTCCTCCTTCAGTTGCTTCATGGCTTCCATGCGAGGGTTCTTCTCGTCAATGGTAATCATCTCAACTGTTTCTTCATCCTCACCATTGGTCTTAACAATTGGCAGGTATCCACAAAGAATCTGTTGGAACCTGAGCAGCTTGACAATAGGAAGTTCAGCTTCCATAATGCCCCCATCAAACTCGATGATGCAGTTCTCGCGCAGTTCTTCGTAGAGCGCACTCTGCCTTGGGCTCATCTCAACATAACGCTTTTGATACAGTTTGGGTGGAAGGTCTAGTACGTCATCTTTGAGAACACGGTCTGATATTTCTGAAAGCCATTCGTTAAGCTGGTCCAGGTTTTTGTATTCGATAAGTTTGTCATAACCGGGATCATATCCATGCAACATCTGGTGCTCACCACGTTTGAGCCAGACACCAAAGTGCATACGAAATGCTACAGCACCATCAATTCCTTTTGATCGCCAGAAGTCTTGGTCAAGGAATCGCACTTGACTGTAGAGGTCGAATGGTCCCTGTGCAATGGGAGTCCCAGTAAGGATGCGTTTATACGGCGCATAGATTCCGCTCTTGCAAAGGCTTTGAGTTCGCTTTGCTTTGGGCGTCTTAATGTTATGTGACTCATCCAGTACATAGAGGCATCTTCGTTCCTTAAGAAACTTCCAGCATACATTCTTACCCTCCTTGGTCATGAAAGCATTGTAGGAGATCAGTAGTACTGCAAGCCCATCATGCCCACGGATACTTTCCATGCGCCACTTGTGATCCTTAGTACCCTTTTTCTTTGAGCGGAATATCTCCACACGCATCTCTTGTGAAACGTCGGGCGGCATATGCTCTGGAATCTCGTCGCTGTTCCAGTTACGTTCAACTCCTGGAGGAGCCACCACGAGCATACCGTTAATTTTACCTTTCCGATAAAGCCACGCACAGGTATCAATCACTGGCTTAGTCTTGGCTGTACCCTGCTCCCACAGTAGTCCCCACGAGCGTGTCTCGCGGTGTTCTTCAAAGTGTTCAAGCTGGTGGTCGAAGGGCTTAATGTTGTGTTCATATTCCATATATGGATCTCCTATATGTGCAACAGGTTAGCCCAATAAAACAACGCAAACAAGGGCAAGGTTTCTGGCACACCCTGGAACAACTCGCGACGTAAAGTTTGGTCTGAGTTGTTCCAGGCTAACCTATTGTTTTTATTTAATAAATTAGTAAAAATAGAGCATTGGAACAACTGGAACAACTGGAACACCCTACTTTGGGCCAAAACAAACGGCCCCCGTTTGCCTACAACATTTTTAGGGTGTGCCGCCTGTTCCGGGTGTGCCAGAAATTCACTTTACTAATGTTTACAATGGCTTAGGCAAATTCGTTGGAACACCCGGAACACCCTACGTTGTTTAGAACTACCCCATAAGTTCGTAATGTGGTCCATCAATAAAATCAGGACCGGGGTGGCGCACTGTGTAATTGTATACTGCGTCTTTCATTGCAATGGCATTTACATCAACCCCATCGCCACTTAAAACATACTGCGACATTGGTTTATCCCATACACCGCCCCAACGCAAAGCAACTTCCATCCGCTTAGAAAGAAGAGCCATTGTCGCAGCAATAGGATAGATAGAACCCCACTCCCAGCGCGGCGAGCCACCAATCCAAGGCACAAGATCAACAGCCCATCCATAGCCATCCTTCTGCTTCTGGTGCTTACTAATGCGGCGGGTGCCGTCCAATTTGGAAGCGCCTTTTCGGTACAAGTCGGCTTGCATTTCAGCAGTGCGTAGACCACCGTTATTCAAGATGCAAAAGTCAATTGGTGTTTCAGCGATGGTCGCTTTGACTAGTTCAACCAAATCAGGCCGCACACCGTTCAAGTTATTAAGGGAGCGTGTCCCCAGGTGATATGTCATATTATCTTACTCCGTTTACTTCAGTGTCACGTTTCTTATACCATGCAACAAGAGAACTGTGTCTGTCTCTACATGTTGCTAGACTACCCCTGTCAACCAGCCAGTACTCTTCAACTTGTAATTGTGGAAGGCGGCTACCATCAGTTGGAATAGGAACTAGTACGCCACTAGCACAAGGCTTTGTGAATCCATGTGGAGGGTTCCCCAACCTTGGGCCTTCACTGGACCGAATTGATTCGTCGCACGCTATCAGAAGAAATGGCACCGCGAGCAGCATCAACGTCTTCCTTAGCTTCTTTAAGTATTCTAGCAATATTCGCATCTCGCACCTTTATGACTTCCCTAAGTCTTTCTAGTTCAATCTCAGCAAGTACCGCAGCGGCATGGTTGATCGCTTCAATGCGGTCCCGTTCTTCTTGGATATCTATAGCATGTTTAAGTTCAGCACTGGTCACACCCATATTGAAACTGTAACGATGACCAGCGTAGATCAAGCCCAAGAAGATAAGAGCAATGATAGCATACTTCACAAATGGTATTTTGATAAGGCTTAGTACACTTAACATTATATGAACCCTATATAGTTGAACGCTGTGGCCCCTGTGCCGTTTAACTGTTGCCCCGTAGTGCAGCCAATGCCATCAGACAGGCCGGTTTTAGCGCCCTGTGGCGCTCCTTTGGGCTTTTGCTAGGGGTTGCCCCCGCTTTGCGGCTTTGGCTTGGTGTATAGGCTCCTAAATACTATAACCAAAGCTGTTCCAGTAAAGATTAAAACAGAGAGTACATCAAAAGCTAACTCCCTTGGAATAATCTCATAGTATACAAGAGTATTTACCAAAGCCGATAGGATAGCAGTGATTCCTGCAGTCCAATTGATCTTTGACTTACCGTTTGAATTGATGTTGTCTTTCATTTGTAAGTCCTTTCTCTGTAAGTGCTTTGTTTGCGACTTCCGCTCCGCTCATGGCCGTGACCGTCATGGTGACCACTGCGCAGAATATGAATAATTTACTTATCATGGTATTGGTCCTTTCGAAAAGAAATCAAACACTGCTTTCAGCATTAGACTAATGATTGTCAATATACCCCATCGTTGGTTTTTCTCCAAACCTTCAACACGATCCTTTACTGGATCAACGTCCTTCTGCTCAATAGAATTGCTCTCAAGGATATCAATCCTCCGGTGGTGGCTTTTTGTTCTTTCTTCTAAAGCAGCTATTTTTTCTGGATCGCTCATTTTTCACCACCAGATATAAGACGACCCAGAAAGCCAGTTCCAGAATGATTCCCCATGCCGCTATTTCCACCAAAATTATCTTTAAAGAAGGAGACGATACTAGCCCCTCCGAGGAGAAATACAGCCGATGCCCCGAAAAGATCACTAAAAAATAATGCCACACTGCCCAAAGCATAGTTTTCTCCGGCTATTCTACCCATAGGAATACATATTGTTGCAAGAAATAATAGAATAGATATTGCCGCAATTTCTATTGTTATAGTTTTTCTTATGGAAATTATTGTGATTATTACTATGAGCCAAATAATTGTTTCTGCTATCCATATGGCAGGAATGCTCATTAATAATTTTGTGATTTGTAAAATGCCTAGGCCGATCAGAATCACTGCTAGTGTTTCTGCTCTTCGACATTGATGAGTCAGAAAAGCAAACACACTGAAGAAAGCAGTAATAGCAATCCAGATCGGCCAGACCATTTACTTGCTTCCAAACATTGGCACAATCACCAGCGAAGGAGCAAGGTTCATTGCCTCGATACCATCGCTATGGGCTTGCAGTAGATCGCATAGTACAGAGTTTGTGGCTTTGATCGCGTCAGAGTAATTCGGATTGTCCTTGGCCAAACCACACAGGCCAGCACGAGCCTTAAACGCATTCTTGATTGCGCCTTCAATTTGACTCTGCGCTTTAACACCGAGTGCTTGGATTTCTTCTTCAGTCATGATAGTTCCTTTTTAAATTTGCATGTATTGTATACACTATATCATCTGTATATTACCAGCTTATACCTCACGGATTCACAACTAATAGATTAACCCAAGCGCGATCACCACCAGATATGTTAGATTGCCAAACCACGTTAGAATCGAATAAACCAGTATCAATTAAAAGGTATCCCCAACTCTGTCTTTTTTCTGGAACGTTTCCTGGATTTATATTTTCAAATGTAGCTTCTGGATTTAGTTGAGTATTACCACCTGAGGATGCTGCAAAAGTAGTGCTAAGAGAAACTACTGCAAGCGTATCATCTACAACGGCAGTTACAGAACCTGTGGAAATTGCTGCACCAGTGGCACCGTTATCTCCTTGGGTATCTACAGTTATTGTTGGAGTTCCAAGCGATGATCTAATGTTAATCATTTGCCCAAGGAAGCGATTACCGGCAACAGCTTGAACTACTGTTAAGGTTCCAGTTTCTGAACCTGTTGCAGTAATTGAAAAAATAGTCATGTGCTGACCAAATTCTAAATCTGATACATCTTGGTCAACAACTAAGGTCCAACCAGCAGGGGTGGTTAGTGCTGACCTAGAAGTAATCTGCATTAAGATTAAGTCACCAGCTTCTAAGTCACTTGGATATTCAACATCTATCTCGGTAACACCGCCATCTTCTAACCAAGTACCAGCACCGATAAATGTCGGCACTGCGGCTGCTGGTATTCCACCTGAACCTGCGGCTGCTATAACTCCAGGTATCATACAAGATCTCCAAAGATTGTAGCTAGTGATGCTGTCTTGAACTTAATGGTACAAACAGCGAACTGACCGTTTGTTGAAAGGAGCGATCCGCGACTGTTCAATGTTAATCCACCACCAGCGGCGAACGTAATGACACCCGCTCCTTTCTGTTCAAAGGTAATTTCATCTCCTGCTGCATGTGTTACATCTGAAACAGTTACAGCAATTGCACCAGCATTGTTCATCTCTATGTATTTTAGTTTGTCATCTACGGCTGTTGAATAGGTCGTGCCAGTTTCTTCTTCAAGAATTAATTGATGACCTGCGCCAATATAATCATAAGCGTGTGCCGAGACACTAGTCATGACTCGATTACCAGTTCCTGAACTACTAACATGGCAGAATATACCAAGTTGAGGTGACCAAGCAATTCCTCGCCAATTATTGTCAGTTGTATTAGTTTGAGTAGTCCAATTAATCCCATCTGGCGATGTCATTACTCTATCGAGAGTACCGCTATTAGCACCACAGCAGAATAGGCCAAGTTCTGGAGACCACGCTATTGATTGCCAGTCATTGTCAGCAGGTGATACCCTAGTAGTCCAAGTAATACCGTCTGGAGAAGTCATCACTCGGTCTGCAGTACCAGTCTCGGCAATAGCAACAAATAATCTAAGTGTTGGAGACCACTCAACACCAACCCAATCATTGTCAGAAGCTGGAGTTACTCTTATTGTCCAAGTAATCCCATCTGGAGAAGTCATCACTCGGTCTAGAGTACCAGTAGAGGCGACAGCAACAAGCAAAGTGAGTTCAGGTGACCATATAACACTAAACCAATTATTGGAAGTTGGAGTTACTCTTATTGTCCAGTTAATGCCGTCTGGTGATGTCATCGCTCGATCTAGAGAACCAGTAGAGGAGACAGCAACAAACAGCCCTAATTCTGGAGCCCAAATAATTGATCTCCAAGTATTATTTACCGGAGTGGTTCTTGATGTCCATGTAACACCATCTGGCGATGTCATAATATCATCAAGAGTACCGTTTGATGAAACAGCAGCAAATAGTCCTAATTCTGGAGACCATGCAATTGATCTCCAGGTATTATCAACAGGAGTTGTTCGTGTTGTCCAGTTAACACCATCTGGAGATGTCATAATTCGGTTAAGGGTTCCGTTAATGGAAGCAGTAGCAAATAGCCCTAATTCTGGAGACCATGTAATACCTATCCATCCATTGTCGACAGAACTAACCTGTGTTCGCCAATCAAAGCTAGTAAGATAGTCTCTCTTTGGTACGTTTGCAGGATTGATAAACTCTTTTATTGAAGACATAAACACATGCCTGGAGTTACCTGCATGAACTGCATGTGAAATGTCACCAGAAGATACATCTTCTATTTCTGATAGTGTGCCTAATTGTTTATCAGCCATTACGCTTCATCTCCTGTAAGAACGATTGTATCAGTGCCAGTGTCTTGTTCATCACCGCTTATCAGAACTCTATCTGTGCCACTTTGTTCATCACCACTTAGTAACAATCGTGCATTATCTAATTCTAGGACAAGCAGTCCATAAAGATATGATGATTTAGTATCACCACCTGTTCGTGTTGCATAAAGTCTAATCTCAGCTTCTGCACCAGCAGGAGGACTACTCCAGTCTAGGTTATAAGGGCTTGTTATACCGAAAACGTTCCTAGCACCATCCTGTATTCCATCGACCCAAACTTGGAGATCGTATTGCTCAGTTTGATCAGGGGTTTCTGTTGCAAACTGTTCCCAGCTAACTTGTCCAGAGTTTCTGTTTGAATTAACCCAAGTTAATACTCGAGTTCCTGCAGAAATAATCAATGGCCAAGTGCGGACACTATCTATCTGTAAATTCCTTGGGCGCATAGGACGGTCGGCAATATCGTTTAATATGAATTCTGATTCTACAAGGACACCAGCCTCGTCCTGTACAGTTCCACCAACACGGTCCAGAATTTTATAATACGCAGTTCCATCTTCTAGCAGATCTCCACCAAGAGTAGAATCACTCAGTAGCTGCTTGTTGAAGAAGTAAATTCTATCATTTTCAAAATGCCCAACAGGGAGAGTACCAAGTAACGCTCTAACAACATTATCCAAAGTATATGAGCCATCCATGTGATCTGTTACACCTTGATATCCCATCCACTCACCGTTGATATACAAGATACCAGCAGTACCAGCTATGATCTCATCAGCGGTTGCGGCAACCGGAACAGTACCACCAAGCCCAGTGACCGAATATATTGTAAACCCTGTTACATCAAGTCCTGTTTCAAATCCTTCTGCAGGAGTATAATCCGCTGACATTAAACCAGTCAACGGGTAAAGAATTTGCTGTGGCTCATAAATATCTAATACACCAGTATCAGTTCCTGTTAAAAAGTCGAACATATTGGATTCAGTCTTTGGAGATACTGGTAATGGAATAAGTGCTCCAAAGCCATCTTCAACTGGTTGATCGAGCACAGATCCATAGAAGAAAGGCATCTCGATTACTTCAAACGTAACAATATCCTCTGGTTCAGGTCTAGTTTGACTCCATCCAGTATCTGCAGGAGGTGCAAAGTTAGTATCGGCAACTGCAAATATATCCTGCACTAATTCTATTTTGATTTTGTTGTCATCAATCTCACCAAGGTCAACGTTCTGCACTCTGCAAATCAATTCCACAAGACCATACTCTGCTAGTGATATTTTAATTGGATCACCAACTGCAAGTTGATAGGCGTTGCGGTTCATAATAGTTGTCATGCGGATTAGTGGTACAGAAAGAACCGAAAGTTCCCTAGCCGCTAATTCGTTGGCAAGAGTTTCGTCATAGCAAAACGGAAATGATATGTTGGAAGTCTTAAGACCACCAATCATATTAGCTGTTGCCATGTTCTGGGCTACTGCGACCCGCGTTCCTTCTTTATCCCTAGTAGCAAATGATACCTTAACCTGTGACTTTACATCTTGCCAGCTAGTCTTATCAAACGAAGTTACTTCAATAATATCATCTTCATCGTATACTGTTAAAGAGCCAGCATCATAGTCGTCTCGAATTAGTTTTAATGAAATTTCACCATCAGTGTTTGTACTGATTACACCATCAATTTGACGAAGGACTTCTGTGAAAATACTCTTAGCATTTTTGGGAGTGGTTACTTTTATAGAACAGCCGTGGTTTTCAGTAATAAGAGTTTCAGCGGCAGTAGTAAAGGAATCAGCATTGATGCTTGCTGGATCAATATCAACACCAGTCCAGTCATTAACTGCCATGTGATACAAAGCACCAGCGGGATTAATGTCGTCTGCATCCTCTGCGATACGACCTTGGAATGACAGTGATAATTCATTTGGATATCTTGCAACAATGAATTCTATTGTACGAAGGGCAGCAGTTTCTCCAATATACTGATCAGGCATAGCAATATGACACACGCCGTTATAAGCTGGAACACCACCAACACCAACAGAAGCTTCAATATCAGGGTCTACGTCCTGATCAAATTCACCAGGATATAATGTAACATTTCCAATATGACCGCCACCACTTTTACGACCACCATATAATTCTGGTGCATGGATATCAAAATTTACTGTTGAAGCAATCTTACCATCCTTAGCGAATGAGATTTGACTTGTCCAAGAATCAATAGTAGTAAAGATAAGAAAGACAGGTCGTATCATTTGATGAAAATTTACGTATCTTGCACCGACTGGAGCAGTGGCAAATATGTTCATATTTACTGGATTTGATACCGCGTGTGATACTAGATGCATCGCATCAAACCCTTGTACGGGTTCTACCTCACTTCCAGTTGGTGGTGTACCAGATATTTCTTGCCAGTTCATAATCAGTTCCCATTCACCTTCTACGGGTCCTGGTCCACCAAAGATGGGTGAGGCAAATGTATTAAAACTTGTAGAATAAAGTACAGAAATATCCCCTTGGGCAGCTAATGTATCATATTCTTCTGCTGTTAATTCTAATGCCTCTAGCAAATTAACTTCAAACCAATCACGAGGAAAGACTTGATCATAAGCAGGAGTATCATTTGCAACAAGTAATTCTTCAAAGTCTTCGTACTGAAATTCATCACCGCTAATAACTTCTTCATCATCTAGGTATATCTTTTTAAGAAATACGTTTGGCCCGAGGCAAATACCAAGATCTAATGAAAGGTAATACTTATATCCGACCGTAACTTGGGTAGACTTAAAGATTGAAGTCTTAATCTTCTCAGTAATTGGTACAGATCTAAAGTCACCATACCACAAAGTGTTCGGACCACTAAGGCGGACACAGCCCAAGACAAGAGGGACAGGGGCATCCTCTGTGGCTTGTGGAAAGTTGTTTGGATCAAGATCCTCAGGACGAGCATTTTCAACCTCTGGCTTAGGAGCCAGTAGTGCTGTCGCAATAAATGAGACAGCAAATAGTATAAGTGAGAACCAAATCATAGTCTGCCCTTAAATGGATTACGATCAGGCACTAAGGGAAACCCACCAAAGTTACGACCGTTAGAGAATTTACTGACGCAGGTTGCGAAAGAATGGTCGCATCCTTGCCGTATTGTTATTGTATCAGAAACTGTGAGATTAGAAAATGCAGTAGCGACAGTAAATGCCACACCCACATTATCAGTTATCATGCGACGCTCTGACCCTGACGCGTTTACCATTTCTCCGCCATTACAGGCATCATCTGCAAATGGTGACGAACTTAATTCTATTTCGTTACCATCAATTGAAATAACGGTCAATGTAAGATCTTCAAAACTTGGAGATGCAACCACCTGACATCTGTCATCATATAGAATGTTGTTACATGGGGCTTGATACTTAACTGCTGGAATTGGACTTTCTACAACAGACGTAAGCAAAGCAGGTATTTTCATCTTAGCGACTTTACCTGAAACTGACCATGACAAAATCTGACCCTGCCACATCAAAAGGCTGTCGTCTAAGTCATCTGGATGAACCCGCCAAAGTTCCATGTAAAGTGAAGGAGGTGACTGTGAGAATACATATTCAGTAACCATAGGATTGTTGAATGGAAGCTGTATCTCCATCCAAACATCATCGTCGCTGGTGCCTTTTTCAACACCGTTCCGTTGGATTGTCTCCTTTAGATACGTGCCTTCGGCGTTGGTTATTTCTTGATTGTAAGAAGTGAAACGATATGTGTTATAGTTACCAGTGAACTTGTAGAGTTCAATTGGTGCTGCGCTTGCTAGGCTGGTTTCAATTGTGACGAATGCCATTTGTTATCCATTGTCTGTAGTGACGATATCGAAAGAAACCTCACTCTCCAAGGGAAAATGGGTCCATTTTATTTGGTCAGACATACGAACTTTCAATAAGTAGCTGATGCGTGTCACACTAGCTACCTTTGCATCATTTGGCAAGGCAGGGTCAAATGTGACAGTCACGTGCGTTGTGTTATCAACAGAGTTTGTGATTGTGTGTTCGCTGGACGTTCCATCAGTATAAATGATTTCAAAATGTTTGTACGCATCATAGTCTTGAAACAGTTCGTCTGAATATAATTCAAGAATTTCCATTGTGGTGCCAGCAGCAACTAGAGTCGTATTGAGAGTCATGTCTTCAAGCTGCGATGAAAGTAGAAATGGTTTCCACGACCCACGAACGGTGTCTAAGAAAACAGTCCAGTAATCATAATCTGACCCATCACCAGACATGCCCCTATCCACTTTGAACTTTCTAGTTCCACTGATATCTACTCTCTCACGTGTTGTAGATATAGTTCTAAGGCCAATATCAAAATCAATAATGTCACGAGGAAATGTAAACTTCTCGTCAACCCCCGCCATAAATGTTCTTTCAAGAATGCTAATGGAATCCAATGTGTTTACAGTTTCAGCATTGTCTTCACGAACAGTATCATTCTCCACCCAACTACTCACATCAACACTTGCTGTACCAGTTATCTGATTCCAACTGAAACCATTGTTATTTGCTATGAGTCCAGTAACTCCTTTGATCGCATAGAAGTCAGTTGTTATTTCCTCTGTTAGACTTGCGGTCAGGTTAGCACCATCAGCATCCATTGTATCAACAACATACTCAACAGCAACTCTTGTAAACGGATTAAAGAAAACAATTATACCACCAGAGGCAAGCTGAGCACGGATAGGATCAAAGAATACCTTTGTCGCAGAAACAACAGCAGTCGCAGTTACACGTGAAGAAAAGGGCCATACTGGAACTGTTGAAGGTAGTTTTAAGTCACGAGCAAATATCTCTGTAAACACCCTACGGTCATCTTGATCAACAGCTACATACTCATAGCCCAAAGTAGATCTTGGTGTGGGGCGAAGCGACATCCTGCTTTCAGTGCCATTCCGTGTTGTCATGACATCTGTCAACCAGTTCCAGGTTTCGCTGACAGGAGTTTCAGCAAACAGGTTTAGGATATCTGGCATGTTACGCCCCTAGAACAGATCTAATAGATTTAGCGTTACGCTCTACCGCTCTCACAATCATAACATCACCTTCTGATCCACCTAGTGCGCTGGCGATATCATTTGGGCTAACCACTACTGCGATATTCGGAGGAGGTGATGTCACGACAGTTGTTCCTCCACCCTGACCGCCGTTACCTGTTCTTTGGGCGTCCTGTTGTGCAGGGGTAAGCACATCAACTCTTTCATCTGGACGCTTCTTAAACGCTACAACTTGAGAGTCGGTGGACCCTGGACCGCTTGGCAAAATTGTTCCGCCATTCGCAAGTCCTAGGAGTCCACCCAGACCTGCCCCTGCGCCGAACCCACCAGCGCCGCCGAGGAGGCCATTGATAAGCTGCGAAAATAGTTGGTTCGCAGCTAGTTTTAGAAGACTGGCAAAGATGTCCTGAAATAATTGCCTAATGTTGATTTGACCTGTCTTAGCAAATTCCACGATAGCATCGGTTGCCTTACCAAAGGATTCCACAACCCAATTGGATACGTTTGAGCCAAGGTCGTTCATCTGTGCAGCGATACGGTCAAGACCATTTCTAATTCCACCTGTAAAGCTGTTCCCAACTTCGGATACCGAAACTGCCACGTCCCTCATTTGGGCTGCAAACTCAGCAGCACTGATAGACCCTTCGCGAAGCAATTGATTGAGTGCTGCAAACTTAACAGCAGCCTGATCTTGTGGACCACGTAGTTCCTCAAGAACATTACCCATCTCTTTACTAATCTCAACATTCCTTAATGCAGCGATTGCCAAGTCTTCTTCAGCAGCAGTAAGGTCACGCTTGAGTTGTTTCTCAAGTTTCAAAAGACCTTCTTGAACATTACGTTGTGCATTTGTCAGGCGTAGAGCCTCGGCCTCTTTGTTCAAATTGGAAATCAGTGTTGCAAAGTTCTTTCCTTTTCCACCGCCGCTTCCACCACCTGTTCCAGTGGTTGCCGGAGGTGTAGTCGGTGGAACAACGGTCTGACTAAATGCCAAGTCCTCGTTTGCCAATTTGATATTCTCACGTGCGCGATCAATAATACCTTCAGTGGCAAAATCAATGCCAGCAATAGCCAAGTCAGCAGCGGCACCAACAAAGTCTTTATTAAAGCCTTGTTCAAAGCCCTCTCCAAATGCAGTCGCTAAGTCTGACCCTGCTCCTTCAAACTCATTCTGGATTCTACCACTAGAGAAGTCAGCAGCAATAGTGTCAATTTGCCCAGAGAAACCAAATAAGTCAGCAGCTTGCTCGGCACCAATAAATGATAATAGAGCATTCAAGCCTGCGATGATTAGGTTAAGTCCTTTGATAGCACCGTTCACCAGTAAGTCAAAGCCAGCTAGGAAAACATTAGCAATCTGAATACCAGCAGAACCAAACACTGCCGGAAGTAAACCAACAGAATTGATGATTCCAGACAAGCCGCCAACTACAACACCAACGATAAAGTTTATAGTACCCTTTACGATCACACCCGCTTGATTGAATACAGCAAGAATAGTTTCCAGGATGTCAGCAAACTCAGACTGTACTGCTGCAATAACAGGAGAGATGGCCGTGCTAAAGAAGTTAACAAATGATTGTATTGCTTCAGTCGCAAGCTGGAACGCAGCAACCACAAAGTCTTTCAGGCCAACCACACGATCGGAAGTTACCTTAATCTCATTGCCCCACTTTAAGAATGCGGATGTCGCTGCAACAGCACCAATGATTGCAGCACCAAGTGGATTCGCCGCTGCCAATCCTGCCAACCCTGCCAAGGCACCCCGCGCAAATAGCAATGCACTACCTAATAGGGGTATGCGTACCAACAAGGCACCAAACCGCGCAAATAGGCCGCTCGACGCCGCTGCTGCGCCTGTGGTGGCCGCTGTTAGCCTGCCAAGGCTGGCAGTTTGTGCAGTTTGTGCCGCTGTTAGCTGACCCTTGCTGGCAACCAATGCTTTTTCTGTCAATAGAAGAGCACGGTTGTTTGCGATATTAGTTCTCACGGCTGTATTGTAAGCAATGAATTGACCAGTCAGTGCGCTGCGAGCAGTACGACGACGAGCGTCCAGAACAATCTCACTTTGCTGTTGTCTAATCAATGCTGCGTTTTGTGTAAGTTGAACCTGACCCTGGCGAATAGCAGCGACTTCAGCAGTGTTCGCAGCGTGGAGTGCAGTAGTTCTTCGTAAGGTGGCTCCAGCCCTAGCTTCTTCAGCAGCCTTGATAGCAAATATCTTCTTGCCCAAGGCAGCAATGCTGACTCCATAATTAACTACAGCAGCTAGAGCTCTACCAGTGAAAGTGAGAACAACTGCGGCGGCAACCAAACCAAGAACAGTGACAAGTTCCTCAAGATGCTGAGAGATAATGATAATCGCTTGGGCAACTGCGGCCGACACACCACTAGCATCATCCAAAGAATCTAAAAACTGTAACCAGTTAGTGCGAGCGACTGTAAATGCTTGTGAGATTGTTGCAACAGTATTTGCGAACTTTTCGTCAATTTCTTCTCTAGCTTCGCGGAATGCTTTCAGGACGACTTCCGCACTGATCTTTCCTTCCTTACCCATTTTGCGGAGTTCGCCACGAGTTACTCCCAAACTACGGGAGATCACGTCTGCAACAAATGGTAGCTGTTCCAACACGGAACGAAGTTCGTCGCCAGATAGTCTATTGGACGCCAGACCCTGTGATAACTGGACAAGTGCAGCATTAGCTTCTCGGGCCGATGCACCAGATACGATTGTCGCTTTGGCCAACGATTCGGTAAACTGAATTGTTTCCTTGGTAGAAATGCCCAAGGCTTTGACGGACAGAGCCGTACGAGTATAGATCTCTGCAACAGACTCAAACTCGGTACGGCTGTTTCTAGCAGTATCAAAGAGTTGTTGTTGGACCGCCTCCGCTTCTCTCATACTATTTGTGGTAAGGCGAAGACGGTTTTCAAATTCTGTCAATGTGTCTAGTTGGCGAGACAGTCCACGCAATATCCCAGCACCGCCCAAAGCGAACATAGCATTTCTGAAAATGTTTATAGAACGAGAGGCACGAGTTGCAGATTCTGCGATACTGTCGATGCTTCGTTTTACAGAAGGAGCACCTTGACCCCTAAACTGAATGTTAAAGACTTCTGTAACCATTAGAAGATCCTAAGCCCCCGCACATGAGAAGCAGCACCCAAGATACCACTTTCAACAAAACCTGCCGGAGCCTGTGAAGACGAACCGTTATTCAGTAGCCCGATGTGTCTAGTTGAATTTGTCAAGTAGATAGATGTCTTCAGTCCAGCAGAAGTTGAACGCAGAGAAGCAATCCTTGCTCTGCCAGCAGCCACAGCAGCACCAGCATTTGCCGATTCGCTAGTACCAATCTTTCTACCTGGAGCATAAGGTGGAATGACGGCTCGGGTCGGAGCACCAATACCAATTCGCCAATTAGACCGAGCCTCACCAGTATCACCTGGAGTAGCAAATGCAACAATTTTCAATGCACGAAGAGCAGCGGCTTTGACAATACGAGTCTCTGAGTTCACTAATTGGCGACCTCGTTTCCTCATGTTCTTAGAAAATTGTGCAGCGGTTGCCATCAGCTTGCTTTCTTATTCATATGTGTTAGATATACTTCATCCATTTTCTTAAGGTGAAAGTGCATTGACAAAGTTTGTATTTCATCAAGTTGACATTTGTCACAATACTCCTGCACTGTTGTCCACCATATAGGACCGAGTGACATGCCGCTCATACGACTAGCCATAAGATCCAGAAATCCTATATAGTATAACTCAAGCCCCGGAATCAGACTAGGGGCTTGAGCAATCTTTTTAGGAAGAGGCGCACCACTACGGACACACTGACGAATGATGGATTGTTCGTGTGGTCCTTGCTCAAGCTGGTACTTGAGGACCTCTACAAGTTTCCCGAGTCTGCTTCATCCTGTTCCTGCCGGAAGATGGCAATAGACTGTGCCTGTTCCTGAATGTCCTGGAAAAGACGAGGAAGCAGCTTAAATGTCAACTGCACATTTTCCTCGTTAAAGTCAATGCGATCACCATCCTTGCTTTCCATGCAAGAATCAACCCAACCGCCTTCGCCATCTGACATTTGCCAGTTCAGCACAACAGTCTTGGCATAGATATCAGCCATGATCGCCGTTTGGCGCTTCCGGTCAATGGCACCAGCTTCAATAGCACGGTTCAGTGGTTTCAGTTTCTTCTCAGCATAGGCAACATATTTCTTGTTACCTTGTCCAGCAGAAGCAATCAAAACCCTGAAGTCACCATAGTCAAGCCAGACTCCGGTAGCCTCAAGATGTTCGTCTGTTTGAAAGACGTCGAACATTCCACCCATTTGTATATCTCCTATATATGTGGGTTGGTGGGTTGACAGTGGCGACTTACATCGCCACGTCAGGTAGATAAGTGAAATATGTGATCAGCAGTGTGTGATCCATATTTGTGTCGTAATCAGAACCACTGGCTGCATCAGTTGTCAAAGGCAGGGTGATTGGCTCATCAACCTCAACGTTCACACGACCATCGCCCAAGGCGATAAGTGGAAAGTCGAAGATCATACCAGTGTTGTTTTTGACAAACGCCATGTCCAGAGTCACATCAGCGTTGTCCCGAATAGCCTGTACCGCTTCAACAGTTGCGAAGTAGGCCGTGATACTGCCAGAGACTTCAAACGTACCAGCAGTCACATCAAACGCACCAAGTACACCGACCGCCTTATTGGGCGTGACGTTGTTGTTGATGCTGATTGTGGCTTCTGTTACATATGCGAACTGAGCAGTTGGATTGGCATCCGTAAGACTGATACCAGCCAGCTTGATGCGACCAATGTCAGACGATGTGTTGTACTCGTCGGCAGATTGGAATTCCTGAACATCAGTCTGGACTTCATTACCTGCGGATCGCGGATCGTTGTCAGTGGCGACCCATGTCATATCAACGTTCAACAATTCAGCAGATGGAATGTTAAATGTAACTTCATTGGGCAAAGCGCCAATCAGCGCCTCGGCCTGCACATCTGTAGACGAATCATCTGGCTGACCGAGCAACCGTTCAAGTTGATAAGTACGCCGAACAATAAGATCACCAGTTTCGTTACGAAGCACGTCGCCAAAGAATATACGAACGGTCTGGGCAGCATTTGCCTCGGTGACCATTGTTGCGTCTGTTTTGTCAAGAGTAAGAACAGTTGCAGCAATAGACTTGACACGAGCATACCCGTTATTCGCAGCAGTTAGGAATCCGTCAATAGCCAAGTCCCCACCGATATAGATCCACTGTCCTTCGACCAAGCCCAAAGTAGTGAAATCCAGGAGGGTGGAAGTCAGAGCCGGATAGTCGCCAACA
>PJEL010002489.1_pt1 | contig 16748 bp, 18 predicted proteins | sample 1853271 | NCBI WGS metagenome assembly PJEL01 (sample SAMN08108733, study PRJNA415343) | Invertebrate metagenome, whole genome shotgun sequencing project. | host: Globobulimina | place: Sweden: Gullmar Fjord | collected 2015-08
CCTACGCGAAGCTGGGTGAGGGGGTGTTTGGCGCGACGATGACCGACCAGGAAAGCTGATGATCGATACCGTCGCCTTCGATGCCGACGATACCCTGTGGCACAACGAGCACCTGTTCCAGGACACCCAGAAGGCGCTCGAGGCCATCGTCGGTCGCTACCGCCCGGGGGAGGACATCCACGACGCGCTCTTCGCGGTGGAGATGCGCAACCTCGCGCTCTTCGGCTACGGCATCAAGGGCTTCACCCTCTCCATGGTGGAGGCGGCGGTGCAGTTGACGGAGCAGCGCATCAGCGCCGCCGAGATTCACGAGATCGTGCAGCTCGGCAAGACCATGATCGAGGCGCCGGTCGAGCTGCTGGACGGTGTCGAGGAAACCCTGGCGCTGGTCACCGGCCGCTACCGCGCGATCCTCATCACCAAGGGCGACATCGTCGACCAGACCAGCAAGATCGAGCGCTCCGGCCTGGGGGATCACTTCGAGCAGGTCGAGATCGTGCCGCGCAAGGACGCCGGCACCTACCGGGCGATTTTCGAACGCCACGGCATCGACCCGGCGCGCAGCGTCATGGTCGGTAACTCCATGCCCTCCGACATCCTGCCGGTGCTGGAGTTGGGCGGCCACGGGGTGCACGTGCCCTATGCCCTGCTCTGGGCGCATGAGGCCCACGACGAGGACCCGGAGCACGAGCGTTTCCACCGCCTTGAGCGCCTCAGCGAGTTGCCGGGCCTGCTGACCCGGCTGTCTGCCGGCGGTAGTCATTCATAATCATTTCAGCTATCTGGCCTATGTTGGCAGGGTCGGAGGCGGGGGCAGGCGCTCATCAGCCCTCCGGATCAACCCTTTGGGAATGGCATTATGCTGGCTGTAGTCGGGGCAATGGACGAAGAGGTCAAGCTGTTACGCGCCGAAATGACCGGTGTCAGCGAAGACAGCCACGCCGGGATCCTGGTCGCCAAGGGCGACTACAAGGGGACCCAGATCGTGCTGGCGCAGTGCGGCATCGGCAAGGTCAATGCGGCGATCTGCACCCAGATGCTGGTCAATCTCTACCAGCCCAAGTCACTGGTCTTCAGCGGTGTCGCCGGCGGGCTGCTGCCCAACATGCAGGTCGGCGACCTGGTGATCGCCAGCCATCTGATCCAATTCGACATCGATCTCACGGCCTTTGGCCGGCGCCACGGCGAACTGCCGGACAGCGACCGGATGATCCAGTCCGACCCCAAGCTGATCGACAAGACCGCCGAGGCCTTTGACGCGGCATTCCCCGCTGATGACGGCGGCCCGAGCGTAATGATCGGCACCGTGGTCTCCGGCGACCGCTTCGTCGAGGACTCGAAAACCCTGCGCTGGCTGCAGCGGGAGTTCGGCGCCCTGGCGACGGAGATGGAAGGCGCGGCGGTCGGCTATACCTGCCAGCTCAACGATCTGCCCTTCGTGGTGGTGCGCGGACTCTCCGACACCGCCAACGAGGCGGCCCCGGGCGATTTCAAATCCAACCTGGAAACCGTCTGCCAGAACTCCTTCCGTCTGATGGACCAACTCATCCCGGCATTGGCCTGACGACCTCGGCATGCTAAGCGGCGGTATGCTTGCCGCCCTGCCTGATCTTACCTCCCTGACTTTTCTGCTTCTCGGTGCCTTCGCTGCGGGCTTCGTGACCGGCTTTGCCGGCTTCGGGACCGGCCTTGTGGCTTCGGGTTTCTGGTTTCACGTGCTGCCGCCCGCCGTCGTGCCGCCGCTGGTGGTGATGGCCTCGGTCACGGCGCAGCTGGTCAGCCTGTCCGGCCTGCGCCCGACCTTCGACTGGCCGAGGGCCGCGCCCTATCTGATTGGCGGTGCTTTCGGAGTGCCGCTGGGTGTGCTCGCGCTGTCTCAGACGTCTCCCGAGCTCCTGCGGCTTTCCGCCGGGGTCTTTCTCATGCTCTATGCCGGCTCGCAGATGACCAGCCTCGCGCAATTGAGTATCGGGTCCTGGGGCGGCCGATCCTCAGACGCCGCGATCGGCGTGGGCGGCGGGATCCTCGGTGGATTCGCCGGGCTCTCAGGGCCGCTGCCGTTGATCTGGCTGCAGCTGCGCGGCGGGTCGTCGCTGGTCCAGCGCGCCGTCTACCAACCTTTCAATCTGATCGTGCTCGCTTTGGCTGCCGCCGGCATGGCGGTTGCCGGCCAGGTGAACGCTTCAGTTCTGCAGTCGCTGCTGATTGCCGTGCCGGCCACGATGGCCGGTGCCTGGCTGGGGACGCGCCTCTATCACAAGGCCAGCGAGGCGACCTTTCGCAGGGTGGTGCTTTCCTTGCTGCTGCTCTCGGGGTCGATGCTGGTGGCGCAGAGCATTTGGTAAAGCCGGGCCGTCGGCTATGCTCCCGCGAACAGACCGGGGAGTAAGACAATGCGGCATGACGGCGGCTGCCACTGCGGCGCCATTCGTTTGGTCTATGAAACGGCGCTGGCGCCGGAGGCGACCGAGGTGCGGGCCTGTCTCTGCAGCTTTTGCCGCAAGCACGCTTCACGCGCCGTTTCCGACCCCGCCGGTAAGCTGACCATCACCCTTCACGATGAAGCGGTGATACAGTGCTATCGTTTCGGGCTGGGGACGGCCGACTACCTGCTCTGCGGGCGCTGCGGCGTCTACGTGGCGGCGGTGATGCCGGATGCTGGACGTCACTTCGCGGTGGCCATCGTCAACGCCTTCGATGACCCGGAGCGATTCACACAGGCACTTCGGCCCGCCGACTACTCGGCGGAAGACGAAAGCGCACGCCGCCGGCGCCGCCGCGAACGCTGGACGCCGACCGAGATCGTGACCCCAACCGCCTAGAGGCGCGGGACGCCGGCCTACTTATTATTGTGATTGCGCCGTAGTTCCGGATGCAGGCTGTGGTCGAGAATATGCTCGCTGCGGCCGATGACGTCAGCACTGGCGCCGACAATCAGCGGGTCGGGGCCGCGTACCACGTGATGATCCTTCTTTGGATAGGGCAGGGTGGAGAGGAAATGCTGCATGCAGTTCAGTCTCGCCCGTTTCTTGTCGTTCGACTTGATCACGGTCCAAGGCGAATCGGCGGTGTCGGTATAGAAGAACATCGCCTCCTTGGCCTCGGTGTAGTCGTCCCACTTGTTGAGCGAGGCTTTGTCGATCGGCGACAGCTTCCACTGTTTGAGCGGATCGTGCCCGCGCGATTTGAAGCGGTGGAGTTGCTCTTCTTGCGTCACCGAGAACCAGTATTTGTAGAGCCGGATGCCGCTGCGCACCATCATGCGCTCCAGATCCGGGCACTGGCGCATGAACTCCAGGTAGTCGTTGGCGGAGCAGAAGTCCATTACCCGCTCGACGCCGGCGCGGTTGTACCAAGAGCGGTCGAAGAACACGATTTCGCCGCCGGACGGCAGGTGCGAGATATAGCGCTGAAAATACCACTGGCCTTTTTCGCGTTCGCTCGGCTTCTCCAGGGCGACCACCCGGGCGCCGCGAGGGTTCAGGTGCTCCATGAAGCGCTTGATCGTACCGCCCTTGCCGGCGGCGTCGCGACCTTCGAAGATCATCACGACCTTCTGGCCCGACTGCTTGACCCATTCCTGGACTTTCAGAAGCTCGACCTGCAGCTCCGCCTTGTGCTTCTCATAGGCCTTGCGGCCCAATTTCGTCTTGTAAGGGTATTCCCCCGACTCGAAGGCCTGGCGAATCGCATCCGGATCCTGGCGCAGTTGCGCAATATGTTGAAGACTTCTGGAGCCTTTGGCAGCCTCCTCTTTCGCGGCACCGTTGGCCTTCTCGGGCGCAGGCGATGCTTCGGGTGAGGCCGACTCGTCGACTGCCTTCGTCGGATGCGCATGTTCACCGCTCGTGTCGTCCTTATCGGAGACCGGTGCAACGGCAGACATCACCTTAGGCGTGTCATCCGGCTCTGCTGCAGTTGCCTGCTGCGGCTCCGGCGCATCGGCCTTGGGCGCATTCTTGGCGTGTCGAGTCGTGGATTTATGGGTTCCAGACATAGTTCGATCCCCTTGGCGGTCCGGGAGGCTTTCCTGGACGAATGTCAGGTTTGTGGTGCACTGACGGCTTTATTGTGAGGGGGCACTATCTCAGCCTGCGCGCCTTGGCGCGTTGACCAAGATCAATTTTGACTACTGAAGGCCTGTTGCCGAAAACCGCGGAAACGCTGGCGATAACGAGCCGGGGTGATCCCGGCATGGCGCTTGAACAACCGCCGGAAGAATGCCGGGTCCTCGTAGCCGACGGCGGCGCCGACCTGGTCCGTCGACCAGTCGCTTGTCTCCAGGATCTGCTTGGCTTCCTCGATGCGCAGGGTCTGGACATAGCTCACCGGCTTGAAGCCGGTGGCGCTGCGAAAGCGCCGCTTGAAGCTGCGCTCGGCCAGACCGGAGCGTTCGACCATGCGGCTGACCGGGTTCGGGGCGGCATAGTGCCCGGCGATCCAGACCTGGCTATCGGCGATCGCCCGGTCGTCGTGGGCGCGCGGTTTGACCATTGCGGCATAGGGCAACTGGCCGTCGCTGCGGTCGCCGATCAGGAAGGTCTTGGCGATACGCTTCGCTTCGGTTTGGCCGCAGAAGCGGCCGACGAGATGCAGCGCCAGATCCTCCCAGGAGGCAGCGCCGCCTGTGGAGACGATGCGCGCGTCCGGCGCCGCCGGCACCAGGACCTCGCTCAGGTGGAGGTCGACCTCGGGAAAATAGCTGTCGAAGAGGCGCTCATAGGCCCAGTGGGTCGTGGCCGCCTGGCCGTCAAGTAGGCCGGTCTCGGCGAGCAGGACCGTGCCGGTACAGACCGCGGCCAGGTTGGCGCCCCGATCATGCTGGCGCTTCACCCAGGCCGTCGCCTCGGGCCACTGGCCGCGCGGGTCGAAGTCGATGGGAATCGCCAGGTCCGAGACCACCACCAGATCGCTCGCCGGCCGCTCGGCGAAGGCGGCGTGTGGCTCCACCGGCACGCCGCCCCAACAGCGGAACAGGCCCTTCTCCGGGGCGACGATCTCGACCGTCATGGCGATTGTGGACTCGGCCTCTCCGGTGATCTGCGACCAGATCTTGCCGGCCGACGAGAGTACGTCATAGAGGCCATAGAGCACCGAGGCCGAGCTTTCGGGCAGCGCCAGAAGGCTGACGCGCGTGGGTTTCTGTGCGGTCTTGGCGCTTTGTCGGGAGTTTTGAGGGTTTGGCATGAATGCCTCTGTTTCGGCTTTTCTACCTCTTACACTCGTTGCCACTTTTCTGCAATCTCCGGCTCGCCGCGCAAAACACCTCTAAGGGATACGAGCATGAGTGACACAAACCCAAACCTGCCTGCCTACGATACCTCCGGCGCCGAAGCCTTCGCGGAGCGCATGGCGGAAACCGTGAATACTGCGGCGGTCGCCCTGATGGTTTCGGTCGGCCATCGCACCGGCCTCTTCGATACCATGGCGGACCTGCCGGCGAGCACTTCGGACGAGATAGCCGGCGCTGCCGAGCTGTCGGAACGCTATGTGCGCGAATGGCTCGCCGCCATGGTGACCGGCGGGATCGTCACCTACGATCTCAAGCGCAGGACCTATCTGCTGCCGCCAGAGCATGCGGCTTGCCTGACCCGGGGCGCGCCGCTCGGCAATCTCGGCGTGGCCGCCAATGCTATTCCCGTGGTGGCCGCCGCGCACGACCGGATCATCGACTGCTTCGAGACCGGCGAGGGCACCCGCTACGACGACTATCCCTGCTTCCACCAGATGATGGCGGAGGACAGCGGACAGACGGTGGTCGACCAGCTTTTCGATCTGATTCTGCCGTTGGCACCGGAACTGCCGGGACGCCTGGTCGACGGTATTGACGTGCTCGACGCCGGTTGCGGCAGCGGGCGCGCGCTCGTCGCCATGGCCGAGCGCTTTCCCAACAGCCGGTTCACCGGCTACGACCTCTGCGCGGACGCCGTCGCGAGCGCCCGCCAGGCCACCCGGGCGGCGGGTCTGGGCAATCTGAGCTTCGAAGTGCGTGACCTGACCGGCTTCGACGAGAAGGCTGGATACGACCTGGTCACCTCCTTCGACGCGGTGCACGACCAGAAGGATCCGCAAGGGCTCTTGAGTGGGCTCTACGGCGCGCTGCGTTCCGGCGGCGTTTACATCATGCAGGACATCGGCGGCTCCGCTCATCTGGAGAACAATCTCGACTTCCCCATGGCGGCCTTCCTCTATACGGCGTCCTGTCTGCACTGCATGCCGGTCTCGCTGGGCCAGGGCGGGGCGGGGCTCGGCACCATGTGGGGTTGGGAAACGGCGCTGGAAATGCTGAAGGCGGCCGGCTTTGCGGAGCCCGAGCGTCTCCAGTTCGACCACGATCCCTTGAACGTCTGGTTCGTTTCCCGCAAGGCCTAGCCTTCGCAGCAGAGCCTTCCCGGCACCCCTGCGGCCGATACTAGTCCAAGGGCTGTTCGCCCATGAACAGCGGCCGTAGGGGACGGATCGCTTCCGTCGCGAAGCGCATGAACAGGCGTATGCGCTCTACGTTGGCCAGGTCCTGGTGGGTCAGCAGCCATTTAGACCGATAGCGGGATAAGGCGAGGCCGGGCACCCGCCTTAGGGTCTCGTCCCGGTCGCCCCAGAAGCAGGGCAGGCGGCAGGCGCCCAGCCCGGCTTTCATGGCGGCAAGCGCAGCAAGCTTGTCGTCGAACCGCAGCGTCACCCGGCTGCGCGGAAAAATGGCCGTCACTTCCGGCGGCGGTGCCTCCTGGTCTCGATTGCCGATCCACTCCAGGGGAACCTCCGCCGGGTTTTCGAAAACTGCCGGGCCGAAGTGCTCCAGATAGTCGCGCGCTGCGTAGAACGCCGCCCGCTGTTCCGTCAGTCGCAGACCGAAGAGATCCTCGTCCGGGGTGTCGGTCGCGCGAAAGGCCAGATCGCACTCGCGGCGATGCAGGCTCAACAGGTTGCTGGTTGCCAGAACGCGGACTTCGATTTCCGGGTAGCGCCTGCGAAAGGCGGGCAGGGATTGGATGATCGGTCCCATGACCACCATCAGCGGCGCCGTAACGGTGACAAGGCCGCTAGGCTGGCGATCCCGCGCGGCGACACTACGGTCGAGGGATAGGACGCTGCGTTCCATGGCTTCGGCCGCGCTCACGGCCTCAAGCCCGGCCTCGGTCGGCGCATAGCCCGAAGGCAGGCGGTCGAAAAGTCGCACGCCGATGCTTTTCTCCAGGGTCGCGATGCGCCGCGACACCGTGGAGTGATTTACGTTCAGGGTCCGCGCGGCCCCGGAGACGCCCCCGCCGCGCTGTACGGCGAGGACAAAGCGTAGGTCATCCCAATCCATCATCCGTGCAAAATTGCACGGGCACCCTGCAACATTCAACAGTTCTTGCACAGGGCGAGGCTGTCTATATGCAGTTGACCCAAGAACACCTGCCAGGAGAAGTCCATGACCACCTATGCCGTTGCCCATCTGAACGTCCGAGACGCCGATACCTTCGCGGCCTATCGCGAGAAGGCCGGTGAAGCGCTCGCCAAGCACGGCGGCAGGGTCGCCGCCGCAGCGCCCAAGCCAATCCGCCTGGAGGGCTCTCTCGAGGCGCCCGGCAGCATGGCCCTCCTGGCTTTCGACACGGCCGAAGGCGCCGAGGCCTGGCATGCGGATCCGGAGCTGGCGGAAATTCACGATCTGCGGCGCAGCGGCGCCGAGGTTTCGATCTTTGTCCTGAAGCAGGGCGGCTGAGCGCCCTGGCGCCGTTTCGAGGTTAGACGATCACGCGGGCACGATGTTGTGCGCCGGCCCGAAGGGGAAGCCGGTGAAATTCTCGGCGCCGTCCTCGGTGACCAGCAGAATGTCGTGCTCGCGGTAGCCGCCGGCTCCCGGCTCGCCCTCGGGGATCATGATCATCGGCTCCATGGAGACCACCATGTTCGGCTGCAACACGGTTTCGACGTCCTCGCGCAGTTCCAGGGCGGCCTCTCGCCCGTAGTAGTGGGACAGAACGCCGAAGGAATGGCCATAGCCGAAGGTGCGATAGTCCAGCAGGCCATGCGAGCGATAGACCTCGTTCAGTTCGGCGGCGATGTCGCAGCAACGCATGCCGGGGCGGATCAACTCCAGGCCTTTGCGGTGGACGTCGCAGTTGGCCTCCCAGAGTTCCAGGTGGCGGGCGCTGGCATGATCAACGAATAGGGTCCGCTCCAGCGCCGTGTAGTAGCCGGCGATCATCGGAAAGCAGTTAAGGCTGAGGATATCGCCTTTTTGCAACTGGCGGCTGGTGACCGGATTGTGGGCGCCATCGGTGTTCAGGCCCGACTGGAACCAGGTCCAGGTGTCCATCAGCTCGGCATGGGGATAGGTCTCGGCGATGGCGCGGACCATCGCGCCGGTCGAGGCTAGGGCGACCTCGTATTCTCGCGCACCCTCGGAAATCGCCGCCCTGCAGGCCGCGCCGCCGATGTCGGCGATGCGTGCGCCATTGCGAATGAGTTCGATTTCCTCGCCGGACTTCACCAGGCGCTGGGACATGGCCGGTGCGGCAATGTCGGCAAAGCTGGCGTCCGGCAGGGCGTCCTGCAGATTGCGCAGGCGCTCGATCGAAAGGTGATCCTCTTCGATGCCGATGCGCCCCTTGGCCGGCGCCAGTTCCTGGATCGCGCGGAGGAAGTTGCCGCGCTGCCAATCGGTATAGACCAGGTTGTCGCCAAAGCTGCGGCGATAGGGCTGGCCGCCATCGATGTTGGCCGTCACGGTGGTCGCCTTGTCCCCGGTGACCACCAGGGCATAGGGCCTGCCAAAGGCGCAGTAGAGCAGGTCGCTGTAATAGTTGATGTTGTGGTAGGAAGTGAAGATTGCCGCGTCGAGTTGCAACCCGGCCATCACTTCGCGCAGCCGGGTCAGGCGCCGTGTCATCTCGGCTTGCGAGAATGTCGGCGTCGCCTTGGGGCCGTTTTCGATTTTCTTGATCTGCTGCACCCTGCCCCCGCCTTAAGCCTTTGTTTCAAGAGCTCAGATTGGCATGGTCGGCGCGCCGCAGACAATAGCTCTTCGCAGCGAAGCATTATCTCATTTTATGAGACTTGTACCGGCTTGACAGCGGCGGGTCGGATCATTATTGAATGATCGTTCCAGAACGATGGTTTGCAGCGAAGACGAGGTATCTCTTGGCCCGGCCGCGCGAGTTCGAGCGTGAAGACGTAGTGCAGAAGGCGCTTGGCGTGTTCTGGCGCAAGGGCTATCAGGCGAGCTCGGTGCAGGATCTCGTCGCCGCGACCGGTCTGAATCGCGGCAGCCTTTACGATAGCTTCGGCGACAAGCACGGCCTTTTCCTGGAGGTCATCGAGTATTACCGCACCAACGTGACGGCGCGGCGCCTGGCCAAATTGGAGGAGCCCGGGCCGGCGCGCCGGAAGATCGCCACCTTCTTCAAGGAAGTGGTCGACTTCTCGGTGGGCGAAGGACGGCTGCTCGGCTGCCTTATGACCAATTCCGCCATCGAACTGGCGCCGCACGATCGCGACACCCGCCTGGCGGTGGCGGCGAATATGGGGGCCATGGAAGCCGCCTTTCGCCGGGTGCTGACCCGTGCCAGGAACAACGGCGAACTCTCGGCCGACAAGTCGCCTGCCGACCTCGCGCGCTTCCTGACCGCGACGGCCAACGGCCTGCGCGTCATGGCCAAGGTAGCGCCGGAGCGCACCGCCCTGCGCAGCGTCGTGCGCATCGCCTTGCAGGCGCTGGATTGAGTTTTTTTGACTGAATTTCGAATGATCGTTCCATTATAATCGAACCAAAGGAAATCCCTGATGTTGAAGACACGCCAACCTATGCCCGAGCTGTCCTTTCCTATGCTGGAAGGGGGCGCCTGGACGCTTTCCGAGCGCAAGCCGGAACAGCTGTCCATGATCGTCGCCTATCGCGGCGCGCACTGCCCGGTGTGCAGCAACTACCTGAAGGAGCTGAATGACCGCGTCGGCGAGTTCACGAAGCGCGGCGTCGACGTCGTGGCCGTCAGCGCTGACGGCAAGGAACGTGCCATGGCGGCCAAGACCGACTGGGAACTGGGCAACCTTCCGATCGCTTACGACCTGAGCATCGATAAGGCGCGCGAACTGGGGCTCTACATCTCGACCAGCCGAGGCGTGACCTCGATCGGCATCGAAGAGCCCGCATTGTTCAACGAGCCCGGCCTGTTCCTGATCAAGCCGGACGGAACGCTCTACGCGGCCTTTGTCCAGACCACGCCCTTTGCGCGTCCGCCGCTCGACCAGTTGCTGAAGGCCGTCGACTTCATCGTCGACAAAGACTACCCGGCCCGGGGCGAAGCCTAGGCACGGTTGCTCCTTCTGTCGCCCTTGGGCGTGACCCAAGGGCGATGGAGGGGGGGCTCTAGTCCCCCGCGTACTTGGCGATCAGAGCCCTGGCGTCGTCGACCAGGGCCTGGCCGTCTTTTCCGGTCTTGTTCGTTTCGGCGATCCAGGCCTGTGTGACCCCGGCCGTCGCCGCCTGCCAGCGCGCCAGCTCTGCCCCTTCGATGGTGTAGAAGCTGTCGCCCAGGTCGGCGGCGGCCTGGCGTCCCGGCTTCTCCGCTTCGTCCCAAATTCTGCCGATCTGCTTGGCCAGTGGCGTGCCGGAGTTGTTGTCGATCACCTTGCGGAGATCTTCGGGCAGCGAGTCATAGCGCGGCTTGTTCATGGCAAAGAGAAAGACGGCCGTATAGAGGCCGCGGGTGCCGGCGATCTCGGTGTGGCTTGAGGTGAGCTCGTGGATCTTCAAGGGCAGAGTCACCTCATAGGGCAGCGCGGCGCCTTCGATCACTCCGCGGGCCAAAGACTCCGGAACGGCAGGCACCGGCATGCCGACGGGCGCTGCTCCCAACGATTTTATCGCGGCGTTGGTCATGCGCGTCGGCGCCCGAAGTTTTACCCGATTCAGATCCTCAAGGGTCTTCACCGACATGTCGCGCATGTGCAGGCTGCCCGGCGCGTGGACGTGGAACATCAAGGGGTGGATGTCCTTGAATTCGTCGCGGGCGTGCTTTTTGTAGAACTCGTGCGCCGCCTGACTGGTCGCTTCGGCTGAGGCGGCCATGAAGGGCAGCTCGAAAACCTCGATGGTCGGGAAACGCCCCGCCGTATAGCCGGGCAAGGTCCAGATGATGTCGACCACACCGTCGCGCACCTGGTCGTAGAGCGCCGGCGGCTTGCCGCCGAGCTGCATCGAAGGGTAGATCTCGATCTTGATGCGTCCCTCCGACTCGGCCTCGACTTTGCGTGCCCAGGGCTCGATGAAATCCTTATGAGTGGTCGAGGGTGTCGGCAGGAAGTGGTGCACGCGCAAAGTGACCTCTGCAGCCTGACTCGTGGCCGTTCCCAATGGTCCGGTCAGCAGGCCTGTGCCCAGGATGATGAGCAGCGCAGCTCTGCCGGCCGCGCGGAGAATCGTCGACATATTTTGGCCTCCCTTAATGGCGCCTTGTTATACGCCAGCTTCCGGGGCCGTTCGAGGTCGACGTTGGTTCTTTGGTAGATTCTCTCGCCGGTCGCCTGGGACAACCACCTGCTGACGCTGACGCTCCAAGCAGGGGTCAGGTCTCGGTCGGGCCTTTCAGATTCAGGCAAAGTCCGGAGAAGATCGGCGGTCCACTTGGCGTGGTCGGCGTCGTGCCGGCCTCTTCCACTGTGACCGCGAGAGATTCCGATGTCTTGATGGCGTTCCAGCCGTCGTCGTCCAAAGGCAGGCGCAGGACCTCGCTACCGCTGACTTGCAACAGGGGACGCGTGACCCCGCTGCCGCGCTCCACAGCCCAGACCTGGAAGACCTTGCCGCTGTAGGGCGAAAGCTCCCTCAGCGGTTCGAGCGTCAGGCGCCAGGGGCCCTTGAAGGCCGTGACCACCATCACCGGCTGGTTGGACTTGTCTTCAAGGACCGCGACATAGCTGGGTGCGGCTTGCGGCGGTGGCGCTTCGGCGACCTGTGGTGCCGGGCCCGGTTGGGACAGGATAAAGCCGCCATATCCGAGCATCAGCAGCACGAGGCAGGCCGCAACGGTGCCGAAGGGGCGCCAGAAGCCCAGGCTGTTCCAGAAACCTGCACTCTGCGTTTGGGCCGGACTGTCGGGCGCGATGCGCTGCCGCAGCGCACGCCAGACCCGCGCCGGAGGGCGGACCTCGGCGGTGTCCTCGCTGAGGGGCGTCAAACGGTCTTCCCAGGCTTCGACGCGGCGGCGCAGGGCGGGCCGCGTATGCATCAAAGCTTCGAAGCGTCGCCGCGCCGGCCCTTGCAGTGCGCCAGCCACATAGACGCTCGCCAAGGCCTCCTGCAGTTTTGGATCGTCGTACCTCATTGATCCAGACACTCCCTGACTTTGATCAAGCCCCTACGGATCCAAGTCTTCACGGTGCCGACCGGTCGCTCGAGCCGGGTTGCCACCTCGGTCGGCGTCAAGCCCTGATGATAGGACAGCAGAATGGAATCCCGCTGTTCCTCACCGAGCTTGCCGAGGCAACCGAGCACCCGTTGCATTGCCTCGCTGGTCTCGGCCTGCGCTTCCGGATTCTCGCTGCTCAGTCGCTGGTCCTTTTCAGGGTTCCACTCATCTTCCGGGGCCCGATAGTCCGCCTTGCGCAGGAGATCCAGGGATTGATTGCGGACAACATTGATCATCCACGTCATCGGCCGTCCACGGCTGGCATCGAAGCTGCCCGCATGGCGCCAGATCTTTACGTAGGCATCCTGCAGGGCTTCCTCTGCCCAGGCCCTTCTCTTCAATATACGCAGGGCAACGCCAAAGAGCTTCGCGGAGGTCGCTTCGTAGAGTTCGCCGAAGGCCGCCTGGTCGCCAAGGCTGCAGTTGGACAGCAATTGCCCCAGCCGCTCCGAAGGCTCCCTCTTCGCCGTTTGCTCTATCGTTCCACTCAAGTGCTTCTTCCGGATTGGCTTGTTGATCTGCTGCCGGCCTCTGCAAATTTTGCAGACCAGGACCTTTGGGGCAATGTCGGGCGTGAGCCTAAGGGTTCGCTAAGGGAAAACGTGTGGCTTTTCAGGGTTAGGGGGGCGCCAGGTCAGCACCCAGGTCGGCTCTCGTTGTGGCGGCAGGGAAGAGGTGCGCGCCGCAGGCCCGCACATCGGGCCTCTTGGTTGGGGTAATATAGAGGATCGGAAATAAAACCTAAAGAGGCATAAACGAATCCAAAGGGGTGGGCGGAAATGAGGTCGCAAAATCACACTCAAAAATTGCAATAGGTATTGAAAGAACGTCTATTCAGTGTTGCGTGAAATTATCTGCATCGAATTTCAATAAAAATTGACCGATTTGTGCAGTTTATTGCTGAGTTTGTAGCGGACGTAGTGGGACGTTTGTAACATTTACACTATAGTGCGCCCGCACAGGCTATCTATCCTAGTTCACATCCCGAAAAGGTATGGGGGGATGGCTACACTTACCGGACGCGAGCGTAGCCCGCAGTCACGATTCGATACGATGCGCGCGTTACTCGCGCGGCGTCGACGCAATCTCTTGCTGCCTATCCTGATGCTGGTCGCGGTCAGCCTCGTGGCTGTGGCTGCCTTACTCTATTGGAGTGCGAATTCACTGAACCAGCGCGATGCGTCGGCGCAGACCGCGCTGGTCAAATCTATGGTGCAGATTCGCCAAGAATCGCTGCGGCAACTGGTGGTCGACTACGCCTGGTGGGATGAAGCCATTGTTTCCTCCGGCGCTATCCTTGACGAACGCTGGGCCAAAGAAGGCCTGGCCGGCTATCTGGACAGCACTTTCGAAGTTTCCACCGGGTGGATACTTTCGCCTGCCGGCGAGGTCAGGATGGCCTTCGATGGCGGGCGGTCCGTGGAAGCGACCGAGGCGCCGCACCTGCCGCCGGGTGCTGAGCTGTTGGTCGCGGCGGCGCGCGGCGCAGTGTCGATCGAAGAAGTGCCGCCGGTCGGTTTTGTGATCTACGACCAGGATCTGGCACTCCTTGGCGCAAGTGTCGTGGCACCGCTCACGGGTGCCAACTCTGCGCTGACATCTGAAAAGTACGATGTCATGGTCTTCCTGCAACCGCTTGATTTGGCGTTCGTTACGCGCGCGGGCATCGGGAATCAAATAGAAAATCTACATTTCCTGCGCGGAAAGGCGCCGTCGCATTACCTCGATTTCCCGGTCATGGGCCTTGAAGGCCTGTCGATCGGCAGCATCGTTTGGTATGACCAGCGCCCCGGCGACGGCTTGCTGTGGAGCGTCGTGCCGGTGATGCTGGTATCGCTGCTGGCCGTCGGCCTGCTGCTGGTCCTGGCGATCAAAAGGGTCGACACCGTCGTTTCCCGTGAAGGCCGGTTGTCCATCTCTCTTTATCAAGAACAACAGAGGCGGTCGCAAAAGTCCGACTTCGTCTCGATGGTCTCGCACGAACTGCGCACGCCGCTGCAGGCGATCGGTATTTCGGCTGACATGCTCGAGCGTTTTGCGGACCAGATGAGCGAGGCGGAGCGTTGTGAGGAGACCAGGACCATTCGCCGCGCAGTGAGTATCTTGGCGCGGCTGGTCGACGACGTGCTGGTGATGGGTCGTGCCGATGCCACCGAACACAAGGGCGGTAGCGAACCGCTCGACCTCGTCAGGTTTAGCCGGGCCATGTGGCGTGAAGTTTCCGTGGCTCTACGGTCCAAGCAGCAGATGAAGCTGCACGATCTGCTCGGCGAGCCGGTTCACGGCATCAATGCCACAGCCATGCATACGATTTTCTCGAACCTCATGCAGAATGCCATCAAGTATTCGCGGGGCGAGGGAAGTATCGAAATCGAGCTGGCGCGCGATGGCGAAGACTACTTGGTCACGGTCACCGACTTCGGGCCGGGGATTTGCGAGCAACAGCGAGAAGCAATATTCCAGCCTTACTGGCGGGCCGAGGAGGTCGATGGCATCGCCGGCACCGGATTGGGACTTTCGGTCGCGCGTTCGGCGGCGCGGTCGATCGGCGGTGATTTGATTCTGAAAAGCAGTGGGGACGGTAGTGGGACCCGCTTTGTGGTGCGCTGGCCTGCGCCGGCATGACCAAGAGCGAAGACCGTCCAAAAGAAAGAATAAAAATGAGTTGGGATTCGGGGGATACAAATGACGAAGGTTCTGGTTATCGAGGACGATATCGATTCCCAGCGAGGCTTGGTTCGGGGCCTGCGATTCGAAGGCTTCGATGCCGCAGGCCTGGACGGAGCAGAGCGCGCCCTTGAACGCATCGAACAGGACCCGCCAGATTTGGTGACCATCGACCTCCTGCTGCCTGGAGGCAGCGGTCAGGAGTTGTTGTCCGAGTTGCGCGCCCGGCGTCATACGCGCACGACGCCGATTATCGTCGTTACCGGCGTAACCGATCGGACAGCCTTCAGGAGTTGCATGGAACTCGGGGCCGACGACTTCATAACCAAGCCCTTCGGTCTTAACGAACTGATTGCCGCGATTCATGCCCAACTGCGCAAGCGTAGCTGGCTCCGTGATACTGAAGAGGTGCGGGACGAGGCCTCGCCGATGCTGGCTTTCGGCAACCTGACCTACGACCAGGAAAGACGTTGCCTGGTGACGAAGGACGGCCATCGTCGGGTGCTGACGGTTTCCGAAGCGCGTCTCATGAAGTTCCTCCTCGAAAATTCCAACCGTGTGCTCGGCCGGGAGGCCCTTCTTCAAGCCATCGGTCGGCCGGAGGCTGCGCCGGAGGATCGCTCCATCGACGTCTTGGTTGGCCGCCTGCGCCGCAAAGTGGAATCCGATCCACGCAGCCCAAAGCTGATTCAGACCGTCCGCAGCATCGGCTATGTCTTGAGCTGCGTCGTACATCCGGTGAATGAGCCGACTTCCGGCCAGGCGATTTCCGCCTAAGGCAATTCGTCTCCTTGAAGTCCCCAGGAATGGCAGTTTTCCAGGCAGTTCAGGCCGATTCGCCGCTGCGACACAACCGATGATCGCCTTAAGGTTGCCGTTCCGTGTTTAAATAACGCCATAGTATAGTTGTGAATTTTTATTTCGATATTTGCTATGGTTAACGTCCAAATCCCAAGAAATTTGCAACAATTGTGGACAAAATTGCAGATTTACCAGTTTTGCGAGAATTTTTCCTTTGTGACTTCATAGCGATTTCGCATAGATTGTGCCTAGGGGTCATGGAATCATTGATTAGTAGGGAAAACGGATGCTTGCTCATCAGACCATGGGGAAGGCTAGACAGGCTCATCCCGTTGATGTTCACGTTGGTGGCCGCGTGCGCCTTCGCCGGGTGTTTTTAGGGTACTCGCAGGAAAAGCTGGCGAATGCCTTGGGGCTGACTTTTCAGCAAATTCAGAAATACGAACGCGGTGCAAATCGCATCAGTGCGAGTAAGCTCTATGAGCTGTCGCGCATCCTTAGCGTGCCGGTGACCTATTTCTTCGAAGGTGTCGAAGCGGATGGCGAACCAGGTGGCACGGGGGGGCAGGAAGCTGGCGCTCAGGGGACCTCAAACATCCATTCGTCCGATCCTGACTTCACCAATCAGCGCGAGACGCTGCAATTGATCAGCTCCTACTACAGGATTCCTGATGCTAAGGTGAGGGCTGAGGTCTTGTCTTTGCTGAAGACTCTCGGACGTTCCACGGATAGCTGATCGGCTCTAGGAGCCGGGGAGGTAAGGACGGCGCACTCGATTGAGAGAATTCCTATTCGGTTTTCATCACGGCTGGACTCCAGCCGAGCGCGCTCTCCTATTGCCCGTCTCGTTCTTGCCGCTTCGTCGTCTTCTCTGACAGGACAGCC
>PJEL010002490.1_pt1 | contig 16740 bp, 15 predicted proteins | sample 1853271 | NCBI WGS metagenome assembly PJEL01 (sample SAMN08108733, study PRJNA415343) | Invertebrate metagenome, whole genome shotgun sequencing project. | host: Globobulimina | place: Sweden: Gullmar Fjord | collected 2015-08
CACGCATACAACGGAGTATGCAGCCGCAGTGGTCGCTCGTGATGACCATTGGCGAGCAATCGGGATCGATGTCGAATCTCGCAAGCCCGTTTCTGCCGAAGAATTGGAAGTCATCACCACCTCGGCCGACCGAGCCCATCTGGCGAAATTGCCGAACAATGAGGATTCACCCTGGGAATTGCTTTTGTTTAGTGCCAAGGAGAGTTTGTACAAAGCGTGGTCCCCACTAACGGGGGTTTGGCTGGGATTCCACGATGCGCAGATTGTGATCGATCCGGACAGCCAAACTTTTCAAGCGGTCATTGACCCGGCAAAATTGGCGGAGAGTCCTCCACCTCTCGATCTAAGAGAACGCACTTTCAGCGGCCGATTTCTCACCTGCCAGTCCTACATCGCGACGGTCGTATTACTCCCCCATTCAACCTCTTCATGATTCGATTCTGAGGAAGCGCTGTTCGCTTCAGATTCCTGCGAATTGATAACTTCAATTCACGTCAAAACCCTATCTTATGGCCGCTTGGCTGGCTTTTGTCACCATAACAATTGGCTGCAAATATTCATACAATCGTAAGACATTTCCCGTATTTCCACTATCGCTGCCCCTCATTCTGTGGTATGATCGAGGCGTTCCGAGCAACCCCTGCTCGTTTGAGCGGTAAATTTTCCCGATTCGCCGCATTCCACATGACTTCAATTTCGAGCAGAAACATGACACGTACAGAAGAACGAGAACTCATTCGGCGAGCCAAACGTGGCGAGGATGCCGCCCTTTCTGCATTGATCCGTGGACATCAAGATTCGTTGTATGCGTTTATGCTGCGGATGAGCGGGCGTCCTGACGTGGCAGAAGACGTAGTGCAGGAAGCCTTTGTGCGCGTCCTCAAGAATCTCGACCGCTTTGACACAAAATATCGCTTCTCGACGTGGCTGTTCACGATTGCCAAACGACTGTTTGTCAACTGGTCTCAAAAATTCAAGCCATCATCGGATAGCGATTTGGTGGGCGCATGGCGAGGGCCGGATCAGCGTCCTGAAGCTTCGGCGTTTGCCGCCGAAAGCCATGCCACGACTGTCGATTTGCTCAACAATGCTCTGATGACATTGGGTGAATCGCAACGGGAGATCGTCCTGTTGTTCCATCAACAAGATTGGTCTATATCTGAGATTTCTGAGTACATGCAGATGCCCGAAGGGACGATTAAGAGTCATCTCCATCGTGCCCGTCGTAAGATGAAGTCATCGATTCTCGAGTCCTCATCGCGAAACCGAGAATTGGTCGAAGAGGTACTGCAATATGCCGTTTGATGCGGACAACATTTTTGACGACGATGCCTCATCCAATGATCGGATGCGGATTGCACATCATCACGTCCGAGACGATGTCTGGATAGATGAATTGAAGCGACCGGTTGCTGCGGCGCCGGATTTCTCTCACGATGTTTTGTCTCGGTTGGGGAAAGCCATGCCCGGCGTTTCGGGCCAGCAGAACCGGCAACAAACATGGGTGTGGCGAATGGGATTGATTGCTGCGCTCGTTGTGCTCTCCTGTGTTGGCGTGTGGTCACAGACCTTGCAACAACGCCAATTTGATAAAACTCAAATGATCACCGCAGCAGACCTAGCCGAATTTGATGTTCGCGTAGCGGACGCGGTTCGGCCGACCATTTCAATCTTCGACCAATGGGCATTGTCAGCCAAAACGGTTGCTGATCACATGAACGTGTCAGACGACATGCGCCAAACTACCTACATATCGAATGCAGCTCCTGTTTCCACTAACGCTGTAATGCATCAGCGAATCTTTCCCGTCTCTGCTTCGCCGTATTGGTCTCAACGATCTGGCAACCAGCATCGTGATCTGCTTGACCCATTCCCTTCCCATGGATTTGGACACAAATCTGCGCGTCCTACGATGGGCGGGATCAGACCTTTGAGCTCTTCTGCTGACGAATCCGAATGGGAAGAGACGCACGCCGATGAATTTGACAATGCGGACGATGGTCCGTCATTTTCCACCCAAGACGAAGCACCCATTCATTAGCATTTCCCACAGCACAGACGTATTACTGATTCCAATTCTCAGGGTGGACACCGCCTGAATCCCATTCAACAATCAACGGTAGAACGTATAGCACCAGATGAGATTCTTTGAAATCATCTGAATCTTGTGTTCGAGCTACATTTTTGGTTACTGGTCCTTTTGAGACTGAAGACTCTTTTGGAGTATGGATATTCTCGTAGGCCAATGCAATGGTTCACCATCTTGTGCAACCGCTACTCTTATGTTGGGTATTTCTATCGTGATTCTCACCTCTCATCAACTTGTCGAACGCTTCATTTGCAGGCGTATGTGGCTTCTGCTAGCTTTCTTAGCCATGATGGCTGTGCCTGCTCTCTTGAACGCTCAAACCGAAGTTGAGAATACTGAATCAGACCAATCTCTCATACCAATAGAAATTTATCGAGCAGCGGATTCGCTGCCTGCGGACATTGAAGGTTTTGTCTATGTCACCCATGGACACAAATCTCTCAATCGTATCGTGGATTCTCACTTTGCTGATGGAGCCCGTTCCCTGTACCGCCAAAGTGATAGCGGTACGTTGTGGCATGAATTGAGCACGATTATTGGTGCGGATGAGCGCACATTGTTTCGAGATTTGTTTGGTAGCCGGGTCGTATTTGCGGTTGACCGCTGGGTGTCTCGGGGAACAGATAGCCAGAGATCCGGAGCTTCGCGTCTCGATCAATTGCAATCTCCCTCACTCGAACAGGCGACCGATGCGAGCCCTTGGATCGCACTCATTTCTTTGAGTCCTGGCCGCTTTCGAAAATTCTCTGAAACGACTACCCTCGAGTTCACACGTTGGATGAGTGTTGCTGGTGGCACCGATATCCCGGTCTATCGGCCCGCGGGCCGACCTGCGATTGAGCTCACGTATTCCAAAGCTCAGAATCTGTTGTATCTGACCACAAATCGTAATCAAGCATTTTTTGATCTCGTCGCGGGAAGACAGTTCAAGAAATCGCTCGCTGATGTTCCCGAATTTCATGATGCATTGCACATTGGTGTAGGTGACGTTGTCATCTTTGACCGATCGAAACAACCTGCAAAGCCTTCAGATCTGGAGGTTGGCAAACGCACAGCTGAAATGCCCAGTTCGATCAGGCCAGCCTCTTGGACCAGTACCACCATTAATCTCACCGACGATGGCAGTGCAATTCAAAGACTTGAGCATGATGCAACACGATTGGGCAACAAGACCTTTTCCTTCATTGAAAAGATTCGAGTGCCCTTGGATATCAGTCCGCTAGAGAGTGTCAACAATGGTGCGTTGTGCGCTTGGGTTGAAACTTTCACCGCTGAACCACGTTCAAATCTGGGGACGATGCCACTCATAGCGCAGTTTCTAAAGAAGAAACCTGAGGTCTTGACCGTCGCGGGGCCGTCCTCTTTTACGGCAATATTTAGTCGCCGCCCAAGAACACAAATGGTCCAATTGACGAGCATCCGCGACGACCGATTGCAGCTCGACCGAGCGCTCAATCAACGCTTGCTTGAGATGTCGGTGGTCTGGGGAGTTGAGCTCAAGAAGCCCGTTTCAAATTCACGGCGATACATGGACGATTTCTTTCTCGCCACCTTGAAAGCATTGCAGCTATGTATCGACAATCCAAACGATCTCAAGATTCCAGTCGCACGCACCGCTAGACCCGGCATGATTCAGACGGTTGATTTAACTGCATGTTCCAAATCACTGATTGATGAAATTCCAGGTATGAGCGAATTAATGCTGCATTGGGTAGTAGTTGAACAAGCAAATCGTTCGTGGTGGGTTTGCGCAACCCATATCGATACGCTGCAGGAAGTGGCTGATAACCTGCAACATGGAGTCCGTGAATCTGCAAGAGAAAACGAACTAGTAGTCGGTGCTCTTGCGGGACCAGCAACTGCGACTTTGCTCGAGTCGTGGCCAGAAGTCAATGCAACAACCAATAACCGAATATTCGGCCGACTGTTCTTTATGCAGGAAGTATTGAAATCCACTCCACGAGTACACTGGACTGTCTCGCGGGTTCCGAATGACGACCGTAAGACCTCGACATCCATCGAATTTGACTGGGGTTTTTGAATCTCTCGGAGTTGTGAAGATAGAGAATTCGTAACCCGATATCTAACTCCTGCACCGCTACAAGTCTGATTTCGGGGAGAAAACTCCCGGAATCACATTAGTTTCTGCCACGGCTGGGAACTAAGTCCGTATCAAGAGCGTACAGGCTCCCCCTGTGGTGCTTGCTTCCCCGCCAAATAGGGAGATTGTCCAGCTACAACCACCTACAGCTGCGGCCTCTCCCCTTACCTGATGAAAACCTGACAGAGAATTCCCAAAGGAACATCTGTTGTAACTGGCCGTCGATGCCAAATCGACAATAATCACTGAGATTATAAGTTTATATATATGTGGATTTGCAGGGAACGATGATTCGTGTTCGGAAACGTGAGACTTTCCAAAACCGAATGATCCCTGCTTTTTTTGTGAAACGTGTGATGCCTTACCTTATGGAGCCCACAGGTAAAATCTGTGGGAGCGAACGATGAAGACACCGACAAAGAAGAACATGAATTGGACCACGCGCTTGGCGGTACTTGGGCTGGCGGTCTCAGCGACCTTTTCGAGCAATGTAATTGCACAAGGGTTGCCGGACTGTGACGAATCAAGTACTCCCTACATGACCTTCGCATTTCGCGGCGGCCAGTATTTCGCCCCTTACAACGGCCAACCAGACCCGAACTATTACGCAACATTTGGCCTGCGGAACCTAAGTACCCCAGGTGAAATGGTCATGGAGAGTGGCGGTACCATCTTCCACTCCCCTGACGAAGGCTGTTCTTGGAACACCGTCTATGAATTGCAAGGCAATGAGACTTGGCCTTTATGGATCGAGCCCGGGGCAGACGGCCACGCGTTTGGATTTTCCCTTAATTACACAACGCTGTTTGCATTGCAGAATACCGGTAACGGCATGAATGCCTCTTCACTCAAGGTCCCAGTCTCCAATATCATGGGCCTTGGAACAGATCCTAGCAATGCAAACCATGTGCGCATTGCGGGCAAGGATGGTCAGATTTGGGATTCAACGAACGGCGGTGTAAACTGGAACACCGTTGGTGTTGCACCAAACAAAGGGAAGTCAGCGACACGAGTTTCGTTTGATCCAAACGATTTGGACCACGTCGTCTATATGACGATCACCGATGGCGCATTTGTGACCTTCGATGGTGGACGCAACTGGACAAGCTCAAACGGGCTTACCAAGACAAACGGCCCTCGCAATGCGTTCAACGCCGTGGTGTCTCCAATCGATTCGCGTCTCGTATGGTGCATGTCGATCGATTTGGATGAAGCAGATTCAGGCCACCGTTCTGGTGGAAAACATATCTACGCGTCCATCGACGGTGGACGAACGTTCTTCCCCCGTGCGGACAATAACGAGAACGGTATCGTGATTACCAATGGCCCAGAATTGACCGCCCATCCTACAGATCTACGCAAAGTCGCTTGGGTTGCGAGCAATCGCTTCACCGGCCTCGATGTATACGAGCTGAATGGCAAGAACCGGCAAGTGAAGCAACATCACAATGATAATCTTGGTGGGCGATGTGTTGAGTACTACTTGCCAAATCCAAAGCACATGTTGATTGGCCTAGAAACAAAGAACTAATCGTTCACGTCATTGTGAACCACGATATTGGTTTTGTAACCGCCCCGATTGGACCGCCAATTGGGGCGGTTCTTTTTTTGCTCAGTTGCGTTTTAAACGGATTGATCGTGATCGGCTGTTCTACAATGCCGTTGATTGCAGATTGAATTGAATTCTTGGTTAGCATGGCCCAAATCGAATGAACAGGACCGCTTGTTATGACGACAAAATCAACTTCTCCAACTCTGGCCTCCGACCATCCCGCATTTGCAGAGCACAGCATTTTGGTCAACACACGATTCTACCTCAATCGATTTATTGATTCGCTGACGGATGATGAGTTGTATCATCCCGCTACTCCAGGTGGAAATCATACGTTATGGACGATGGGCCACCTCGCTTTGGCGGATGAGTTTTTCTTGAAGGAAATGGGTGGTATTGAAGGTACTTTGGCCACAGAATGGGCAGAATCGTTCTCTTGGGGGAAGCCTTGCAATCCTGATGAAACAATCTTTCCAACCGTGACGGAGGTCAGGTCGTCCTTTGATGCCACTCGGAGCCGAATTCTCGAGTATGTTACATCGTTGACCTTGGAGGATTTGAAAACGGAGACCGCGGAGCAATGGAGGGAGTTTGCACCGAACACCCGTGCCATGCTTATGGGGATTGCCTGCCACGAATCAACCCATACCGGCCAGATCATCGTGGTTCGGAAATCGCTAGGAAAAGAGATCCTATCAATGTAGATTTGAGGGTGATGTACCAAATACCCTGAAAAGTGCCAGTGAGAGCAGCAGATTTATAAGAAATCAGGTCAGATGCTGATGTTGTATCAATTGTCGGCCGCATACCATGCCTTTCATTATCCGCGAGGCGGATGTATCCGATCCGAGATGATACGTACAGACTTGTTTATGCTATCCCAAGGTTGATACCGTTGAGAACGGGCTGGGGTTTCTACCACCTGATGTTGTGGTTGCTGTAGATCGAACCAGACTCGGATTCCGTGAATTCTGCCGAAAGACTTTATCAGGAGCAATCATGACTACCGCAACTGTGGCCAAAGGATTGGAAGGCATCATTGCCGCCGAAACCGAACTTTCATATGTCAATGGGACCGAAGGCATTTTGGAGTACGTGGGCATTCCGATTAATCAGCTGGCCGAGAACTCCACGTTTGAAGAATCGGTTTTCTTGTTGTGGAATCGTCGGCTCCCGACGGAGTCCGAACTTGCCCATTTCTCCAAAGAAATTCGATCCAATTACGCGCTGTCGCCTCACACCATTGAACTGCTGAAGCACATTCCTACTACTGCCGGTCCCATGCACGCGCTTCGGACTGCAGTGAGTTATATCGCTTGCATGGATCCGGATGCGGATTCGATCAATCCTGAGATGATTCGCCGTCATGGCATTAGTCTTATGGGCAAGATTCCGACCATCATTGCCTACTTTGATCGCATGCGTAAGGATCTACCCATCCTCGAGCCGGATACGAGCCTCAGTGTTGCGGAGAATTTCCTGTACATGCTCAATGGCGAAAAGCCAAACGAGACCATGTCCAAGGCCCTCGACGTTTGTCTGATTATTCACGCAGACCACGGTTTGAATGCTTCAACGTTTACCTCACGAGTGGTCATCTCTTCGACGAGCGATGTCTATTCCGCGATTTGTGCGGCGATCGGTTCGCTCAAAGGCCCCCTCCATGGCGGCGCCAACGAACGTGTCATGAAAATGCTCCGTGAGATTGGCTCTGAAGAAAATGCAGAGGCCTTTATTCGTGATCGATATGCCCGCAAAGACAAAATCATGGGCTTCGGCCATCGGGTGTACAAAACCCACGACCCGCGTGCTACCTATCTAAAAGTCATGGCCAAAGATTTGGCGGGGCAAACCGGCCACGAGCATCTCTTCAACATCAGCCACACCGTTGAACAGGTGATGTATGAACTCGTCGCTGCGAAAGGCATTTACCCGAATGTCGATTTCTATTCCGCGACCACCTATCGCAGTATTGGCCTTGAGATTGACCTTTTCACTCCGATGTTTGCCATGAGCCGCATCGGCGGCTGGATCGGACACATCTTAGAGCAAATGGAAGATAATCGTATCATGCGTCCCAAGGCCCTGTACACCGGTGCACATGATGTCGATTACACACCGATGAACGAGCGCTGATAAGGCAGCCTTTCCAAAGGCTCATTAGAAGGCAATTAGCAATCAATAACTATCCGTGATTTCACCTCGGTGAAATCACGGATTTCTTTTTTTGGATACGTGATTTGATCTTGGGATTCGTAGATGATCGAGAGGGTTGTGATCGAGAAATCGATCACTTCGATGTCTGCAAATGGGGACAGAGGAACGAGATTGCTTCAGCCACACCTGATGAGTGTGGGCGACAACAATGCCGCGTTAGCATCTGGATTAACTCTTGGCGAGTCGGGCATCGAAGGCTTCGCGTAGTTCCTTGCCGACATACAGAATGCGATGACAGGTTGGACAGGGAGTGAGATCACCTCGACCAAGCAATGTACTCAGCCGTTCGACGGGGATGGACATATTGCATTCGCCGCACGCATATTCCATATTCCGTCGGTCGTGTTCAATAATTGGTGACATCGCTTCACCGTCGTGCCAATGCACTTGTTCATTGTACGAGGCCATGGCTGTTTGTGGGATATCGTCCAGTGCGGTGGCGCGATCACCTTCAAGCTCTGTTAGTCGATCAGCAATGGCAGCTTTCTGCTCTTCGTACTCCTTGCGTGCTACTTCGCAGACTTTTTTCCGCTCAGTAAGCTGGGTCGCAATCTCGGTTATTTTGCTTTCCATCTCTTCGACTTCACCCAAGTATTCGAGGGCTTTGGATTCTGCAGAATCCTTGTCAATCTTGATCGTATTCAATTCCGTCAGGAAGGCGGTGTATTCCTTGTTGGTTTTGGAGGTTGTCATACGCTCCCGCAAGGTTTGCATCCGCTCTTCGATGGTCCGTGCCTCGTTTTCGAAATTGCCTGCAGTTGCTTTCTCCTTCAGAATATCACTATGAAGACTTGATTCTTGACCTCCGAGATCCTTGACCTTGCGAGATTGGGCTCGGAAGTACCGTTCTGCACTGGTCATCCGACTCTTGAGAGCATTGAGCTGCTCGTCGACTCGGTAGAGTTTCAGTAGTTTATCAGTGATATTCATGCGTTGCTGGCCCCAGATGATTGGATATTCAGCAGAGTTTAGCCCATTGGGGGCGATCATTCGACCGATGTTGGTCCGGTACTAGGGATTATAAGGGAAATCTGGATGCAGGTCCTTCAGATCTCCCAATTCCATGGCCATTGATCTCAAATGAAATTCGATACTTTACAAGACAACTCAAGGTTGCATGGCGAAAGTGATGCTCCTCGAGGCAGGTGGTAGGGCCCGGATGTCTCACGAATCAATAGGATGAACAGTACGATGATCATACCTGGTACAAACAACCCATTGGGCTTCATTCAGACTATGCAACAGAATCAGCAAGCTCAGAACGCATCAATGGAGAAGTTATCGACCGGTATGAAAATCAACCGGGCCAAGGACGATCCCTCTGGGCTGATCACATCAGAGAACCTTCGGGCCGTTTTGGCCTTTCTCGATGCAGAGACACGGAGTATGCAGCGAACAACGCACGTCGTCGCCACCGCGGACGCTGCCCTTTCTGAGGTCGGTGACCAGATTCGCCGTGCGGAAGCCCTCGAAGTCGCCAACGCCAACGAATCAGGCCTCTCCGATGAAGAACGGGCCGCCAACGAAATGGAAATTCAGCAGATCCACGAGTCGGTCAATCGGTTGACGGAAAATGCTTCCTTCAATGGCCAGAAGTTGTTTGATGGCGATCTCAACCTGTCCGCGCCGGGTGGGCAATCACAGAACATTGATAAACTCCAATTGGACGCTTTGGCAGGATCAAGCGAAGAACGGCTTGATACGTTGCGGTCCTTCCGAGATCAAGTCAATACTGTACGTGGTTCTATCGGTGCATTTTCGAAGAACGTACTTGGCTCCCAAATCCGCAGCGCCTCTCACGCAATCGAAAACCTATCTGCTGCTGAATCGATGATTCGTGATACGAATTTCGCTGAAGAATCCTCGAATCTCGCTCGTTTGGAAATTCTCACTCAGGCATCAATGAAATCACTCAGTTTCCTCAACTCTGATTCGGCATCAGTGCTCAAGCTGATTACGTGAGCTGCCTGACTGGACTGGTCATTTGCACACCATAATGTCCTAAAACCTCAACGAATAACCGAACCTTTTGCTCCTCCGCATTAAGACGACATCTGTCTTGTACGATGATGATTCTGTGGACTCATAACACGTGGCCCATAGCAAGCCTCAATCATACAGCACGCGGAGAGTTGTCATGTTCATCCCAGGATTTTCACCTGTCATTGGCACGCTGAATGCCTATCGCCTCAACGTCCAAGCACGAAACCAATCACTGGAACGCCTCTCAACCGGCAAACGCATCAACCGCACTGCCGATGACCCTTCGGGTATGATTGCAGCAGATGGCTTCAGCTCAGCAATCATCAAACTCAACGTAGAACTCAAGAAACTTCAACGCATGGATGCCGTTGCACAAACTGCCGACGGGACGCTCACGGAAATTGTCAGCATGCTGCGCCAAGCCGAAGGCCTCGAGCACATCAATGCCAACGAAAGCGGCCTGACGAGTGAGGAAAAAGAAGAGAACCAACATCAAGTGGATGAAATTCTCGTCGCTATCGAAAACATGGTGGCAGAATCTGAGTTCAACGGCCAAAAGCTCTTTGATGGTAACCTCCGATTTAAATCGCATAAGCAAGAATACAGGCTCATTTTACACAACATTGGCTCCATGGACGGAACAACCGAAGAGCGATTGGCTTCTCTCGAACAGTATCGAAAGGACTTGACCCGTACCAGAGGCGAATTGGGCTCATACTCCAACCATGTTTTGCAGGGCCAGCAAAATTCAATCCGTCTGTCTATCGAGAATTTGTCATCGGCAGAGTCGCTCATTCGAGATACAGACATGGCTGAGGAATCCGCCAAATTCGTCCGTGCAGAAATGCTGGTTCTTGCAACGCTAAAAGCACTCGAGTTCATGAAATCATCCGCAGAGGACATTCTGAAGCTCATTGGTGAACCTCTCAAATCCCTCAAATCGCAAGACATCGCTGCTTAATAAAGGCCAACGACCTATTCCTGATGTGCTGATTGCCGTGGTTCCCCTACATCATTCCCGTTAGCGTGGCTTCCTTCGCCTAGCCGAATACTATCCTCTGGTAATTGCCTCTGACATTATCACAAAGAGGCCTTTGGCTCATTCATTTAATCCGACGGGTGCGGAGGAGCACAAACACATGAAGAAATTACTTAAGATCGTGGCGGCTCTAACGGCCGTCTTTATTGTGCTCATCACCGGGCTTGTCTTCGTATTCTCGTTTTCAATTGACTCGGCTGCAAAAACTGTAATCGAAGAAGGCGGAACCTATGCCCTCGGCGTCGAGACGACATTGGACTCGGCCGATGTACAAATTCTTAAAGGCGCATTCTCAATGAAGGGATTGACCGTTGCCAATCCCGAAGGTTTTGATGCTGAATTTGTCACTCTTGGGAACGGCCACGTCGAAGTTGATTACGAGTCACTTCAAAGTGATGTCGTAGAATTACCCTTGTTGACAATCAGTGATCTCAATATGACGCTGTACAAGAATAAAGATGGCGCCAATTACAAGATCATCTTAGAAAATCTGAAGAAGCTTCAATCGGATAACGAAGGGGAAGTTGATCCGCCGAGCGGAGATGAAAAGAAAATGGTCATCCGCAAGCTCCTGATTGAGAATATTAAAGTTGATCTGGAATTGTTGCCCTTGGGCGGCAACTTGGCCAAAGCCAACATTCCAATCGAACGAATCGAATTGCAAAATGTTGGCTCCGGCGGTGATCCCATTGATGTCGGACAGTTGATCGCGATTGTCATCAAATCAACGCTCAAAGCAGTTGCAGAAAACGCAGGCAATTTGCCGGGCGATTTTGCAAACATGCTCGGTGATCTAAGTATCGACTTGGATCAACTCGGGGCGATTGGTGAAGAAGGCGCAAAGATCTTGGTTGATGCAGGCGAAGGTCTCAAGGATATCGGCGGCGACCTATCTGAGGAAGCAAAGAAAGCAACTGAAGGTCTAGAGGATCTGGGCAAAGATCTATCCGACAACGTCAAAGATGTCTTTAAGAATCCGTTTGGGAACAAGGACAAAGATGAGAAAGATGGCGGCTGATCCAAAGCTGCACATCACATGCAGAAATCTTGGGCGAATTCAATCCGAAGGCAGCAGTAGACTCAGGCGAACCGCTTTGAACTGACAGGGCAGTTTTCAAGCTGCAGTTTCGAGATCGCCGTATCGATTCCCCGATGGTGAGGCGGGTCGAATTTCGATTGGCAATACAAAATTGTCTTCGGAAACGTCATACCCATCCGCTTCGACAATCCGAATTCCATCTTCCCGTGCGAGATTTATGATCTCAAACGGGCAGGATGCGAAAGCGTATTCGACCCAAGTCGATGCCGCCATTTCATCGTGAGGATTGAATGGAGGTTCATTGGGATTATCGAAATCCACCTCCAGATCATTACCTAACGATTCTGCCTCCACGAATTCAGCGATGTCATTCACGATCGCTACGGTTGGATTGCATGGATTGCCGGGCTTCCAATCCAATACCACGGCTTGATCGCCAGTGGAGAGATGCACAATGGACCCAGGGTAATAGGCCGGAACCACTTGTAAAACCGCTTGTGCGATCACCGGATCAACGCGCATCCAAGTTGTTTCGCGAAGGAAATAACGTAGAGCCCGCACGGAGGGCCAAATGGTACCATCAGGATGGTGTTTGAGTTCATCGAATTGGTCTGCCGCCATGAGAACTCGGGCAAGAATGTGAACTTTATCACCTTCCACACGGGTGAGATCCCCTTCCCAATTGCGCTTTCGTGGGAACCCAGATTGGTCGTAGTATTGGTGATGTTGCAGAACTGCAGTAGCTGCGGTGGCATCAATCTTCCCGCTGACGATGTCGTAGCCAAGTTTCACGTGGTTTTGCCAAGCTGCATTTGATTCGTTCTTATTGGCGGCCCAATCATCATACGCAGGGGTTGAAATCTCATTCAAACCAATATCGTGAACCAAGGCGGCCATCGCTAAATCTGACAGGTCATTGAGTGGTGATGTCTGGGCTCGACGGCGTTGCCGCTGCATGTAAGCGTACAACTCCACGCCAAGAAGCACCGACAAGAAACACGTACCTGATGCATGCAGATCCGTCGAGGAAATTCCCTTGGGAGGTAGCCCTGTGGCGTAAGCAAGCACCCGTCGCATGTCCATGATCTCTCGAACAAATCGCTGAATGAGACCTTCTGCTTCACTGCGAAATTCCCAGTCATCAGTCTTGGCGGACCGAATTGATTTGAGAATTTTTCCGGTGGATGATTGCAGTTCCTCAAACGAATGCACCACGGTTGGATGAACAAATCTCCCCACTGGCCGAAAGTGCGAATTTTCAATCCACACGCCGGAAACGTTGACCTTGCGCAAGTGAGCAATTGTTCTATCTGTCAAAAGAACGCCCGAATTCAGCAACGTGGTTTGCGCTCGATCAGGGTGAAAGATCGGCAACGCAATCATCATGTCGGGCAACACTTGCTCAAGAGGTAGTCTTATCATGATCGATTCAATTCTACGGAAGATCGGCGGATTTCAACTACACACTCTCGATTGGGTCGCCCCAATCCTTATGGTTGCGTTAGGGCCAATAATTCGACTCAACAACGATGGCGCTGGAAGAGCGCTATCTCTACTTTCTTCGGATGACTATGGCTATAACTTTCCCAGTATCGGACGAATTGCAGACAAAGCAGCTTTAGGCAGTCATGCAATAGCGGCTCTAACGAATTCGGACCAAGACGCAATATCGGGGGTGCACCCTGTCCATCGTTTGAATTGCGCAATTGCTTGTTGAACGAACATCTGAGACCCATCTGTCACGGAGCAACCGGCCTCTTGAGCGGCCAAAAGAAACGGTGTATCTACCGGCCGATACACTGCATCGAATATATGGGTTTCACTTCCCCACGGAAACTTCCGAAGACCCAGATCGCCCAGCGGGGATTGATCCTCAGCGGGTCCCCCAGCCATTCCTACTGTCGTCGCATTAATCACAAGATCAAAGGGGACAGCTACGAAAGAGCGCAATTTACAAGCTCGTACGCTGGCGACAAACGAACATTGATCATTCGCCTTGTTCCCTGCATCAAATTGTTGCGATAAAGCCTCAGAATGTGAAGGAGTCCGGTTGGTAACGGTAAGCTCAGCCTTCAAATCTCCAAAGGCGGCAACCGCTGCCCGAGCAACTCCGCCTGCACCGATGATCCCAATACGGATTGGTCGATCACGATCTTCTGCGATCGTGGGAATTGATGACTCAATGGCTCGACGAATTCCCTCAATATCCGTATTGCAAATGTGTAGGGTACCATCATCGAGGATTGTTAACGTATTTGCCGCCCCGAATTGTAATGCAGAGGATTCGATTTCAACCCTCCCCTGATGGTTGTCTTTCCACTCCTGGGCAAACCGCAACAGATGCATCTTGTGTGGGGCGGTCACACTCGCACCACAAAAATCGAGAGTGCGATCATCCAGAAATGCTGTCAAAGTTGCTTTAAAATGTTCGTACTCGGGGGCAATCGGAAGAGGCAAATACACTCCGTTGTGGCCAACACGATCAAACCCAGCGTTGTGCAACATCGGACTTAGTGAATGTTGGGTCGGCCAACCGATAATGCCGTACACTTTGGTATCTTGATCAATGTGACTGAAATTGTACAATTTGGCCAACTCATCAATGCTTGGTTGACCCGGCGCGGTTACCGAGGCACCATCGAGTGATGCAAACGTCAGAAATCCGCCAAACTTTGGTGCAAGCACACGGCTCATCAAACCAAATTCTCCCATGCAAAGCGCGATGGTTGGTTTTTGCCGATGCTGCAACACTTCAAACGCTTGTAAATTGTCCCGTAGTGATCTGGCCATCCATGCAAGTTTGACCACCGAACATGACTCGTCCTCATTCATCTGTTGAATTTGACGAAAGAGATCATGTGGCCTTCCCTCGAAATCATGCGCTGAAACGACTAGCCGCGTTGCTTGATCACGATTATTCTGCGCATTAATCGAAGTTCGCAAAGACGTTGCATGGGTAGGGTTGGTCGCCCGCTCAATGTCAATGTACCGTACTTCGCCGGTACGGAGGGCGTGTTCTAGAATCGCGGCTCGATCAGATTCTAATCCATCAAACGATCCGCCCTCGGTGGAACTTCTGCACGTCACAATGCATGGCATTGGTGATTTGTTTATGATCTCATCCACAAGATCAGGCAGGTGTGCAATATCATCAATACGCCATTCGACCATGTGCGCGCCGCGCGTCTTGGCCGACTTTGCTTCCTCAAGGGCTTCAAAAATGCGTGATTCTTCGATTTGGATGGCGACACAAATAAACGTCATAGGCGAGGATAGCCCCCAAACAGTGGGTGAATCAAATCTGTATTCCCATAAACAGATCTCGGCATTTAGGTTGCATAACGGTTTCCTGATTTAACATTCTGGATAATCTGCCTTTGATTCTGGGCTTGAGAACATTCGCCGGTCTATATTTTGTGGCAGGATGATGTACAGGATTTGCCAAAGCTCGCACTAGCATTTATCAAATTCCATCCGTAGGCCGCAAAAGCACCCAGTCTTCATGTTGAGCATTTCCCTTCCTGCCGGGTGGCCCATCAACCGTCTACGATCATCAATCAATTGCACAAGGATTGAGTCCCATGATGAACCGAACATTGTTCCACCAGTTAATTCGCGTAAGAACATTCACCAATCGATTGAGTCCAATGGTAAGTGTGGTGTTCACCATACTTTGCTTTGCTTCAACACTGTCAATTGCCCAACCAAACCGGACCGTCGATTCGATGGAGAGCAGCCCGCGCGTCGGCACCAATCTATCGGGAATCACGGACTGGAGTTCGTCCTTCCCGTTTGTTGACCTGTTCAAATCATCACGAAATTGGATCTCAGGGAACACAGACGGCAGATGGTCCGATGGGCGTACGGTGGCGATGGACGAGCATGGATGGGTGACCTCTCTACTCCCCAATCAAATCGCCCGTGGAATCCTGCTGGCGGATGAAATGCCACTCTTCATGTCAGGCACATTCCTGGTGCTCTACGAGGGCAATGGGACCATCGTGTATCAAGGCAGCGCGCGATTGATCCCAGGCGAATCACAGCCCGGTCGACATGTCATTCAGATTGACGCACAGGCGGGCAACACTTGGCTTGAGATTCTACAAACTGACGCAAGCAACTACATTCGGAACATTCAGATCGTCCGGCCGGAATATGAACATAACGCCAAAAGCGTGATTTTCAATCCTGATTTCATTGCATCCTTGCAGAACATGAAGGCATTGCGATTTATGGATTGGGCGCGGACCAATTCATCCACGCTGACGCAGTGGGCGGATCGGCCAAAGGTTGCAGACGCCCGATGGAGCAGTGACTTCGGTGTTCCTCTTGAGATTATGATCCTATTGGCCAATCGTATCGACGCGGATCCATGGTTTTGCATCCCTCATCTCGCCAACGATCGTTATGTTAAACTGGCGGCCGCAATGGTCGACGATCAAGTCGAACCCGGTAGAACGCTCTATGTTGAACACTCCAATGAGGTGTGGAACAGCATTTTCCCACAAGCGATTTACGCCCGTCAACAAGGGATTGCTCGACACCGAGAAAAAGGAACTGTACGAGGGTGGCCAGCGGGCGTTGGAAAAATTCCATGACGACCTTTACGCGATCAACCATTGCGTCAACGAGAAGCAGCTTGTCGAGCTACACAAAATCCCGATCTGGCTGGAAGTCGATACGACCGTCAATGCCGAAGGCAAAAAATACCCTTGCTTCC
>PJEL010002491.1_pt1 | contig 16736 bp, 12 predicted proteins | sample 1853271 | NCBI WGS metagenome assembly PJEL01 (sample SAMN08108733, study PRJNA415343) | Invertebrate metagenome, whole genome shotgun sequencing project. | host: Globobulimina | place: Sweden: Gullmar Fjord | collected 2015-08
GGCTGACAAGATTGTGGCCTGGGCGGTCGATAACAACGAAAGAGGCCGCAGAGAGCAGCTCTTTATAATTTTTCCAGGTGTTGATTTCGGCAAAAGAGTCAAGGCCCATGATAAAAAAGAAACCAGCGTCAAAACCCAGTTTTTGCCTAAACTGACTGAGGGTATCGATGGTGTAGGAAGGGCCACTCCGCTCTGCCTCAATTTCAGAGACTTTCAGACATGGGTCACCGGAAATGGCCAGCCGGAGCATGTCCACCCGGTGACTAAACGAAGTAATAAGCTGGCCGGTTTTGTGTGGAGGAGAGGGAGCCGGGACAAAATAGAGGGTGTCAAGATCAAGCTTACTGGCAACACCTCTGCCAAGAGCCAGATGACCATTATGGACAGGATCAAAGGTACCACCCAAAAAACCTATTTTGGTCATATTGCCAACCCACCTGTGGAGATTTAAAAATTACGAATTACGAATTCGTAATGAGATTACCCTCTCACCTCTCCAGAACCGTAAACAATAAACTTCTTGGTGGTCAGCTCTTTTAAGCCCATGGGGCCATAAGCATGAAGCTTGGTGGTGCTTATACCGATTTCAGAACCAAGGCCGAATTCACCGCCATCACTGAAACGGGTGGAGGCGTTCACCATCACAGCAGAGGCATCGACCTCACGCAGGAAACGCTGGGAATTGGCGTAATCATTGGTAACAATCACCTCGGTATGCTGGGAGCCGTACTGGACAATGTGTTCCATGGCCCCGTCAAGATCAGCTACCACCTTTACAGCCAGAATCAACTCCAGAAATTCCATGGGCCAGTCTTCCTCAGTGGCTGCTTTGGCACCTGCCAGCAACTGGCATGTTTTCTCACACCCCCTGATCTCAACTCCGGCTTTTTCAAGCTCAGCACCAACTTTTGGAAGAAAATCAGCGGCAATATTCTCATGCACCAGTAATGTCTCCAGGGCGTTACAAACTCCGGGTCGCTGAACCTTACCGTTCATGACAATGCCGCTTGCCATCTCCACATCAGCACTCTCATCAACAAAAACGTGACAAACGCCCTTATAATGTTTCAACACCGGAATGCGAGAATTTTCAGCAACAAAACGAATGAGCCCCTCACCACCGCGAGGAATAATCAAGTCAATCTGTTCTTCAAGCTTCAGCATAAAGGTGACGGCCTCTCGATCTGTAACCGGAATAACCTGAATGACTGCAGCATCGACATTTTCAGCAGCAAGGGCATTCTGCAGCACCTTAGCCAGGGCCAGGTTGGAGTGGATGGCCTCGGAACCGCCTCGCAGGAGAATGGCATTTCCCGCCTTCAAGCAGAGGGAAGCGGCATCAACGGTCACATTAGGACGTGACTCGTAAATCATACCGATTACCCCCAGGGGAATCCGCATACGTCCAACTGTAATTCCACTAGGACGCCTGGCCATATCGCTGATCTCACCCACCGGGTCAGGAAGGGCGGCAACCTCTTTCAAGCCGTTGACCATGGAGTTCATGACCTTGTCGGACAGCTCGAGCCGGTCAAGCATGGCACTGGAAAGGCCTTTCTCCCGTCCAGCCACCAGATCTTTCTCATTCTCCTGACGGATATAGACCTGTTCTTCCAGCAGGGCATCGGCCATACGTAGCAGAACCAAATTCTTTTTTTCAGTGGAAAGGCTGCTCAGTTTGTGCGCGGCCCTTTTGGCCTCTTTGGCCATGGATTGGATGGTATCTTGTATGGCGGACATGAACTTTGCCTCCCAAGGTATTGTTATTGTGTATTTATTTTAACAAGCTACAGCATCACCAGATTATCCCGGTGGATAACCTCATCACTGTCTTTGTAGCCGATAATTTCTTCAATTTCAGAGGTGTGACGGCCAAAAATTTTACTGATCTCAACTGAATTATAACTAACCAAACCAGCGGCGATTGCCGTGCCATCTTTATCCAGACAATGGACAGGATCACCCAGACCAAATTCACCACGAACCTCACGAATTCCGGAAGGCAATAAACTTGTGCCCTGCTGGCTCAAGGCACGGCAGGCCCCTGAATCAAGCACCAAATACCCTTTGGGACGCAAGGTATAGGCAATCCAATGTTTGCGGCTTGCCATTTTTTCCGGCTGGGGTGTGAAAAAGGTCCCCACCAGTTCACCGCCAAAAAGCTTTTGCAATACGCCCGGCTCACGACCGGGACCGATAAAGGAAGATCCTCCCCGCACAGACACCATCTTGGCAGCGATGATCTTACTGCGCATCCCGCCTGTCCCCAGGTTTGAATCACAAATGTTGCCGGCCATGTCCTCTACCTCTTCATTCACTTCAGCCACGGTATGCACTCTGCGGGCCTTGGTATCATTACAGGGGTTGCCGGTATAGAGGCCATCCACATCGGTGAGACAGATGAACACATCAGCGTCAATCAAATTGGTGACCATGGCACCAAGGGAGTCGTTATCGCCAAAACGGAGTTCCTTGACCGAAACCGTATCATTTTCATTGATGATCGGCACGATACCCCATTCCAAAAGGGTACATATGGTGTTTCTAACATTGAGATAACGGTCACGGTGGGCAAGATCATCATGGGTAAGCAGCACCTGGGCCACCTGCTGATCATAGCGTTCAAACAGATCATCATAAAAACGCATCAGCCGCGACTGCCCAACAGCAGCAGCTGCCTGCTTTTCCCGCATGCGTAAAATCGGGCTGTCGATGGAGAGTTTTTTTCTGCCTGCCGCCACTGCACCGGAGCTTACCAGAATAACCTCCCGACCACTTTTTCGCAGAAACGATAGTTCCTTGGCCAGATTCTCAAGCACATTATGGTTAAGACCTGAGCCCATGGTGAGTACGGCACTGCCGACTTTAACCACCACTCGTTTTGCTACATCAAGATGTTTTTTCCGAAGGATGACACCTTCGTCTTGGGGAACCTGAAACGTCATTATAATTCTTCGTCTTTTTCCTGTTGCTCAATGTCCAGCAAATCTTCCAGCTTGTTCTTCAAATCATCAAGTCCTGCACCTGTTTCAGCTGAAATCGGCAACACTTGGACACCTTCCAGGGCAAATCTATCCACCAGCTCCTGCAACTCTTCATCACTGTCAAAGAGATCGATTTTATTAAGAAGCACCAGGCGATGTCGCCCCATGAGCTCCTCGTTGTAGAGCTGCAGCTCCTTTTCCAGCACGCGAAACTGCTCCAGGGGATCAGCTTCAAGGCCGGAACCGTCAATGACATGTAATAAAATCCGGGTCCGCTCAATGTGACGCAAAAATTTATGGCCAAGACCTGCACCGGCATGGGCGCCCTCAATGAGACCGGGAATATCGGCAATAATGCACTGACCGACATATTCAAACTGCAAAACACCAAGCTGGGGTTCAAGGGTGGTAAAAGGATAATCTGCTACCTTAGGATTTGCAGCAGAGAGTTTAGAGAGCAGGGTTGATTTCCCCGCATTAGGAAGACCGATTAAACCAACATCAGCCAGGAGCTTTAATTCAATGAGCAGCCAGAACTCTTCTCCAGGCTGGCCCTTTCCCGCTTTGCGGGGAGCACGATTGGTGGCTGAGGCGTAATGAACGTTACCGGCGCCGCCCTTGCCGCCTTTGGCAACGACAATTCGGTCATGTTCCTTGACAAGATCTACCAGAACCTGACCGGTTTCAGCATCTTTAATGATCGACCCCACCGGAACAGTGAGGGTGCAATCATCACCTTTCCTGCCGTGCATCTTTTTTCCCTTGCCACTGGAACCGTTCTTGGCAAGAAAATGGGACCGATAGCGAAAATCAATCAGGGACTGAAGTCGGGTGGAGGCTTCAATAATGACAGACCCACCACGTCCGCCATCTCCTCCGTCCGGGCCACCTTTGGGAACAAACTTCTCCCGGCGGAAGCTGATAATACCATTGCCTCCATCACCGGCTTTAACAAAAAATTTGGCTTCATCGACGAATGCCATTATTTCAAGCCCTCTGATAGAGGAAGAAAAACGCTACTTACGCGTTTTCTGCAGGGTATACGCTTGCCCGCTTACGACCACGGCCAAACTTCTCATATTTTACCACACCGTCAATCAGGGAAAAGAGGGTGTAATCACGTCCCAGGCCAACATTTGAACCTGCATGAATTTTAGTACCGAGCTGACGAACAAGAATATTTCCGGCGCGAACAATCTCACCACCGAACTTTTTCACACCACGCCGCTGGGCATTACTGTCTCTTCCGTTCTTGGAACTACCACCTGCTTTTTTATGAGCCATGACAAAACCTCAAAGTTAGCTATAGCCATTGGGGCTATGAGCCACTCACTTAAAAAGGAAAACACCTTGCAACTGCCAGTGTTTTCTTCATTCATATATATATAATTACACACCCTTTAGCCAATCTTGAGAGCGAAAGGGTAACAATTTCTTTTCTCTTAGGCAGAAATCTCTTTAATTGCCAACGCGGTATAAGGCTGACGATGACCTTTCTTTACCTTATAGCCTTTACGACGCTTCTTTTTAAAGACAATAATTTTCTTGTCTTTACCCTGCTCAACGATCTGGGCAGTTACCTTAGCGCCGTCAACAACCGGCTGACCAATTTTCACATCATCACCATCGGCCACCAGCAGAACATCATCAATCTCTACGGTATCACCTACTTCACCTGCAAGTTTTTCTACCCGCAGTTGATCACCAGCTGCTACCTGATATTGCTTACCACCAGTACGAATTATAGCGTACATACTTTCCTCCAACACGAAAAACATAGTTATTTTAAGCTCATACGCAACCCCACGCCATCAAAAACGCAGGCACACATGAGCAATATCCACAAACGGAAACAGATATAGATACCACAGCAGGCGTATTTGTCAAGCTTGATTTTAGTAGAGATACGAAGTGGCGATATTCAGACTTGAAAAAACAGAACAGACATTTATTAACACCACAACCATTAGTTATCATCCACATTTATCAACCAAAACAAACATTTCCCATTTATTTTTCAGTCGGTTTTTGCTACCGTACCTTTATCTACATTAATATAGAGACCTTTCCGCAATTGCCACACAGATTGTCACGACGAATAATTTTGGCAAATGACTCCTGCAACCGATAAGTAATGAAAAACGATAATTGATAGGCACCCAAACCACAATGACTCTTTACATACATCGTCTGACGCTTTTTCTTCTGGTATTTTTTCTGCTTTCCCCACCCTGTTTTGCTGCAGAACAGCCTTCCATCAGTGACTACGAAAAGGGAAAGCAACTCTTTCTTTCATCTAATTTCCGCCAGGCAAGAGACCTTCTGTTTAAGGCATTTCGCCAGGATCCGGCCAACCCGGACATTAACTTCTACCTGGGACGGGCCGCCTTTGAGCTTGGAGATTACGAAACTGCCCTAATGGCCTATGAGCGAGTGTTGATCATGGACCCGGAAGCCACCCGGGTTAAACTTGAAATCGCCCGTTGCCACCTCAGGCTCGGTTTTAAAGAAATGGCCAGACAATATTTTCGTGAGGTGCAGGCCACCAATCCACCAAAGGCAGTGTGGGATAATATTGATAAATATCTCAAGTCAATCAAAGAACAGGACAAACGACATCTCTTTGCCGGAACCTTTACCTTTGGCCTTGACTGGGATGATAATGTCTATGCCACTCCGGTGAGTGACCGCATTACCATCTTTGGAATTCCTGGTTTTCAATTACAAGGAGATTCTGCAAAAGCCCAGGATGACCAGGTATATACCACCACCATGATTCTCAATCATGTCTATCGATTTGAAGACCGCCCCACAAGCTGGAAAACCACCTTCACCAACTTCAACGCCTTTTACGACACCAAGAGTGATCTTGACACCAACTACTTTGGCCTAAACAGTGGGCCGGTATGGAAAACAGACAAATTCATGTGGAACAACCACCTCAAGAGTAGTTATCTTGAAGAGGAGAATGACCGCTCTCTTAGTTCCTTCGGATTTGGCTCTATTTTTACCCTTCTTGTCAACCAGCAGATCAACCTGACTTTTGCCGGGCATTTTTCAGAAAAAAATGACTACAAGAACAGTGTAAAAGATGCCAGCAACTACCTTATCAATTTCAATCCGGTATTTAATTTTGGTCCCAATCGCATCAGTGGCTTTTTTTATAAAGAACTCGAAGATACCGAAGTTGACATCTGGGATTATGAACGGGTGGGCTGGCTGCTGCAATACGAACGCAGCCTGCCATTGGATTTGACTTTTTTTGCCAGCGGCGGCTACCAGCTCACAGATTACGATGGAGTGGATGCAGCTTTTTTTGTCAGCCGCTCGGACACAGTGCAACAGTTAAAAACAGGAATATCAAAACTACTATGGCAATCTGAATCAAGCAGACAGAACCTGTCCGGGCAGCTCAGCTACACCTATCTTGATTCCGAATCAAATATTGACCTGTTCACCTACCGAAAAAATGTTGTAACCCTTTCATTTACAGTAGGGTTCTTTTAATGATTTTTTTCAAACAAAAAAGCCCTGTAGAGATACTTGCCATGACGAAAATACCCTGTCTTTTTGTTGCTTTTCTTTTTACCTGCTTTAGCCTGCTTTCATCTTATCCAGCCATCAGTCATGCCGCAGCTTCCCAGGAATCAGCGGCCATTGTTGTTGCCGTGCGCGGTGATGTGCAGGCTATAAATGCAAACGGCGAATCCCGCAAACTTTCCGTTAAATCAGAAGTGTACGAAGAAGACACTATTAAATCTGGCAAAAGAGGCCGCCTGCAGATCCTTTTTACCGACAACACTATCTACAGTCTTGGCCGCAATAGCGAACTCTTTATCAAAGAGTACAACTGGCAGCCGGAGCAAAAAAAAGGGGCCTTGAAAACAGAGGTAAAGGAAGGAGTTTTCCGGGTAATGGGAGGAGCCATCACCAAAAACTCCCCGAAAAACTTCACCACTGAAACCCCGGCAGCCACCATCGGTATCCGAGGATCCATGTATGCCGGTACCGTCAGCCCCTCTTCTCTTGCTGTAGTATTTCATGGCGGTAGGGGAATAGATGTGACCAACTCCCATGGCACCGTTGGCATTACCCGCGCCGGCCATGGCACCCATGTGGCGTTAAACAGTGCGCCTGAACCACCGTCCCGTTTTAATGAGCGAGATATTGATGCCATGAATCAAGAGATCGCCCCTACTGAAGAAGAGACCGAGGAAGAACCGGCAGAGGAAACGGACGCAGAAACAACAGAAGAACAACCTGCTGACGCCGGTGACGAAGGTGAAAATGCAGAAGACGCTTCATTGGGAGAATGGTCTGAGGATATGACGGATGCTGTTGCTGCAGACGACACCACATCAGTCACACAAGTTGATACTACTGTGACGGCAAATATTCGTGTTGATGCTATAGCTGGAGATAACTCTCCAGCAGGCGATGCGGTGTCAAGTGAGGCGGTTACAACAACAACTTCTCCTGTCGGTGACATTTCAGCTACTCCCACCCCGCTTGCCAACATTCCCACTGACGGCCTTCACATCTACAAAGGCACCATTACCGGGACCTCCACCCAGGCTGACGGAACAGTTGGAACTATTGATGGAGAAGTTCATCTGGAAATAAACTGGAAAAGCAAAAAGGTCGTTGGCCGTATGGTTGACCCCTCTGGTGGCCCCTCCCAGCTCTTTATCGGAGATGTTTCCGGCAACGAAATAATCAACATTAAAATGCTTGGCAGTGATGCCGGTCATCCTACCGACCCCAATGATCCAGGTGTTGTAGTTGCAAATGAAGGCAACGGCAACGGAGGGTTCTTTGGTGATAATTTTGGTCTGCTTCAATTCAACGGCTCTGGCAGCAGTTATGAGATAGAACCGGCAAGCCAGCCTCCGTTTGACAATTTTTCACTCACAGGCGCAGCAACCATTGAACCCCAGATGCCCGGTGATGATGTTTCACCAACAGGATCCAGGACTTTTAAAGGCTTCATTGTCGGTCTTTCCGAAAACATGGGCAACATTGATACGGAGAGACGATTGTTTATGAATGAAGACATGAACAAATTCACCATTAACTTCAATAGGGACACCGGCACCCTCTCCGGCACCCTTACAGTGGATGATAAAGTTTCCAATGATGCAGATCTGACCAATATTTCTTTTGGCGGTGGTGCAGGATCAGCCTTTACCCTGGAGGACAATTTCGCCGCTTTTATCGATGATACCCAAGGCACCGTTTATGCCAATGCCATGCAGACTACAGGGCTGAAAAAACATGGAAATTTCATCTATTCGGCCCACATTGACAGCGAAATTGCCGACTATGTCACCTGGGGTTACTGGGAAGTTGCCTACACAGACCCATACAGTGGTGAACAATATCATCTCCATGTGCCAGGCTCCCGCTGGGTGGCTGGTGAACCAACACCAACAACCACAGTAGCGGCTCTCAACTTCACAGCCACTTACCACGGAAATGTCCTTGCCAGCAAAGTTAACACAAATGTTTCACCCCAGGTGAGTGAACATAAAGGAACAATCGACCTCAGTGTTGATTTTGCCAACATCAACTCAGCAAGCGCCGTCATGGGACAAATTAACATTGCCGGGGTCACCCTGGATGTAAACAGCGGCTCAGCCGGTAAGGCCTCTACCTCTGGTTTTTCAAACACAACTTCCGACTCGGTCAGCCAGAGTGGACAAACTACCATTTCATCCAGTTTTAACGGTGGTTGGTTCGGCCCCAATGCAAATTCAACCGGTGGTAATTTTTATGTGAATTTCGATTCAGGGGTAAGTTACCTGGGTATCTTTGCTGGAGACAGATAATTATATTCACCAGCCACCAATTACACCTCAAAAAACCATGAGCCACCCATACCTCAAACTCTCCCCCTTTAAAATCGGCCTGCTGGTGGTGCTGGCCTCTGTCTGCCTCTTTTACTCATTCGGCAACTCCAAACCGCAGTTACTCACCTCTTTTGACAACCGGCTGGTGGATGCCCTGTTCAACTTGCGGGGCAAGACTTCCACCAGCAATTCGGTGGTCATAGTCGATCTTGATGATGAGAGTATGGCAAAAATCGGTCAATGGCCCTGGCCGCGAAATATTGTGGCAGAGCTTAGTGCAGCAATCCACCGAAGTGGGGCAAAGTCCGTTGGTTTTGATATTGTTTTTGCCGAGCAGGACCGCACTTCCCCCAAACATCATCTGGATAATTTTATCGACCTGCTGGGCATGGATATCACCCCGGAACAACTCAAGGGACTGCAGGAAGATCCAAACCTTGACTACGACCTGATTTTCGGAGACACCCTGGCAGAGATCCCCAGCGTCCTAGGATACGTTTTTGAAACCAGACGACATGCCAAAGCTGATGGTGATGTGCCCTTTCCGTCTGCCAACATTCGTCTTGATCCTCCGGCTACCCCCCTGACATCAATTGATTTCATCAAGGCCAGTAATGCCATCATTAACAATCCTGATGTCTCCCAGGCGGAAAGTGAAGGTTTTTTTAACGTCTTTCCCGATCCATCCGGCACCATCCGCAAGGTGCCTCTTTTGATGAGTTATAATGATGTGCCCTATCCATCCCTGGCCCTGGAAGTGCTGCGAGTCGGTGCCGGGGAGCAAAACATTACCATCCACCTTTCAAGGCAAATCAAATCAGGGCAAAACGGCATCCTCGGGATTACCATAGCAAACACCTTCATTCCCACCGACAATCAGGGCCAGCTGACGGTGAATTATCGGGGTGGGGTGCAGACATTTCCCTACATTTCAGCAGTAGATATCCTGCAGGGAAAACGGCTCGATACCTTACGGGACAAATACGTACTCATCGGCACCTCGGCCGCCGGGCTTCTCGATCTGCGGGCCACGCCCTTTGCCAATATCTTCCCAGGGGTGGAGATACAGGCAAACGTCATTGACAATATCCTCGGCGGCAATCCGCTCACCTACGATCTCTACACCGAAATCGGCCTAACCTATTTTATGGTTATTACCAGCGGCATCTTTCTCACCGCCCTGCTCTCCTACGCCACCCCGCTTGCCGGGGGATTGGGTGGCATTTTGTGTATTCTGGCGACGCTGTGCAGCTCATATCTTTTTTTCATGCAAAACCAGATTGTCGGCATTACCTACCCGCTCATAACCATCATCATAGTTTTTCTGCTGGTGACCTTAGCAAATTATTTCTATGCAGGCCGGGAGAAAATATTCTTGCGTAATGCTTTTGGCCATTATGTTTCCCCGGACGTGGTGACGGAAATAATCAAAGATCCGGCCAGCCTTTCATTATCCGGCCAGGTACAAAATCTGACCATATTTTTTAGTGACATCCGCGACTTTACCACTATATCTGAAAAAATGACCCCAGACCAACTGGGACGTTTCATGAATCGCTACCTGACGGTCATGAGCGATATTCTGCTGGAAAATGATGGTACGGTGGACAAGTATATAGGTGACGCCATCATGGCCATCTGGGGGGCACCACTTCGAGATACAGACCATGCCGCCAAAGCAGTGCGGGCCTCGCTTGTCTCCATGGAGATCCTTAAAAGCCTGCAAAATGATTTTAAGGCAGACGGCCTGCCCAGGGTCGCCATCGGCATCGGGCTAAATACCGGAGAGGTCAATGTGGGCAATTTCGGCAGCAACCAGCGCTTTGATTACACCGTACTCGGCGACAACGTCAATCTGGCCTCCCGCCTGGAAGGATTAACCAAGGTTTACGGCTGCGATATCCTCATCACCCAGTCCACAAAAGATGCCCTGGGAGAAGACTTTCTCTGCTGTTTTGTCGATCGGGTGCAGGTAAAAGGTAAAAAGCTGCCGGTGAACATCTACGAACCTCTCTGCGAAGGAATCCCACATCCCGACCTCTTGCAAAAAATGACTGATTTTGAAAAAGGGATTGCAGCCTACCAGCAGCAGGATTTTGAAAACGCCGGAAAGATTTTCAAATCACTCAATGACGACCAGCCACGAAAGCTCTTCAGCCTGTATCTCGAACGCGTTGAAGCCTATAAAGTCAGCCCGCCTCCGGCAGATTGGGATGGAGTATTTATTTTTACCACCAAGTAGAAAAGAGCTTATTGTTTGAGGAAATTTCCATGCAAAAATTAAAAAAATATTTTTTCAGGAACCTTTTTCCGGGGAGAGGATCTGAATAAGTAAGACTAAAGCAATAAAGAGATACATTTTTCATTTTTTCTCCTTTTTCTTCTTTTCATTTTTTTCTCCTTTGTTTCCTCGGTTGGAAGCAATAAAGCCGGCGCCTCTCCCAGCGCCGGCTTTTTTTTTTGTAACTGCCCAGCAGCACCCCATCTGTCCCCAATCTGCCTGGTTCATATAGCCAACTATTATTCTCCAGCCAGTTTGAACACATATGGAGCACCCGGAGTCTCCCTCCGGTCGCTTACCTCTGAACAGTTACCCTTTTTTCTTCCTTTTCACCCCACGTGTTGCCTTTGCGTTAACCGGATCATCGGGCCAGAAGTGTTTCGGATAGCGGCCTTTAAGTTCCTTTTTTACTTCCCCGTAGGTACGCTGCCAGAAACCAGCCAGATCCTGAGTCACCTGGATGGGCCTGCTGGCCGGTGACAACAGATGGACAAGGACAGAAATTTTGCCGCCAAACACGGCTGGGGTGTCTGTGGCGCCGAACATCTCCTGCAGACGGACAGCGAGCACGGGCGGTTCTCCTGGCTGATACAAAAGCCTTTTTTTTGATCCACTTGGAACCTGCAAATGGGTAGGAACCAACTTGTCGAGCTTTTGCTGATCCTGCCAGGAGAGAAGAGAAAGCAGGATGGGATACAGATCAAGCTTTTTAAGTTGCTTTAAGGTTGTCATGGAATCAAGATACGGTTCAAGCCAGGATAGATCGTCTATTAAACCCGCATCCGACACATCAGGCCACGCATCAGGATCCCAAACATGGGCGCACTGCATTCTGGCCTGAAGTTCACGGCTTTTTTTCTGCCAGCCAAGACAATCAATCCCTGTCTGTTTTATGCCTTCAATAAGACACCTGCTCATTAAATGTGGGTCAACCGAAGGAAGAGGCTCCCTGGAAAGCTCAAGACTGCCGAGTAACAGGATGGAGGCCGCCTCAACTTCGGTTTTATTCCACACCACCCGGTCTTCTCTTGTCAACAGATGGCCATGATCTTCGACAATCTCTTGTCGGGACAGGGCAGCCCCCAGAAAAATGCGACCCTGTTTTTTGCCGCCGTCCACATTAGCCGCCACCAGAAAATCAGCCTGGTGCAGATGGTCACCGATTGGCAAAATCACCCCGCGCCCCGAGGAAAGTAGATGCTGACTGGAACCAGGTTTCTTCATGGCAATGCGATCAGGGTAAGCAAGGGCCAGCAGATTGCCGGACTCCTGAAAATTCAGGCCACCCCCACTGACACCAAGTAACCGCTGATACTGGTTGGCCTCCTGGAGAATACGCCGACAAAGAGATGGATCTGCACCCCGAGCCCGCACCATGCTTGTCCCTTTCTGCTCAAACAAACGCAAAATTTCCAGGCGGTCCTCGACATCAACACTTCGCTCTCTATCGTTACCTCGAAACAGATCACGATTCTGCAACAGGGCAGCCAGTCGGCAAGCCAGCAGTCCATTTCCCTGGTCACGACCACGGAGCAACATCAACGCCAAGCGCGGATGCAGAGGAAGAGAACCGATTTGTCTGCCAATATCAGTAAGAGCACCTTTTTCATCAACAGCTCCCAACTGGGCAAGAAGCTCACGAGCCTGATTCACCGGACCTGTCCGTGGCGGATCAAGCCAGGTCAGTTCCCCCGGATCTGCCACCCCCCATTGCAGAACCTCAAGAAGTAGCGGAGCAAGATCAGCACCAACAATCTCCGGGGACAAAAAATCAGCTTTTGAGTGATGTTCCCCCATCGTCCATAAGCGATAGCAGATTCCAGGACCAAGTCGGCCGGCCCGCCCTGCCCGTTGCTCAGCTGAAGCCTTAGAGATGGAAACGGTATGCAGGGTGGTTAATCCGGTTGCCGGAGAGAAATGGGGAATCTTCATGAGTCCGGAATCAACTACAACCGAGACACCCTCAATGGTGAGGCTGGTCTCGGCAATGGGGGTGGCAAGAATCACTCGTCTCTTATCTACTGGGGCAAAAATTAAATCCTGTTTCTGCTGGGGAAGATTTCCATAAAGAGGCAGACAAAGAATATCTTCGTTAATCTGTTTTTCAACCGCCTTGATCTCACCTGCCCCTGGTAGAAAAACCAAAACATCCCCGTCCTGCTCCGCCAATGCCCGCTGAATGGCTTTCACCGTACGCGGAATAAGAAAATCAGAGGATGGCCGAGGAAGATAATTAACCGCTACCGGAAAACAACGGCCTTGACCTTCAATCACCGGCGCCCCGCCAAGCAATCGTGACACCCGGGAGGTGTCCATGGTGGCGGACATGATCATTATTTTCAGATCCTCACGCAGTTCCAGAACATCTAAACAGAGAGCCAGGGCCAGGTCTGATTGCAGAGAACGCTCATGGAATTCGTCAAAAATCACGAGCCCCACCCCATCAAGTTCCGGGTCCTTCTGGAGCATGCGGGTAAGAATTCCTTCCGTAACCACCTCAATCCGTGTTATTGAGCTGATTTTTCTATCAAAACGAATGCGATAGCCAACCAGCCCTCCAACCTTATCACCGACAAGCTCGCTCATGCGTTTTGCCGCCATACGTGCAGCAAGACGCCTGGGTTCCAGAATGATGATTTTTCTGCCGGCAAGCCATGGTTCATTCAGCAAGACCAGTGGAACAACCGTGGTTTTTCCGGAACCTGGTTCTGCAGCAAGAACAACAGAGTGTTCTTTGGCAAGACTTTTCTGCAGCTTGGGCAGAACAGCATCAATAGGTAGAGAAGGCAGATCAAATTTCATCATCTGACCATAGCACTCCTTCCAGTTCCCCTCAAGCATTCCTCCCTTTTTCAAGATACTCAATTATAAATATTCAGGAAATATCTTGACCAAATCTGGAAAGAAAATAATTAAGTATGCTGTCCCTGAAACTTTGCTGAAACTTTGCGAATTCTCTCCTTAATTTGCCCTTAGCCAAAACAGCATTTTCCACTGTGCGAATCTGCTTGCCTAAATAATCAATTGTATCTTTACTTACTGCTCCGCTGAGTGCCAATTCATCCTAACCACTCAACAACAGAGACACATTATCCTCTCTAACCGCTTTTTTGTATGTGTACATCTCAATCTTAATCTAGATAAGAATATTGCTCTTGCCGGAGGATATAGTTGTGATCAAAGAGTGCAGAACAGTCAGTCAATCATTAACGGCTCATTGACAATAAGCAACGGCATTGTCACCATTGCTCATTTAACCATCCAGTCAGAAGTATTTTATCATTTTTTCGTGGGCGTTCTCGAAGGAGGATTCGAAACGCCTTTTTTTATATTTGAATTTTTCCATGTAAGAAAACCTGAATCCCTGTGTATTTTAAAATATGGTGTTGTTCCGTTCTGGGCATCATTAATTAAATGAAGATTATATGCGCACGTTGTTTCATTCAATGTCATGAAATCGTGAGACAGAGATAGATACAACGCATACTCAGAGGAGGTTGTATGAAAAGTAAAGGTTTTTTCTATAGGGCATTCATTTTCTTATGCTTTTTTCTCTTTTATTGTGTGACTTTTTCTTCGGCAGAGTCTCCGTCTTCTCAAGGTGGGACTCTCTGGTCCTGGGGGGTAAATAATGATGGACAACTTGGCGACGGCAGTCTTGTTGACGCCAGAGTTCCTGTGGAAGTACTTAATGTTGAAGATATGGTCAGAGTGGCTGCAGGCATGGACCATAGTATCGGTCTCAAGTCTGATGGCACTGTTTGGGGCTGGGGTAGAAACTGGGCGGGGCAACTTGGTGATGGTACTAATACGAACAAAACCACTCCGATTCCTGTCTCAGGTCTGGAGAATATAGTACAAGTCGGTGCTGGCTCTGGATACAGTATTGCCCTTACTGGAAAGGGCATTGTTTGGGCTTGGGGAAGAAATACCGAGGGTATTCTTGGTGACGGCACTTTTATAGACAGCAATGTGCCGATTCAAGTCATGGAGCTTACTGAGGTAAAGGAAATTTTTGCAGGACCCTGGCACGTTATGGCAGTTAAAGCGGATGGTAGTCTCTGGGCCTGGGGGTGGAATCATAAAGGACAACTCGGTGATGGGACAACCATAAGCAGGAACGTGCCTGTTCGGGTCCAGGATCTTCTTTGTTCAGTTGTTGCCGCCGGGGGTGGTTATGGTCATAGTCTGGCTTCCTGTGAAGATGGTTCAGTCTGGTCATGGGGCGATAATAAATTCGGCCAGTTGGGCGATGGAACAACATCTGATCGGAATGCACCAGTTCGAGTAGTGAAAGTAATAGATATTCAGGAGTTTGCTCGAGGTGTGAGTTTCAGTGTTGCATTGAAGAAAGACGGCACGGTCTGGGCCTGGGGTGATAATAGTATTGGCAATTTAGGCAATGGAACCTTTAATAAGAGCTTGGTACCGCTCAAGGTTCCTGGTCTTGACAAGGTGGCCCATATCACTGGTGGACCTGATCATACTTTGGCGTTGAAAAAAGACGGGACGATCTGGGCCTGGGGGTATAATGCTGATGGCCAGCTCGGAGGTGGCACGCTTAACCATCGGAATAGGCCTGCTCAGGTCGCAAATATTAAAGGAGCAGTGGCAATAGCTGGAGGCATGGGCCATTGCCTAAGCGTAGTTCGAGCACCTGAGCTTGAGGATACTTTCTTTTCCTCTATGGATATGTCACATCCGAAGTTTGCTCATCGTGATAACATGGAATGAATCTTTGGAAATATGATCCTGAATTCAAGAGAAATGCAGTTTTACTTTCTATGGAATCGGGCAGAACAGTAAGTGAAGTTGCCAAAAATCTCGGTATAAACAAAGATCCTGTTTGTCAATGGTGAAAAAAGCTGATTCAAAAAGGAGAACTGGCCTTTCCAGGACATGGTATTCAAGCTCTGACAGAAGAACAGAAGAAGATAAATGAGCCTGAATTTGCAGAAGTAGGCAAAAAACCGGTTGCCAAGCTGATGAGAGAAAGAGGACTTCGATGCAAATCTATAAAGAAATTCAAAGTCACGACGAATTCAACACACAATGAGCCAGTTGCAGAGAATTTGTTAAACTGACAGTTTTCAGTATCTTCTCCCAACACTGCCTGGGTGAGCGATTTGACATATTTGAAGATTGGCAGGAAGTGGTATTACCTCAGCGTCTTCATAGATCTTTTTTCAAGAATTGTATTTGGTTGGGATCTCAGTGATTCTCTGGAAAGGCATTCTACAATTAAAGCCTTCAAAAAAGCACTTTTGAGAAGAAATCCCGCAAAAGGGTTAATGGTTCATAGCGACAGAGGTGTTCAATATGCTAGTCATGATTTCAGAAAATTGTTTAAGAAAAATGGATTTGTTCAGAGTATGAGCAGTAGGGGTAATTGCTGGGATACTCAGTTTATAATACCTTGAAAACTCAATATGTTCATCATGTCAGGTATTGGTATACACAAGCGACAAAACGATAAAACGATAAAACAAGTGAACAAATATAAAAGGCCATCCCTTTCGGAATAGCCTTTTCGATAAAGTTGAGTGTTAAATTATTGCTTGAATTATCGGCATGATTTGTTTTAGTGCATCCTGCCTCAAGGTATCCTCAGAGTTTGACTGA
>PJEL010002492.1_pt1 | contig 16735 bp, 16 predicted proteins | sample 1853271 | NCBI WGS metagenome assembly PJEL01 (sample SAMN08108733, study PRJNA415343) | Invertebrate metagenome, whole genome shotgun sequencing project. | host: Globobulimina | place: Sweden: Gullmar Fjord | collected 2015-08
AGTCTTCCAATAGTAATCAATAACCAAGGAACTTTTTTATCTCCAGGAAGAGAAAGAATTGAGCAAGCTTTTTCTTACATTCCAACAAATAAACAGAAACAAGGACAACTTTATTCTATTTTAATAGATAACAATGGAAAGTTGATTTCAGAAAATTAACAATCACCCAATTATCTTCATAATAAAGAAGTTAGTGTCATAAATCTGACCATCTAATTTAATTTCAATATCATAAATAATACTACATAATGGGGCTGTTTCTGCAGCTTCAAAAACAATAGTTCTTTCTTTTGGATCTTCTCCAGGCAGAATTCTAATTGGCCCTCCAGTAGACCCAAGTCTAATGTAACTATCTGCTTGTTGTAATGTTAATCTACATCCTGTTTCAACTTCACTAGCCCTAACAGTATAAGAAAATTGTCCTGCTTCCCCCGTCCCTCTTTCTATATTCTTTATAGAGAAAGCAACATTATAACTAGTGCCTTTTTTTACATCTGCAGTATTATCTGGCAGGTAAACCACTGTTTTTCTATCATCTTCATTAAACAACTGATTTATTTGAGACTTAACATTTTTATCAATTAAATCAACACTTCCTGTTGCACCTTGAAAAATATTCCTTACAAGAACAAGCCCCATAATCAACAAAGCCATTGCAATTACAATGACTACAACTGTTCCAATAGATAATTCAAACGCTCCTTTTTTCTTCATTATTGTGCTCCCTGTAATTGTTGGTATTGAGCAAGATAATCTGCAGCAAAATAAACTAAAAAAGTTATGGCTATAATGCCAAGAATAATTCCAATTATATTAAGAATTAATCCAGCCTTACTCCATTTATTCTTTTCTCTCTTAGATTGAACAATACTAAATATTAAACCAATTATACCAAGTATTGTTCCAATAACACCCATAGTAAGAATACTCAAAATTCCCAATACAACTCCTGTAATTCCAAAACTATTACTTTGTTTAGCCACTTTTTTCATATTACTATTTATTTAACTTATTTTATAAACCTTTTCAAAAATTAAAGCGAGTTCGATTCCAGAATGGGACGGGAGGGAATACTTCAACAAGTTAGTGTTTAAGTCGCCACGGAACTTGTTCTGTGAGCGCGTTCGATTCCAGAATGGGACGGGAGGGAATCGAACCCCCGACACCACGAGCTTCAGTCGTGTGCTCTCCCACTGAGCTACCGTCCCATCTTAAAACAAGATATAATTTGCTTTTAAAACTTGTTGTATTGAACATACAAGTTTAAAGATATAAAAATAAATGTGAGCCAGGTATAGGCCAGGTTCTGTCAAACTTCACGTCAAACATGAACAGTTTGTGCTGACATCCTACTTAGCGAGCGGCTTTGACTCTTGCATCAGCGAAGTTGCTCGTCCCATCAAATCCTACAAAACAAGCTCCCCGCAAGGATCCTAGCGGATTGTAGGCTGTGTCGTTTCTGTACCAGAGCTCTGCCTCACGACAGTTCACTTTCGTAAATCGCACTTTTCGTTTTACAACGAGATGCCCGGACCTTCCTCAGCTCAGAAAACTTTTACGGTTTTCTGGGCCCCTAAAAATCAAAGATTTTTAGAGGAATTAGCGTTCATAACAACACTCGTCAACTTAATGACAAATTCCGAAGTCAGCTTCCCGACTCACATAAAAATACAATAAAAAGGGTTTTTAAAGGTTCCCTTCCTAATACAAAAATGAAGAAGAAATCAATTAAAGAAAAATCAACATCATTATTTAATTTACCAAACATAATTTTATTAGTTGTCTTTCTAATCATTTCATTAACTTTTTTCATTTTACTAAACTCACAACAAGGAACTGGATTTGGATTTTCAGAAATAATGTTTTCAATTGTTTTTTCAATAATAACAACTGTTTTTCTTTTATGGATTAAAACATTTATACAAAAAAATTCTTATCTTGGTTCTGTAGTTGGATTTATTATTTTAATTGTATCTGTTTACGCACTTTATCTTAAATATACAGGCATTTATACAATCATATTTTCAATTATAACGTCTATAATTATTTTAGTTTATCTAGGATATTGTTTCTTTAAAGCTCTCAGTGTAAAAACAAAAGCAAAAGAAGTTTATTACGACGACAATCCAATTGATTAGACAATTCTACGAACAGGTAACCACTTAATGCATACCAAACATCTGATTTATAAAGCTATTAGTAGCTGCGTGCTTAAAACCTCGTTGCCTCAGTTCTTATACACCAGCTCTATCAACGTCATCTTCTATGACGGCTTTAATGGTCTCGTCTTGCGGATGGCTTCGTGCTTAGATGCTTTCAGCACTTATCCACACAGTGCGTAGCTGCGCAGCCTGCTCATAACAACTGCTCACCAGAGGCACCCAATGCTAGTTCCTCTCGTACTATAACATTGTTCCACTCAGACCATAACACTCCTAGTAGATATCATACAAACTGTCTCGCAACGTTCTTAACCCAGCTAACGATCCCTTTTAACGCGTGAACTCCGACACCCTTGGTCGCTTATGCACAACCAGGATAGGAAGAGCCGACAGCGATGTACCAAACCGCCCCGTCAATACGGACTATCGGGGGCGACAAGCCTGTTATCCTTAGAGTACCTTTTCTGTCACACACGAGCCCTATCAAAAGGCTACGTGGGGTCGCTAAGCCCGGCTTTCACCTCTGCATTTCTTGCTTTTCGAAATACAGTCAGACAAACTTTTGCCTTCGCACTCTACTCCAGATTTCCAACCTGGATGAGTTTGTCTTTGGGCCCTGCAGCTATCTTTTCTGCAGGGTGCCGCCCCAGCCAAACTGCCCGCCTGTTGGTGTTCCCTTTCAGGTAAGCAATCTCAAAAAAAATGGGTAGTATTACAATTTTGCTCCACCATGCCCGGAAGCATGGTTTCGATGCTCCTACCTATGCTATGCACTTTCCTTAAAATCACAGCAACAAGTTGCAGTAAAGGTTCATAAGGTCTCCGCTTCCCACTAGGAGACGATGGCATTTTCACCATCAAGTGTGTTCAGAAGGTACTGGCTCGGGACAGCGACTACCTCGTTAAACCATTCATGCACGTCACCAATCAAATGACAAGGCATTACGCTACCTTAAGAGCCTCATAGTTAGGCCCGCCGTTTCACGGGTCTTAGCTCTGTTGAACCAGAGTTTGAAACACCGTGACTGGGCAGATCTCACCGGTTATACTAGTCGTTTCCGATTTGCAACCAGCTACGTTTTTGGTAAACAGTCGGGCAGTCCTTGTCACTGCGATCTACAGACGCCTCCAAAATAGAGACCCCTATAGACACCCCTTATACCTAAGATACAGGGCCAAATTGCCGAATTCCCTGAGCCAGCTTATCCTTTCACGCCTTAGCCTACTAAGCCAGAGCATCAGTGTCGATTCTCAGTACGGCTACTAAATCATACAGTGGGAACTTTTCATGGGCCCCCGGATTCAACAGATTTCATTTACTACATTCTGCTGCTTCTTATCATTACGATCCACAGCTTTCTGCAGCAAAGCACCCTTTCGAGTACCTGCCTATCCCAAAGCAAATCCACACCTAAAATTTAGCAGTCCAGGAATATTAACCTGGTGTCCATTCGCTGTACTCAGTTAAGGTACAGCTTAGGAGCCGACTAACCCTTGGTTAAACAATAGTGCCAAGGAAACCTTGCTCTTGCGGCGCCAACCATTCTCAGGTTGATCTGATCTTACTACCACCAAGATTCTCGTTGCTTCCCGCTCCAGCCTTGCTTTCGCAAAACCTTCTGCGCAGAAAGCACGCCTGCTTATCCGAACATTCTTTCGAATGCCGGTGAAGTATCGGTAGTATTCTTAGCCCCGTCCATTTTCCCCGCCAGAAACCTCAACAAGTGAGCTGTTACGCTTTCTTTAAATGTTGGCTGCTTCTGGGCCTACATCCTCGCTGTCTTAGGTTTCCGACAAAGTTCGATACACTTAGAATACATTTTGGGACCTTAACTTCACTCTCCGTTGTTCCGGTCTCGGAACAGTACCTTACGCACTGCCCCCCATTCCTATTTTACGCAGTTGACAAGTTCTGAGTTGGAAGAGGTTCCGTAACCTTTCGGCCCTGCAAACCCTATCCGTACTTTACCTCGCCAACAAACTAAATAAGACTATACTGCGGCATATTTCAACAGGAACCAGCCATCGCCGAACTAGATAGGCTTTTCACCCCTATTCGCAGGTCATTCGAGTGCATGCACACAACAACGGTTCAGCCCTCCATTCCCCTTTCGGGAAACTTCAGCTTGCCCACGAATAGATCGTCCGGTTTCGGGTCTTTTCCAATTGACTAACGCGCTTTCACACTCGCTTTCGCTATGGCTTCAATTTAACCTCGCCAATTAGAAAAACTCCTTGGTCCATTTTTCCAAACGTACGTTACAACATCGTAATGCCGTAACCATCGTGTCACTGACAGATTTCAAGTCTTTTCACACTCGATTAAGAGTACTTTTCAGCTTTCCCTCGCGGTACTAAGTTCACTATCGGACTTGGACTCATATTTAGGGTTGGCTATTAATCTAGCCATATTCAGACCTCCAATCTAGGAAGCCCTACTCTTTCGGAGCCTGTCATATTGTCTTAGAATACAGGGCTATCACCTTCTAAGGCGTGTCTTTCCAGACAACTTTTTCTCGACAACTTAGACTTAGCATCCACCACATCTCTACCTATCTTTCAACAGGAGATTCGGTTTGCCCTATTCCCTTTTCGCTCGCTGCTAGTAAGGGAATCGCTATTGCTTTCTATTCCTACCGGTACTAAGATGTTTCAATTCCCGGAGTACGTCTGCATCTCTGCATAAATACGTTATCGCATTAGGAGATCTCTGGTTCAAAAGTCGCATGCACCTCGCCAGAGCTTATCGCAGCTTGCCACGTCCTTCATCACAGTCCAAACCAAGCTATCCATCTGCCAGCTTAGTAATGCCAACAACTTCAAAAAAAGAAGTTGCTAGCCAGAGAATCTATTGATTCTCTGATCAGATGTTTGTTTAAAGTATAAACTAAACACACTAAGTGGTTACCTGCTCGCTTCATTGAATATTACTCTGCCTGACATGCGACGCAAATCGCACGCCTCGAATGTTTTATCTCGTCCCCGAGATTCACGTAAGTGAATATGATTTGTGATTTTGATTCCATTCAGAAAGAATGGACCCACCGCGAATTGAACGCGGGTCTCCTCGGTGCAAACGAGGTATTCTACCACTGGACTATGGGCCCTTAATGAACCCTTGTCGTTATGGTTTTTAAACCTTTTTGGTTTTACATCCTTCCAGTATTGAACTGGAATTCATTTATCTCAAATAAACACTCTTCCAAGTGGTTCTTGAGTATTATGAAATCTATAAACTCCAACATCACATAAGTTAATACCCATGGCCCCATCAGCTTCTGCTAATTCTACTGCATGGTCTGAACTTTCAGCTGAATAAACTAAATGCTCAGCTCTATGTCCGTCAGCTCCAGCTACTAAAGCCAACATTGCATACATACTTCTTTGTTGTATTGTCATTTTATTATAAAAAGATGCAAGGGTATGCAAGATTATCTTCATGTCAAGGATTCATCAAATTAGAATCCTTGATCATCCTAAAGTTTCAAACAGATTGAAAGAAACTTTTTGATAATAATTATCATTTTTTTAATTTTAATTTTATATTTTAGGAGGTGATCCATCCGCAGGTTCCCCTACGGATACCTTGTGACGACTTAACCTACCTTGTCTTACAAAGGTTCGTCTCTGACGAGCCTCGCCAACGCAAAACTCGGTTGGTTTGACGGGCGGTGAGTGCAAGGAGCAGGGACTTATTCACCGGGCTCTGATAAAACCCGATTACTACGAATTCCAGCGTCATGAAGGTGAGTTGCAACCTTCAATCTGAACTAGGCTGAAGTTTATGAGATTAGCTTCACCTTTCGGTGTCGCAGCCCTTTGAATTCAGCATTGCCGCGCGCGTGTAGCCCAGGGCATTCGGGTCGTACTACCTAACGTAGCCCGCACCTTCATCCCAATTAACTCGGGCAGTCTGCATAGTGTGCACGTAGCAACTATGCATGCGGGTCTCGCCTGTTACCTGATTTAACAGGTCATCTCACGACACAGGCTGACGTCGGCCATGCAACTCCTCTCAGCGTGTCAGGTAAGCCCTTTAGACTGACCTTCATCCTGCTGTCGGTCCTGGTGAGGTTCACGGTGTGTAATCTGATTGAACCGCACGCGTCACTCGATGTATGCTCCCCCGCCTATTCCTTTAAGTTTCGGCCTTGCGACTATACTTCCCAGGTAGCACACTCTACCCCTTCGGTGCAGCACTGAAACCTCTCAAAGAGGCCCCAATGTTTAGTGTGCAGTGTTTACTGCTAGGACTACACGGGTATCTAATCCGTTTTGCGCCCCTAGCCTTCATCCCTGACTGTCAGATCCGTTCTCGTGAGGTGCCTTCGCTATCGTTAGTCCAGAAAGGATCAACGCATTTTACCGCTACCCTAACCGTACTCCTCACGTCTCCCGGTCTCTAGCCACGCAGTATCTCTCGCACTTCTATCTTTAAGAGATAGGATTTCACAAGAGACTAACGTAGCAAGCTACGGATGTTTTAGACCCAATAAATGTGGTTGCGACTTGGACCGCTGGTATTACCGCGGCGGCTGGCACCAGTCTTGCCCAGTCCTTATTCGTGAGACTTTTTACATCTCACAAAAGCTTCCCCAAATATGGAAAAGCACTCTGGCTCGCTCTGTCACACTTTCGTGCATTGCAGAAAACTCCCGACTGCTGCACCCCGTAGGGCTGGGAATAGTGTCTAAGATTCCCTCTCAGGGCCCCTTCGCTAAAAGCCCTTACTGATCATCGGCTTGGTGGGCTATTACCCCGCCAACAACCTAATCAGCCGCAGTCCCCTCCTCGCGCAAATTTTCAACGAAAAAGCATTCCAGCATTTTTCATCTATGGGATATTAGAGTCAGTTTCCCGACATTATCTCCCGCTCGAGGGCAGGTTAACTACGTGTTACTGAGCAGTTCGCCTTTCATCTCCGAAGAAACAAAAAAACTTGCATGTCTAAACGCAAACCAGATAGCCGCAACCGCCAGCAGGATCAACTGGATTTGTTCTGTGAATTGATTATAAAATCTCCCACAACACTCTCCTCCTGACTAATTACTATTTAAATTTAAAAAAATCGACGATACTTACATCAAATAATCTTGCATACCTCATACCTTAATGTATGCAATTGCCGATAATTTATTTTATTACCGACGGTAAACATTAAGGCACTCATTAAAGTTAACATCTTAATACTTTAGAACTAAAATTATAGGTATATAAACATTACGCTTTCATTTTGGTTATGTTTAGAGGCAATTCAGCATCCCAATAAATGACACAGCAACGCCATTCTAACAAACACACCATTTTTTGCTTGTCTGAAATAAGCAATTCTTTTATCTGTTTGTTCAATTTCAATAGGCAAATCAATCTCACTATCTTCTCCAGAAATTCTTGGAAGGGGATGCATAATCCTTGCATCAGATCGGATTAGATTAAAATTATTCATATTAATTACATACTTGCCTTTTCCTTTTTCATAATCCTCTTGGCTCATTCTCTCTCTTTGAATTCTCGTCATATAAACAATATCAACTTCACCTAGAACTTTATTTAAATCATCTTCTTCTCTAAATTTTATTCCCTTTTCTGTTAAGTAATATTTAACATCATCATCCATCTTTAAATTTTCAGGAGAAACAAAAATAATTTCAGGACCTTTATATTTACCAAGAAGATAACATAAAGATCTAACAGTTCTACCATGTTTTAAATCTCCAACCATTAAAATTTTCAAATCATCAATTCTCCCTCGCTCATCAAGAATTGTATACAAATCTAACAAAGCTTGTGTTGGATGTTGCCCACCCCCATCACCAGCATTAATAATAGGAACAGGACTTACTTTTGCAAACTTGCCAACTTCTCCAGTTATATTATGTCTAATGACAATAACATCTGAATAACCTGCTATAACTCTCGCGCTATCCTCGCTAGATTCACCTTTAGAAGCAGAAGAAAATTCTTTAGCATTTTCTGTTGTTATTGCTTCTCCTCCAAGTCTCCTCATAGCAGATTCAAAACTAAATCTTGTTCTAGTTGAAGGTTCATAAAACACACTAGCCATAATTTTACCAGTTAATTTTGGTTTTGCCAAAATTCCTTTTTTATCAATATCAGAAAAGTGTCTTGCACGTGAAAAAAGATCAGCAATAAGAATTTGATTTAATTGTTGGGATTCAATAAAATGTTTCAATCTTTCCATTAAAATATAACTTACTTAAAAGAGTATAAAAGTATTATTGAGGTGCAACTAAACTATCCCATCCTTCAATAAACTCATCAATCTCAGGAATCTCAACATCCATCTTTCTCTTCTCAGCATATAATTTAGCTAATAGATAAAACACCATTCCCAAACTCTTATAGCTTTTATTATTACTAGGTAAAACAACATCAATTCCTTTTGTGAAATTATTTGTATCACAAATTCCAAATACAGGAATCTTTATTTTATTTGCATCTACTAAGATGTTCTTATCAATCCAAGGATCACAAATAAATACTAAATCTTTTTCAAAAAAATCTTCAAGATTAGTATTTGTTAAGGTTCCAGCAGGATATTTTTTAGTAAATACTTTTATGCCTAAAAGGTCTCCAAACAATTTAGCAGCTTTCCATCCAGCTTCTCTTTTACAAGCAATAACCATTTGCTCTGGTGCAAATTTAGCAAGGTATTCAGCCGCTTCTTTTATTTTATCATCTTGCAAACTAGTATTAAACACAGCAAGCCCATCAGCCCTTCTTCTATAAACATATTTTCTCATACTAGGAGTTATTACTCTTGTACCTAAATGAATAGAAGCTTTCAAATAATCTTCAATTGGAACAAGCAAATCTTTTCTTTCTTCTTCCTCACCTTTAACTTTACTCTTAAGTTCTTTTATTCCTTCTTTCTTATCTCCAGAAACTTTTTCTTCTAAGGCCTTTGCCTTTTCTAATAATAATTCTTTCTTTGATTTTTCCTTAGCTTTTGTCTCTTTCTTTTCAACCTTCTTAACAGGAGCTTTAGCTGTCTTTTTCTTTACAATAGTTTTCTTAGTTTCTTTTTTATCTACCATATTAATATTTACTCCAGAAAGAACGCCTTTTTAAATGTTGTCAGACTAAAATTATTTATTGCTCTTCGCTATTACTTTCCTCAGAGCTTTCATCGTCTTCGTCGTCAGGAGCAAATCCAAGTTCTTCAGCTTTTTCTTGAATTTCCTTCTCAACTTCTTTTTCTTTAGCTTTAATCTCTTCGTCTTCTATTTTTTCTTCTTTAACATCTCTTAATTTTTCTTCTATCTTCTCAGGCATAGGTCTATCAACAGAAATAGGCAAAACACCTGAATTAAATTCTTTTTCAGCAATCTTTATAGAATCATATCTTGCTTCTTTCAAATCATCCTCTGTAAATTTTAATAATAACGGAGCATCCATTGCAATTTGAAGTCCTCTAGCCCCTAAAATCCGAGCAATTTCATATTTTGTAAATTCTTGTTTTTGTGCATTCATTTTAATATTTATTTCATAAAGTTATTAAGCTTTTTCATTGTGTCATCATACTTCCCAGGAAGCATATCCATGATTTTTCCAATCTCCTCTTTAGTAAATGGAGTTTCCAATCCCTTTTGACAGGAATTAACCATATATTTACCATTCCATTTTGAAATACCAAAAGTAACTTTACAATCACAAGCTTCCTCCTCCTCCCTTGTTGGTTGTAAAAGTAAATTCTTTCCTAATTTATAGAATGTAAATGAAATAGGCATTATTTCTTCTGATAATGGAAGTTTATCATTTGTCCTATTCTTATAGTCTGCTCCTGTTTCCTTTAAACCAGGGAATTTAGCATTATGCAATGCAGCAACACACCCAATTGAAGCAGCATCAAGCAAAGCACCGTCGTCATTTATAGGATAAATATCAACAATAACAGTCCATACCTTTTCACCTTCTTCTATAACTAATTTCTTAAAGTCTAACATTCCAGACTCTCTAATCATTCTATCCATTAATCTTGGAAGCTCAATAGCATTAAATTTTGGAGGACCAGACTCAAATCTTGGTGAAGCTAAAGGTAACAAATCTCCAGAAACCATCAGGTTTCCCTTATTTAATGAATCAGGATAAGGTGTTCCAACATCTAATTTAACTCCAACTATAACTTCTGTTTTACCCATTTTAACTCTAGCACTTCCTTCAGCCATGTTCGAAACATTATATTCAACTTCAAAGTCTTTCAAATCCAATAGTTTTCTACCATCAAATCTTTTTTCTTTCTCAAACATACTTCTTAACTTTTCTTTAGTCAAATTTGAAACTTTCATTGAACTCATTTTTCTCCCCCTATTTCTTTAAGTGCTTTCTTCTGAACTTCATAAATTTCCTGACAAGCTTTATCTCCTAAGTCCAAAGCTTCCTTAACACCTTCAGGAGTAATCTTTCCATCTAATTGCATTAATGTATATTCATTTGTTCCAGCAAGTTTAGCAAGTGGAAAATCAGTTGCACCTTCGCCTTCTTCATAATCTTCTTCATCTTTATCAACATCAACAATTATTTGTTCGTCTATTTTTCCTACAGCAACACTACTAATTAAGTTCTTCATAGGAATTCCTGCGTGAGCCAAAGCCATTGAAGCAGCATTTATTCCAGCAGTTCTTGTTCCAGCATCTGCTTGTAAAATATAAATTTGAACATCAACAACAGTATTTGGAAATGCCTTCAAATCTAATGCAGGCAATAAAGACCATTCTGTAACTTTAGAAATTTCATTACTTCTTCTTGAAGGACCAGGCCTCTTTCTTTCAGCAACTGAAAAACTAAGCAAATCATAATTAACTCTTAGAATTCCAGTGCTAGGGTCTTGCATGTGTTGTGGATGTAGTTTCCTAGGACCATAAACAGCTGCAATAGCAACAGTATCTCCGAATGCAAACATCGCACTTCCGTCGGCATTTGGAATAATTCCAACTTTAGCATCCATCTTTCTTAATTCATCAAACTTTCTTCCACTTACTCGTTTTACTTCTTTTACCATTTTATTTATTGAACCATTCCTCCATTTTATCTGTTAAACCTTCAACTTGAACTTTTTCAACTACAAACTCAATTGCATTTCTAGCTTTTATTTCACTATCATCATCCTCTCCTTTAACCCAAATCCATCCATTTTGTCCAACAGTAATATTACATCCTGTTTTTTCTTTTATCATTGTAATCATACTTCCTTCTCTTCCAATAACTCTTGGAACTCTGCTAGGATTGATTCTAAATACAAATCCACCTTCTAACTTTCCCAATCCTCTTCCTTTTAATGTTAAGTCAATTCCTCTTCCTTTAATGCTCCAAATCTTAGCTCCAAGCATATCACCAATTCCTAAGAATTGATCCATTTCATTCCTATTAATAAACCTTGGAGATTCATCAATTGGTAAAAACGCATTCCCTGCAGAATCAACATCTACTAACCAACCATTAAATAATACATCTGTTATTCTTCCAAGAACAACATTTCCTCTTCTAGGAATAAAAGCACCAGATAAGGGAATTACCTTAATCATTCTTCCTGCAACTTCTGCTAAGCCATATCTCTCAGCAACAACATCTTCGCCTTCTCTTTTAGAACCTTCTCCAGGCAAGTAATCCTCACCAGAAATAATAACTTCTCCAGGAACAACAATCCATCTCTTATTACCTTCAGAACTCTCTGATTCTTTATTTTCTTCTTTAGTCTCTTCGTCCATTTTATTCATAATAGTAAATTGCACCCAAGGATAATTATAATCTACCTTTGGTGTCTCTCTATTGAATTATTACTATAAAAAGGGGTTTTTAAAACTTTCTGCATCTGTATATATTTGAAAGTTTTAGACTCAAAAATCTCATTCACTAGGCAATTCTTCACTCATCACAGCCCCATGGGTAACTCCATTCAGCTTCTCATAGAAATCAATCTGCAATCCAGCCGGAATAGCCATAATAACTTGTAAATCTCCATTATCAAGCCATTCTTCTTTTTCCTTATATGTTTGAAGCAAACCATAAACTTGCCCTGTATATTGGGCAGGAATCACAAGCTTAACCCTCTTTAATTGAATGCTAATCGGGATAATTGGCTTCAGCTTCTCAACAACTTCTTTCATCTGTTGTTCTGCTGGCCTTCCATCAAAACTATAATGTATCTCATCAATAGCCCTCCTAATTCTATCTTCTGTATATGGCTTACCATGCTGGTCAACAGCATTTCTCAAAATTAAATCAACAACTTGTTTCACTCTCTTCTCTCTTTCGGAATCCCGGAATTCCTGAGGTTTTTGTATTTCACCTGTCTTGATTATTTTTTTTGCAACTTCATGTAAATCACTTGTTCCAAAATCATTCTCCAAATCACTTTGAGAGGCAGTAGTTCCTTTCTTGACATCATAATAAATAGCATTAGAATTCAAAGCCCCAGTAATATCGCCTTCATCATTCTTAACTTTCATCGCTTCATCAAATTCTACAGAAATCTCATATACTTTGCTTCCAATTCTTTTCCTCGCTTCAACAATTACCATGTTTAGAATCACTTAACAAACTTTTTAAGTTTATCTGGGCCAAGCCTTACTATTTTAGCATCTTGGTTTTTTATATAACAAACATCAAACCTACCAGACTCAAAGTTCTTTCCCATAATTTCTTTAAATATTTTCATAGTAAAAGTCAAACCTTGATCAATTGTCATATTTTCCTTAAAGTCCTTCCTTAATTTTTCCTTAATCTTTTCATCATCTTCTCCAATTGCATTTGCCTTATATGCAAAAAAGTTTCCTGTAACATCTGTAGTGTATAAATGGGGCTTTCCTTTACCTACTCCAGCAAGCATAATTGCAACACCATAAGGTCTTGCACCACCATACTGTGTAAACATTTGCTTATTATCTGCAATCATTTTAATCACAGAAATTGGTTCAATAGGTTCATCATAAGTAACTCTATTTTGCTGAGCTAATAATTGGGATTTATCTACTAAAATCCTGGCATCAGATGAAATTCCAGCAGCCGTAACCACAACATGTTCGTCAATTTCAAAAATCTTACTAGCACTTTCAGGAGCAATTAATTTATCTCTTATTCTTTTATCTGCAACAATCACAACACCATCACTACATGTTAATCCAATACTTGTGCTTCCAAGTCTAACAGTTTTCTCAGCATATTCTACTTGTAATAAATGCCCATCAGGGGAAAACATAGTCGCAGCTCTGTCATAGCCCATTGCTTGATGTTGCATCTCCATTGGCATCTCCACTTTATCTATTACCTCCTTGTAAAGTGGAGGCTAGAAAATATTTTATTTTCTTTGTTTCCATTTTTGTATTTTTTAACTCCTTTATTAAAATAAGATATATTGGTTTAAATAATTGCGTATTTAAACTTTGCTCTGTTATCTCTTCAACCCAGCAAGCGTCCCAGAAACCTTCAAAACCTCAAGCTTATCAGCAGAAATAGCGAAAGCAGCCTTAACATTATCTAATTCCCTCCTATTAATTGCAATAATCCAATTCTTGTTTTTCTTTACAAAATTAGGCGTAGCCTTGGCCCAGCCAAGAATTCCTATATAATCTAATATAGCCTTTTCAATATCTTTTTTACTTCCTGAAACTAACAAATATCTTCTTTTTATTTTAGCAGAGGGTTTTTTCTTTAACATTATTCAATTATAGTCTTATTAGCAATTAAATTAACAGTCTCTTTAAAGGCATCACTTTCTAATGCAAATCCAAGACTTTCAGCACCCCCAATCTTAAAGTTATTAACACCAATAACTTTTCCTTCTTTATTAATTAAAGGACCTCCAGAGTTTCCAGGATTTAATGTAACATCTGTTTGAATATAAGCTCTTAATCCATTAGGGCCCTCTCTATCTAATGCAGAAACAATTCCTTCTGTAACAGTAAATGAAAGACCAAGAGGATTTCCAATAGCCACAACAGTTTCTCCAACTTGAATATTATCGCTTTCCTCTAATTCCAAATGATCAAACACACCAGCCACTTTTAACAAAGCAATATCTGTAAATTCATCAACCCCTACAATTTCTGCATTTAATTCTCTCCCATTATAATCAATTAATTTAACAAAATTAGCCCCTTGAATAACGTGCCAATTAGTTATAGCATATCCTGATGAATCAATAAAGAATCCAGAACCTCCAGATCTGTCTGTTGCAACACTAACAACACCCATAATTGATTCTTCAATAACACCTGAAAAATCATCTTGCGAAGATTTTAACAAATTAATCTCTTCCTGAATACTATTCTCTTGTTGAACAATAAGACTACTTAATTCATCAACATTAGACCTTAATTCTTGCCTTACATCTTTTACTTCTTCGCTTAATTTACCTTCAAAATAATCAGATATCCTTTCTTGTTCTGCAATCATTCTAGATCCTTGAGAAGTAAAAACAAAAAATGTAGCAATCTGAAATACCAAAAGTAATATTACTGCCCCATATAATACATTCTTATGTCTTTTCAACCTCTTTATATGATGGTGCATAAATCATCTTATTCACGAAGGTATTTATAATTTCCTAATGCAAAATTATTATAAACTGCCATTTCTTATTAACATCATGTTAAAGATACATACCATTGGCGGATACGATGAAGTAACAAAGAACATGACTGCTTTAGAATGCAAAAATGACGTGATTTTATTTGATATGGGTTTATACTTGCCAGCGATTATAGGGGTTCAAGAAAAAGAGAAAAATCCAACAGAACAATGGATGCGCTCAATAGGAGCACTCCCAGATGACCTTTATTTAGATAGAAAAGGATTAAGAAATAAAGTTAGGGCCGCATTAATTTCCCATGCTCATTTAGACCATGTTGGTGCTGTTCAATATCTTGCTCCAAGATACAAAGCTCCTGTTTTAGGAACGCCATTCACAATGGAATTATTAAAAACATTATTAGAAGATAATCAACAATCAATACCAAATAGAATCATACCAATACAACCAGATGGAACATACAAAGTAAAAGGCAAGGATTCTGATTACAAAGTAGAGTTCATAAATATAACACATTCAACACTTCAATGCGCTTTAATAGCAGTTCATACTAAGGATGGAATAATATTATACGCAAACGATTACAAAATGGATAAAACTCCTGTTTTTGGAGACCCTCCAAATTATAAAAGACTTAAACAATTATCAAAGATTGGAATAAAGGCATTAATTTCAAATTGTCTTTACGCACCAGCAAACAGAAAAACACCTTCTGAAAATATAGCTCGTAAAATGTTAGAAGAAGTTCTTTTCACAATGGATAATCAAAACTCAGGATTAATTGTCTCAACTTTCTCATCACATATTGCAAGAATAAAATCAATAGTAGAGTTCGGAAAAAAACTAGATAGGGAAGTAATTTTACTTGGAAGAAGCATGAACAAATATGTTTCATCTGCAAGAAGAGCTGGAAAATCTCCATTTAAAGGACAAGTTCAAATGGCAAAGTTCAGACATCAAGTAGAAAAATCATTAAGACAGGCAAATCAAAATAAAAAGAATTATATGATTGTTTGCACAGGACATCAAGGAGAACCCGGAGCAATTTTAGATAGATTATCAAGAAATAAATTACCCTATAAACTATCTTCAAAAGACCAGATAATCTTTTCATCTAAAACAATTCCAAGCCCTGTAAATTTAGAAAGCAGAGCTCAATTAGACCAAAGACTAAAGAAATTTCATCCAAGAATTTTTGATAATGTGCATGTTTCAGGACACGGAGGAAAAGAAGACATTCGTGAACTAATAAAAATAACAAACCCAGAGCATTTCATACCATCACATGGAGACTGGAAAAAAACAAGGGCTGGAATGGATTTAGCTTTAGAAATGGGTTACAAAAAGAATTACAATGCACACTTTATGATAAATGGTAAAAATCTTATATTAAAATGAGAAAAGATATTTTTGGAGGACTTAAAAACGCTCTTGAAAGAGGAGATGATTTAGAAAAAGCAGTTAGATCTTTTATAACAGCCGGATATCAAGAAACAGAGGTTAGAGAAGCAGCACAAGCATTATCTTCAGGAACTCCAATAAAACAAACACCAGGCACAATGCCTAAAAAATCAAAAATGGCTTGGCCTGTTCAGAAAAAACAACAAGCTCAACTACAACAACAAAAAATTCAACCATTGCCACAACAAATGCAAACCCAGTCATATCCTACAACACAACCCCCAATGCAACCTCCAATACAGCCATCACAACAAATGCAACAGCAACAAGCTCAACAATTAAAAATGCCAAAAACTCGTAAAAAAATGGATTGGAAACTAATTATCCTTGGCTCTGCATTATTTATATTGATTATAGTTTTATTATCTTCTATTTTATTCAAGGACGCAATAACTTCTTTCTTCTCAGGATTCTTATGATAGTTTATCAGCCATCTGATGATTCTTATTTACTTTCTTCTGTTATTCCAAAATATGCGCCTAGGAAGTCATGCTTAGACATGGGCTCTGGCTCTGGAATTTTAGCAGAAGCTTGCAAGAAAGCTAAAGCATCTTTAGTCCTA
>PJEL010002493.1_pt1 | contig 16735 bp, 12 predicted proteins | sample 1853271 | NCBI WGS metagenome assembly PJEL01 (sample SAMN08108733, study PRJNA415343) | Invertebrate metagenome, whole genome shotgun sequencing project. | host: Globobulimina | place: Sweden: Gullmar Fjord | collected 2015-08
GTGGGGCATCCAAGGGTGGAAGCATACCTGCAAACTTCAAATCCGGATGCATCGGGATCAAAGATTTGCGCAGATATTGAGGAGTTTCCATGAATTGTAGGACTCGAGCAAATAGAGCTGCTGCTGTATTGATTTCATTCTGGCCATGCTTTGGACCATCATCAAGGACTATAACTTCATCGACATTGAAGATAGCTGCAGCTCTGGCAATTTGGCCGGCAAGCAAGGTTCCTAACTCTTGACTCGCAGTATTTTCTATGCATGAAGCTCCAATAGCTACAGAAATTGTCTGAGGAGAGATACTGGAGGGTAAAATAACGAAAGATTGACGTTTGCATAAGCCGAGTTGCATGACATGCAAGTCTGCATACCGCATACCTTTTGGATTTATCGAATTTTTGCCTCTTTCCCATTTTTAAAACATTGAAATTCAATAATATTCAGATGGTTTGGCCGCCATTCAACGAAATGCAGCAGTAGACAGTGGCCATGCAGTTTTGCGGGTCTGGCTTTACAAATACAAAGTCATTCAACGACGATCTATCAACGGAATGAATTGTCGAATTTTATTTTTTCAATATTTTCATCAATGATCCACTAGATTGGCGCGAGATTAATGAGAGATGGATCCACCAAAGCATTCCTAGTGTCAGACCACAAGTGGCACTAAGGATTATTATCCCTGCCTGTATCTCTGAGACATTTTCCAGAGATATTTTGGCAGACATTTTGCTGTCTGATTTTTGCTGCTTTTGATTGAGATATATTCGCTCGAATATCCCATCTGAACCTTCACCTATTACTATCTGAATTTGCTTTGGTTTAAATCCATTTGCTGTAACCTCCACTAAATACTTCCCAGGAGCTAGAGGACGATAAAATTTACCAGTGTTAGGATCAGTTGTTGTGTTCAAAAAACTTTCTTCAACTTTGATAGATGCGGCAATTGGTATGTTTTCCTTGCCTGTCTTTCTGCCTGTGCTGTGAATACCATAAACTATTCCTGTGAAACCACCATGTGATGTCCTCATAATGAAGTCAAGCATGGACTCGCGATTATCTTCGAACAAGCTGGGGAGTGTAGATTCTTGTGGCCATTTTCCCTCACTTACTTCCAATGTAAGCTCCATACAACTACCTACGATATAGTTCCAATCCTGCATGCTTCCATAAATTGGGTACCAATTTGCACCATTTGTGATACCTCCTTTGGGGAATTCTTTATTGCTAGGGAGAGACATTTTCCTATGATAAGAGGCATAATGTGATGCTAAATATTTAAAAGTCTCGTCGTCTGGGCTGGCTTGGTACGTTGAAGATTTATCCTTTGATCCATCCCATGGGTAATTTGCAACCAAAGCACCCTCATGGATGGCAAGACTTGACACAAACGGTCCCCTCTCAAGCATCCAATCCATGAGTACCTGAGTTTCCTTCTGTTCTTTTCCTGACCTGGGCAGCCAATTGGAGCACGCTCCCTCATTGAATCTATCAGGAAAATCTCTGTTTAAATCAACTCCGTTTGAATTCCCTCGCTTTCGAAGAGCAAAACCATCCGGATTTAGAGTGGGTATCAACCACAAATCCACCTTGCTCAACACAGAAATTGCTCTCTCGTCTCCCTGATCCTTCATATCGCAGAGCCATTCAGCCAAAGCTATCGTGAAAACCCTTCCTGTCGGCTCATCTCCGTGCAAATTTCCTACAATTTTGACTTTTGGAAGACCTTCATACCCTTCCCCAACATATTTAGACATGTGAATCGCAAGAATATCTTGATCTGACACAGACTGTCCTATCTTTTCTATTTTCATGAATTTTTTGCATCGTTTCTCAAGACCTTTCAAGTGTGCTGTCAGATCTGAATTATTTTGATAGGTCCAAAGTTTGGGATCCGTAGGCTTCCATTTAGTTTCTTTCGTATCTAGTATAGTTCTATCTATATTAATACTGTTTGATGCATGCATAAATTCATAACTATCAACATGACCGGAATTCGCGTGCACCACATGAAGGAACCCAACGACCAGTAGAACAAAAAGTCTCTGTCGGGGACGAGCACCCGTGTGAAGCCTCAACATGGTATAAGATACTACTGTAATTGGTTTGTATACACTGAGGGATACGTGGTATCTTATATATACCATGGCACGATCGCGTGAGAATTTAAAATGAATTTTAAATATTTAAATTCGGATTTTCGAGCATATGATCATGCATGATTTTCACGCCTGTGAATGTGAAAATTCGCACTAAATCTACACGATTCTTACACTTGATCGCCTACAAGTGTAAGAATCCTGCAAAACGAATTCCGCAGATGTTTGCATTCAAGTGAACAAAATATTCAGTGGGAAATACACTGGCGACGCAGATGACGTATCTTAGTTTTCTGAATATTAATGTAAATATCCTATAGATGGATGAAGCGACATAGACTTTGACGATTATGTCAGAGAGTTCTCTAGTCTCCAGTGAGTTTGTAACCCTGACAGGACCAACCCTGACAGGACACCAGGGTCCTGTACTATCGATTCGGTTCACGAGAGATGGAGATTATTGTCTATCAACTGGTAAAGATAGGAGCATACGATTATGGAATCCCCATAAGCGTCTACACATTACTGAGTATAGAGGTCATGGATATGAGGTGAGGGATGTGACTGTGGAGGCAGATAACAGCAAGTTTATCTCCTGCGGGGGCGATAAACATATATTTTTGTGGGATGTATCCACTGGAAAAGTAATGAGGAAATTCAGAGGCCATACCAGCGAGGTAAACTCTGTTTGTTACAGTAGCAACTGCAACATTTTTGTATCAGGAGGATATGATCAGACTATAAGGGTATGGGATTGTAGATCCAGGTCAACAAATCCCATACAGGTTGTAAAGGTGTGCCAGGACTGTGTTATGTCCGTTCGATGCCTAGAGACAGGTGATATTTTAGCTGGTAGTGTAGATGGAACAGTCCGTAGATTTGACATTAGAAAGGGTTCGATTGTGACTGACCTTGTGCATCATCCAGTGACAAATGTTGATATTTCTAAAGATGGAAGGTACACGCTAGCATCTTGCATGGATGGGTGTAACAGATTGCTGGACAGCAAGAGCGGTCAACTGCTAGGTACATACAGGGGCCATGCCCATTCATGCTCAAAAATAGAGTCAATCTTTTCTCCTGATGAAAGCAAAATCATAGGAGGCTCTGAAGACGGTGGTGTCTTCTTCTGGGACTTGCTGGATGGTAATGTTGTCGAGAAGCTTCAAGGTCATTCTGCAGCCGTGACTAGTTTGAGCATCACTGAGACGATGATGGCAACTTCTAGCGTTGACGGCCTAATCAAGATTTGGGGATGGAAATAGACGAAATAAACTGCACAAAATAGGTCATTATTATTTCATGTAATTTATTATATTTTGATTCAGAGTTTTATGTGCTTGTAATTGTTAGCGATAGACGAGGACTGTAGATCTTTTGTCATCTGAAACAGTTTAAAATTGGTGCCCTTGTAAACAGTGGAGCCTCTTCTGCGAGGAAAAGAATCAAAAATCTTCTGGATCAAAAACAGGGAAAGATTTTGAAAAGCAAAAGGACCTCTAGTGGCTTGAGCATGAAGCCAAGTGGTAACTACCACAAGCTTGATATGCTGTCGAGATACCGAACCAAGTTCCTTGTGGGACTCGCCGTGGTATTTTTTACTGCAACTTGCCTCTTGCCCAAGAAATTTTTTGGAACTATATCTCCTGCCTACTCTGGAGCACCTGGTAAGGTGAAAACTGCCACGGATCAGACAGGCTCCAGAGACAGTAGCTATGCTATAGTCATTGATGCTGGTAGCACTGGGAGTAGGATACATATATTTAGGTTTCTAAATGTTGCGGGCGAGCTTGAGCTTGAATTCGATGAGTTTGATCAGCTCAAACCTGGTCTTAGCTCTTATGCTGATAAGCCAGAAGATGCGGCCAAATCGTTGAAGCCCCTATTGGACAAAGCACTGTCCACGGTGCCCAAATCTGTGAGTAAGTCGACTCCAATCATGGTAGGGGCTACAGCCGGACTTCGACTGTTGCCTGATGGAAAAGCTGATATCATTCTCGACCATGTCAGGAATTATCTTGAAAAATACCCCTTCTCGTTCACCAAAAATGATGTCAAAATCTTGAGTGGTCAAAATGAGGGAGCCTTCTCATGGCTCACATTGAACTATCTACTTGGAAATTTGGGGAAGCCTTATGACCAAACTGTTGCTTCTATCGACCTAGGGGGTGGTAGTGTTCAACAGGCATTTGCTATGAGCCCGACTGAGATGAAAGATGCTCCAGAGCCTGATTATATCACTTCTTTGAGGGGAGGAGGGAAAAAATATAGTGTGTATGTTCATAGCTATCTTGGATACGGCTTGATGGCTGCCCGAGCTGCTGTACTAGAAATTGATCCAAATGGACCTGAAGATGATTCTCATCCTTGTATCCACGAGGGATTCAAAGGAAAGTACACGTATGGCAGTGAAGTATATGCTGCTGAAGGAAAGGAGACAGGGGCCCAGTACGACCAATGTATGGCCACAGTGCTGTCCGCATTGAAGAAGGATGAAAATTGTGGGGCTCCACAGCCTCAATGTTCCTTCCGAGGAGCTTGGAGGGGTCCCAGAATACCTGATGTTTTCTATGTTTCTTCCTACTTCTGGGATAGAGCAGCTGATGCGGGACTTCTGGACGATGAGAAGGACACGCATGCAGTGGTATCACCAAAGCACTTCAAGTCGCTTGCTGAGGATGTATGTGATCTAGATGTACATTCAGTGAAGAAAACATATGATAGGATTCAAGAAGAGCACTCCCCTTATTTCTGTTTAGACTTGACGTACGCACATACCCTCCTGACTGGTGGATTCAACATCCCTGAAGAGCAAGAAATCACACTTGTCAAAAAGGTCAAATACAAGGGTGATTATGTTGAGGTAGCATGGGCTCTTGGAGCGGCAATTAATATGCTATCGTAAGTAACATCTGTGTAATATAATATTAATACGCTTAAACAAATGATGATCTTGATAAAATTGCATCCATCTATACTAGTATACCAGTACAGTATTATTCTCGAGGCCTTCCATTTGGTGCAGGTGATGTGAAAGGCTTGGACGCCGCGAGCTCTCGATCAAAATGATCTGAACCTGATCTCGAGAGGGGAAGGGGCGCATTGCTCGCCCTCATCTTTTCTATTTTTGTTTGAGAGTACATGATAAAACCTAGCATCGCCAAGACACAGCCCAATAACATTTTGGAAGTGAATTCCTTTCCTTCATCTAGAATCAATGCTGACAGGATTAACAAACCTACTATCTTGATTTCTCCCAAGACAGTTGTGGTGACAGCAGAGCTTCTCTTAATCATGAGAGAATGCACTAAGTTATACGTGACAGCATTGATACTGCTCAATAACATGATGCCCAGAACATTGCCAAAATTATCTGCAAGGTATATCTTGAATGCAGCCAACTCCCTCCACGCCATAAATGGAGCAAGGCAGAGCAAGGACACGGGCGCTGTGTAGAATGTCAACCTGACTACGTCAAGCTTTTCAGATAACAACTTCCCACTAAAAGTCATCATGGCTCCATTGCAGACCGTACCTATGATACAGAACAATATGGCGTGTGGTTTACCAGAAATTGTTCCCTGCCAAACTGCAATCATAACTCCTATGGTCAACACAACCAGAGAAGTGGCTTCTTTCTCACTCGGCATTTTTCCTTCTACAAAAATGGCTAATATGCACGTGATCACCGGAATTGATGATCGGATAACTTGATTCAAGGACAAACTTATGTCCAGCAAGGAGATGTTGTTGAGAGCAATATTTAGGGCCATGAATGATCCAATGTACAGCACACCCTTCCATTGCTTCTGCAATGTTTTAACATGGGTATCTAAAGGAATTTGAAGGGCAAATGGAGCTAGAACGAGAAAACTGAACGACATGTGAGCAGATGTTAATGCCAATGGAAATGCCAAACCATAATGTCCCAACGCCCACTACAAATCAGCAAGATTGAGAGTGAAAACATGACAACGGCAGCATATATAGTACATGTATAGTGGAAATATACCTTATTCATCAAATTCAGCGACGTATTTAAAGTAAGGTACACTGCGATCAGTAGCACCAAACTTGCCGTGGAGCCTTTGCTAAATTCTAATCCACTCATTGTATTGTCAAAAGAGCAGCAACTATTCTGAAGTAACTAATCGAAATTTTATGCCAGTAATACGGCTAAAAGGGAGGGAGATTTGGATGCCTGAGACCTATCCCTCACGCAGCCAGATTTCCTACGAATTGATCCAATATTCGTAAGACCAATATTCGTAATAATAATAGAGCGATGCACAACTATCTAATAATGCTAAATTATTATTTTCAAGTCATCTGAACTGAAGAACTCATTTAAGACACAAAATTGGTCAATAGTTTTTGGCGCCAAGGTCAACGATGGAAAAAATGATATCGATTTTCTGATGTCAGTTGTACAACTGGCCATTGCCACCATCATGGCATGGTGACATACATCAACACTTGTTTTTATAAACAAAGTGGGATTTTTTATCATAATGAAGAACTAAGTGAGGGGCATATCACCAAGATGTCTTCACAGAATCACCAAAGTGGTGACCTTCCTCAGAACAGAGGTACTCAAGTGTCAGCAAATGCGTTCTACGCGGGAATCGTCGACTCGTTGAGACCTTTACAAGTGCGAGCTGGTCAAATTCAGTCACAAGCTATGAAAGATCAGGCATCTCGTATCGTAGAATGGGAGCAGTCGGAGAGACCCGTGTTACGAGACCATGCAGTCGGGATGAAACGGACGATGCAGTTGCTGGCAAAAGAGGAGGCCGTTCTTAAACAAAGAGTGGCTAATCTGGAAAGCAGTAGTGTAAGGAATTGTCCTGGAACCAGCACTGGATTCAACGTGATTCGCTCTAGAGTAGATACTTGTGGGAGACCGTTGGAAACAGAGGCACTCAAGAGTGAACGCGAACGTTTGGCCGCAGCTCTGAGGAAATTCGACGTAGAGATAGCATCTGCCAAGGCTGAGATTGCCACGAACACTCGCAAAGATGAAATAGAGATTTGGGAAACCAAGCTTGTGGCCATGCAGGTGAGTGATGAGCTTTAGTTTGATTTGAGACTAATTGAAAGCATTTCATGAGTCCTTTTGCTGTTTACAGGATACTAAAAGAGTATATATAGACGAAATTAATCTGATTGAAGTTGAACTGCTCGGGAGAGAGCATTATGAAAGGATGGAGACTGATAGGCTACGGGCAGAAGAGACTGGACTGGCACAACTCAAGAGGCTTCAAGAACACGAGCTACAGACGAGGATGAAATATAACAAAGCTAAACATCAATATTATTTTCCAAAGGAGAAGGGTTTCAACATTACCTTTGGGGGAGGTGGGATATTTGGAGCATGCAAAGATATTTGCATATCTGAAATACATGGAAATCTTACGATTGTGGCAGAGCCCGGAGAATTTGGCTCAAAAGGACCTATCACACCTGCTCGAGTTGTTGTTACTTTTCAAGCAGCTACAAAGCCGGACGGCAATGAAAGATCGAAAAATGCTGTTGAAAAGCAATCTCCAAGAAAGGGTGAAAAAAATGAAACACATGGGAATGATAAGGAAAAAACAGCACCTGGCGTCGATCCTAGTATAGAAAATGATCATATGGGTGTGAAAAAGACTGAATACAGATCGGATAGTGATACAAGTAGTTCAGTATTAGAAACAGGTGTAGAGGGGGGTAGGGAACATTCTCCTCAGAGAGGATTTGACAATAATGAACCCCCTAGGGGTTTTGCCAAGCGTTTCTTGCGAAGATTGGGGAGGAAAAAGGAAAAGTATCAATCAGGAAGAGATCCAGCGCAATTAGATCCTCTGCCAGAAGATTCTGAAGTCAATCCCCCAACAAGATCCCTAGCAAAAAAATTGTTGTCGAGGAGGGGTGGAAGGGGCTCCAAAAAACAATCTAACTCTGATTTGGACGGTTTATCATTTCGAGGCAATAGATTATTCACAACCGATAGCAATGTAGGCCCCCAATCAACTATCGATGACTTGGAATCTATGGATAGCTTTGTTTCAGAAGATATTGATGATACTGACCCTGAAGCTGCATCTGGAACCATTGGCAATGGATACGATCTTGACTCACAATTTGATAGTCAAATTTATCCCAAGCGTGAGATGGATAAAGAGGACCCTTCCCTGACAAAAGAGTCTCTGCAGAAGATTGAGCAGCCGGAATTTGCTGTCCAAGAAGAAAATGCACCTGGGCCTTCGTTTGAAAAATCATCCTCGAGGGCATCGAGATTTTCTACTATGAGGACTGTAAGTAGGGGTAGCTGGCTATTAGATTCAGTTGGATCGGATTCGCATGACGTTTTCGATGATGAAATGACTACAACAGTAGAAGTAGATGATCCAGATATCCAGACTGATGAGATTTCTGAGGGAGAAAAGGCTATTGGTGGGATGCAGGGCGTTTATTGTAATGGCAGACTTTCTGGTTTTGAGCTTATTGGAGAGAAAGGGTCGAAAGTTCCAAATTTGACAATCGGGAATGCAGATGTGAGTGCTACAGTATTTGTGAAGTTTGTGTTTGAGTATGACAAAGATCATGGGTGGAGACCTGGCCAGAAGCCACAAGACAGGCCAAAATTTCATGTTGAGAAGCTCAAATACACCATTGAGGGTAATAATGTCCCAATGCCACCAACACTTATCAAGCACATCCTTAGAGTTGCCATTCCAGGACTGATTCAGAGACGCCTTCTTCTGCTTTTACCAAAGGAGCTGGGTGAATATGTTCAAACTGCTAGAAGAGGATTCACATTTGATGCTGATGTAGGTCTTGTAGGTCCTTCTTTATCTGTTCTAGATGTAGACATTGGGTTTGAAATAACTGGACCTGAGAAGTCAGAAAAAGAAGCAAGGAAGCAGCAGGCCAAATTTGAGGCTGCAAAGGAAGCGAGAAATATGCTGGGTTTGAGTTTACCACAGGCTCAAATCCTCAGTGAACTATTCGGTGGCAGATATGCATTGCTGCAACCACCAAGGGCAGCTTCTATTTCAAACTTGATTGCATTCAAAGCTAAATACGAATCGCATCCAAAGCTATTTGATCAGCTCTGCACGGTGCTCAATGCAGCCTATCACATTTTCGTAAAAAATGTCTCCCAACCTGGTATTTCTGACTTTTCATTCAAAGAATTCATGGATGTTGCTGTCGCTAGAGTTCGGAAAAAGCCAGCCAAGGCCAGGATAGTTGTTCGGAATATTGATATCTCAGTCAATGCAGACGCAGTGGTAACAGCAATACATGATTTTACGCAGAGAGCAATCGAAGAGATTGTAATTAAAGGTCCGATGTCAGATCCATCTGCTACTTTAGAAACCATGAGAGAGAGTATTTCAGAGGATTTGGATGTGCTACATGCTTGGCACGTCTTTGCACTTCGTGAACTGGAACATTTTAAGTCTAAATTCAAAACTGCGGGTGGTACGGTACTTTTAGCAGCAGATAAAAGTGGGCTTGTAGCCGGGATCGAAAACAGCCACTATGAAGGACCTTTGAGGCTGAGATTGCCAGTGTCAGTTCCATTGGACCAGGATGGAGCTATCAGTTTTGAAATTCCTTTGCCTTCTCCAGCAGGAAGCTTGGGTGTGGTACGTCCTCATAATGTTATAATAATACAAATTAGAATTAGAAATTAGATGGTTTTGTCTATTTGTAGTTTATGGATAACTTTAAAGGTCTGACTGTGCCATGCCATTTAAGACCTCCTGTTCAGGCAATAAATTGGGTTGAGTTGAGTCCAGACACCGCGATCAACGAAAACATGGCTAATAGAGTGTCTGCAGCTATCAATGAAATCCAAGAAGTTTTGCAAGAACTGGAAAATATCATCAAAGAAGACAATATGTATGAAGATGACAATGACGCAAGAAGGGCCCTCACTCAACCAAGAACAATGGTTGGAGACAAATTAGGCCGGATGATTATAAACAGACTCAAAGTAAAAGTTCGATTGGATGAAAGGAGAATCGGGGAAATTATGTCTGGACTGGACAGTAGCACCCTAGGAAGTGATGATGCATTCCGCAATACTGCAGGACGCATTATTAGTCACCTTGGGGATGTCATGAACTTTGGTCTTGTCCCCTCTACAAGCACAGCAATATTGCTTCCATCTGATACTCCCTCCAATCCCGATAAATATCTGATGCACTTAGAGTCCACGGATATAAGCCGCCTTCGAGCAGATGTCCAGAGCCTTGGTTTCCAGAGTGCTATTACACCTGGTGGCGGTATCAGACTAATTCATGCTCTGCTGCGTGGAGCTGGTATTGCTTTTCTCGGAAAATCAAGCGAAGAACTTCTAGACTTACGCCATAGAATGGAGGGCTGGTACAGCCTGTTGACCAGGGATGCTTTGAATTTGTCAATGTGTATTGACACCTCTGGGGAAGTTGTAGATGGAGTGTTCATTGCCTCCTTCAGAGGCACAGCTGAAGACGGAGCAGTGAGGACCACCAGTCCTCTGATTATGACGAATGAGTTAGATCTGGTTCCCTTGGGCAAGGCAATGAGAGGCGATCCGCCGGAGAAGGAGGATGAGTGACTCTCTCTTAAGAGAGAGTTACAAAGCTTTGTAGTCTAGATGGTTGGACACACAAGATCTGGATGACAACATTGCCATCCGCCTGAAATATCGCGATCAAAATGTATTAATTTTATTTTCATGTGAATTATAGAGTTCAATTAAGTCGTGTTCTCCTCGTATTCGTTAGCAGATAGTACGTGTAGCCCTACAGAGCGGAAGAGCATAATGATTAGTTGTCGACCTTCTTTTGCTAAGTTGGGCGCTCTGCATGCCAAAAATAAGTACAATCAGTCTTTTATAAGTCACTTTTCGTCAAATCGAGTGGTGAGGGTGAATGCCTTCAGGTAAGTGTTGCACTGACAAACGTTATCTTTGATATTGCTCCTTTTGGTTGCCAACGAGACAATCCTATTAAGGATTTGCGGGCATGTGTGGAAGAAATTCACTGTGTCTTCGTCGCTTTCAGGGTGTATACTGGCGATGATATGACTGAAGAGGATCTGGAGGCGCAGGTCGAAGCTTTCATGAAAAGGCAGGCAGAAATTGAAGGTGGTGAATCTGTCCGCAAGGCTGAGCCAGGGAAAATCTTGGGTGAAGATGAGGTTAACGAAGAAGACGCGAAGACTTACTGTCGTGAAATCGTTCAGGTCATGAAATCTTTGAAACAGAATAGAGATATGACTGTGAACGAAATCAGGCTAACTGTATCCATTGAGGATCCACGGGCAAGGGAGCAGAGATTGATGGGAATCGAGGATTCCCGAGGGGTTTCACGAGATGAAATGGCAGAAGCATTGGCTGAAGTATCAGAGGGTAAGATTCCAAAAGATAGAATTGCTCTTAGGGAATTACACAAAGAAATGATTAACTGGCCATTTCTTGACTTAGAGGGTTCAGAACCATCTGGTAAGTGTTTGACCTCCACTTCTTTATTGTGATGCCAAACAACATTCTAACAATTCGCTAGTTTAACGCAGGTGTACAGTCTTTAGCTCCTCCAACAACACCAGCTGATGATGATGCTTCGACTCCATGGAGACGTGAGCCCGAGGCAAGACCGCCAATTGGAAGAGACCCAAAAGAAAAGCCATCTGGAATAGCTGATATGCTACCAGACTGGGTTGGTTATGGAGCATTGTATACTGTGTCTATCGCACCAGTATTGATTGCCCTTAGTGTTATTGCTATTTTATTCTTCAACTCTTTGAGATAAGTTACATAACAATAAATCATTTTTTGTCAACTATGCGAAGCATACATCTATCAGCCAAAAAATTAGAGGCACCCAGAATTCTCTCTGTTTCTAAGTCTACGTACATTAAGCCAGGGCAAATTTTCGTCAATTCTGCCTCAAGTCTATCGATCTCTTCTCCAACGGTACTGATAATCCCTCTACCAAACTCAATAAGGGCCATGTCCATTGCATCCCTGAGCATTTCATTTTCATTTCCCGGAGCTGCACATGCAGCTTCCATTATATCTTTGTATATCTCTTCTCTCGACAGGGACTCTAAATATCGATGTACTATTCTATCACCATTCCACTGGATATCAGCCTTGAACCTGTATAAGCCATCCCCTATTTCCTCACTCATAGGATTTAAAACACAGAGTACCATTGGGTCTGATTTCAGGTGATTCACCAAGGCTTTTTGAAGAGTCGGCTCTATGGCCTGACCGATCAAAAATCTCTTGTAATTTCTAATCAGGGCCAGAGCAACGCCACCCATCAGCAAGCCCACACTTATGCTCCCAAGGGCATCATACATTGGATCACCTGTCATCAAAGTCAGGTATGAAGCAACCCCAGCAATCCCTAAACCAATGACCGCACCAGTATCTTCTGCCAATACTGCGCTAGTTGCAGGATCCCTACCGGATCGAATATGCGCCAAGAGATCCTTCCCACTCTTCGTGGCTCCATCAGTCAGAATCTTATATGCTACCCTCAAAGAATATGCCTCAATCGCTGCTGACAATCCAAGAATGTATAAACTATATTCCATGTGCTCTAAAGTAGGTGGATCAATCAGTGCTTGCACACCATGAACTATGGTAGCTCCACTTCCAAGACAGAAGACGCTGACTGCGCTCATCAAAGCATATATGTACTTTTCTCTATGGAACCCATATGGGTGTTGCTTTGTTGGCGCCCTCCGACTCTTCTCTACCCCTGCCTTGAGCAAAAGTTGGTTAGCAATATCAGCAAGAGAGTGAACTGATTCTGCTAGCAAAACTCCGGAGCCTGAAAAATACCATGCCCCCATTTTGGCTGTGAAAATAGCACCGTTAGCGACAACAGCTGTGTTGACAGCCTTGAGCTCGTTTTTTTGATCGGTGGAATCAGCAGTGCCGATATGGTGCTTCATTCTGCGATTCTCAAAATATATCTTCCTTGAATATGAGAATCTGTCGATAGAAGGGCTTATCTGGCGCCCACATGAGAAACCCCGCGAGACGTCAAACCCAAAATGCCGTTGTGACTTTGACTGGTTGCAATCAGGCCCCAACAGTGCATGATTCAACAATCCGATGCAACCTGGAAAAATAAAATCACCATGACTCCCATTTCTAAGCATCCATGTTGCGGCAATGGACCGCAAGTGGAGGACCTCACTAGACAGTTTCTTCTGCATCTCAGTGCTCCAACTAGGTTACTTCTGACATCGATCCAATCATTACATCCATATCTACACCAATTTCAACCTTACTATCAGGCCAGGATGTGTTTGCAATCATTCATTTATACCATGGGGACCTGCTTAAATCGATGTGTCTTGAAAGGCCACTCGAGTGACTGAGCTCAGTCATGACTGTGGCCTTTCCGTGATCACGTGACCGTGCACGGTGACTGTAAAGTCTAAATTTAGAGAACCCCATTTGCACTACATAGTGCATTTCTAATGGTGCATCAATCCTTATCCGATTGGATCTCTTATCTCAGAATTATACTTACTGTGCATACTCATATCACAAGCCTACTCTGATTGACTCTTCACACTCTCGCATGCTCGCCATGAGTCACAGAGCTACGAGAATCACGCGGTCTGGGAGGAAACTTAACGACTCATTTTTTAAGCAAGCAAAATCAGAAGGTTATGTTGCAAGATCTGCTTACAAACTCTTAGAAATACAGCAGAAACATAAGATAATACCGAATGGTGGGTACGTCTTAGACCTGGGCTGTCATCCTGGGGCTTGGCTGCAAGTGGCCTGCCAGAGTTTGGGCCCGACGAAAAAGGGTGGCCTTGTCCTGGGGGTTGATATTCAATCAACAAAAGCACCTGGAAAATATTGCGATGAGCGTGTGAAGATTTTACAGTGTGATGCCCGCGAAATTCAAGAGGAAGTTTGGAGGTCGCATGCCCCAAAAGGTTTTCATGTTGTTTTGTCAGACATGTGCCATTTCACGCATGGCAATGCTCTGACAGATGCTTACAAGTCTTTAGAACTGGCCAGGACGGCATTTGAGATATCGTCGCTGCCTGTAAGTGATTATGATCATGGTGTTCTCAAACCAGGTGGCCATTTAGTGATGAAACTGCTGCAAGGACAAGGTACTCAGGAATTTGCCCAGGAATTAAAGGAATATTTTACCACAGTAAAGCATCATCGACCCAAAGCTACAAGGTCAGAAAGCAAGGAGATATTTCTGATTGGCATGAACAAAAAGGCTCGGTAATCCCAGGTCACCTCGTGAAGTGATCCATGCGTATGCACTCGTGCTTTCAAGAGCAGGGAATTCTCTCGAGCACTTGTCCAACCGAGGAATTAATGGTATCACCTGGGCGGTAGCAGCAATGTTAAAATATGATGATAAAATATTACATTATATCGTATGGCTATTGATAGATAGTGTCACTTTGATAAAGGTAATAAATATAAGTTCAACGACAACTCAACGGTTTTCATGGCAAACAGCTTCCAAGGAAAGAGAACCAAAATGGATGGATCGTTCGTCCTTCAACTTGTTTCTGGCCATCTCTTGTCTAATATAATGTTTAAAAGACAAAACAGCGCGAAATTAATCGATGAGATCGAGAGGCTGTTCGGGCTCTGTGAAAACACTCCTAAGTTCCAAGAAAAAAGGTTCTACCAGACATGTTGGTCAGAGATACTGGATATAGCAGAAAGGCAATATGAAGATAAAGACATTTCCATCTTTGCATACAATATTTTAGAAGGCTTTGCAGCTAAACTCTCTCAAAAATCCAACGACTATGGGTTTTACTGTGAAAGGATTTTGCATGGTTTGAATTCTGCAATAATTTCTGGTCCAGTGCTTCATTCACCTTTACATTGTCTTGAGTCATATTTAGAATGCGCTAATAGCGATATTATAGCCAATTTATTTGATCGAATAAACAAAATTTGCTCTCTGATATCCCAAAGGAGTGAATCGCCAGAACATTTGCTGGGAGCTATTGCTTTGTGGCGATTAATTCTCATTCGAGGGGCGTCATCTAAACTGTGCCATCTGAAGCATACGAGCTTGACACTAATACTATGTCAGATACAAATACTAGCGGTCTCTCGTGATCAAAGGGTTCAAGAATCAGGTCGTGCCCTTTTGCAAGACTTGGTAGAGTTGTATAGAAACTCAATAGAAGATAGCGTCTTCGGTATAACTTCGAATGATGAATCTCTGGTGCTATCCCAAGATATACTTAATTTAGATATTGATGATTTTCAGGAGCAAGAGGAGGAGGAATTGGAGTACTTTTTGCGTGGAAGCATTGTACAAAAATATTCCACTAGAACAGTAAAAGATCAGGAAGTACTGAAGCAACTCCTCTTGGCTGCATGCAGCTATTTTTCTGATAGGTTTAGCAGCCAAGAGATGTTCAACATAAAGATGGCAATTCGCGAAGGTGTTGACTCCAGTGTTAAGTCAGAATTGTCAGTATTAGAATGCATATTTGGGAGATTCTTGGAGATAACATATGGACAGCTTATAGCAATGGCACAGAAATCGATGAGCATTGACTTCCTTCAATTAAAGGAAGATTGTATAACTCTCGAAAATACTTCTTCTGTCTCAGAATCAATACGAAAAATGATTGATAGATACAAGGACTGTGTGATGAATGAAGCTGATGATATTGAAGCCAAGTTTGCATCATATGTCGCCCCACATTTCAACCTAATTCTCTCTCAATAATAAATTAATAGCAAGTTATGCAATATTTGCACCAAAGAGTTTCGATGTTACTACTCTACCATCGATTTTCATAGCCACACCTTTATACATGCAAACTCCATCTGCAGATGATGAAAATGGCATGTTAGAAATGATCTAATTAACACATGTGTAATTTTTCCTTCAAACGGTCTCAGAACAGATCTTGGTGTAGTAAAATTGCTTCTCCACATGTGCTTTAACACTATCGGATTTAGCATGGAATTTTTTCACATCAGCGACCGAAGAGTTTTTAAAAATAACCACAGAGTAAAAACATACCTTTGTCCGTCACCAAATCAGGGGCAATTTTTTCAAATATTTTCTTTTTGGGGTTGATTTGAGCCTCAGCTTCGCGATCGAAACCTTCACATGTGATCCTAGAGCCAATTGAACTGCCATCTGGGATTAGAATTGGGTCAACCTCGGTATGGTCTGCATTGGAAGCGCATAGGACCATGCCATACGACATCACATCTCTCATCTTTGCTGGCTTCAAATTGCACACCACCGCAACCTTCCTGTTTTTCATTTCGTCTTCTGATACAAATTTTCTGAGCCCAGACACCACTGTTCTTGGCTTCTCTTCGCCTAAATCAATTTCCTCTACATAAAGGGCATCTGCATTTGGATGAGGACCAATAGATCTGATCAAACCTACTCGAATATCTAAGAAATCGATGGTTGGATCCTCCTTTGGCCCGCCTTTCTCTTTCTTTGGTGGTTTATCATTCTTCGAAGCCTCCTTCTTCGGAGCCTCCTTTTTTGAAGCCATCGAACTGCCTCCTTCCTGTGTTGATCTACCTTTATCTTCTTTCTTCAAAGTTTTCTCATCTGCGTTTTCAGTCTTAACTGGTTTAGAGCCAGCATTAGTTTGCTGAGATG